>ERZ1026878.391-NODE-391-length-34623-cov-6.756769_pt1 | contig 34623 bp, 31 predicted proteins | sample MGYA00380169_ERZ1026878 | MGnify/ENA primary metagenome ERZ1026878 (study PRJEB33269, sample SAMEA4719805) | human gut metagenome | biome: human-associated habitat; feature: organic feature; material: feces | place: Cameroon | collected 2013-10 ...
GTAAGTGTCTACCATGTCCCCGAACAAGCGTTCACTATGTCCCCGGACCGTACATCCCCAAAGGGGAGAGGGGCTCGATCGGTTCCCTCTCCCTTTTGGGGAGAGGGTTAGGGTGAGGGGCGTTCACTTCGCCAACATCCTCTCATTCTTCGCCCGTAACTTCTTCGCCCGACTCTCCAGCACCAGATAACAGACCGTTGCCAGCGCCAGCGGCAGGAAGTAATAGAGCATGCGGTAGGCGAGCAGGGCCGCAATGATGGTGCCCTGAGAGACATGTTCTCCGGCCAGCAGGGCGATGAAGACCGCCTCCAGCACGCCAATCCCCGCCGGAATATGCACGATCACCCCGGCAATACTGCTCACCAGCAGCACGCCCAGCACGAAGAAGTAATTCACGTCTTCACCCATCAACAGCCAGATAATCGCCCCCATTGCCATCCAGTTAGCGCTGGACACGGCCATCTGCAGCACCGCGAACTTCCACGAGGGCAATACCAGTTTTTGCCCTTTGATCGTCATATGACGGCGTTTCGCAAACGCGCAGGCCCAGAGATAAACGGCGATAATCAACAGCAGCACGATGCCCAGTATGCGCAGGGTGGTTTCGTCGATATACCAGTGCGCGGGCAGCTGTACCACGCCGACAGTAAATATCACCCCGCCAAGCAGAATATAGCCCAGCCAGTTGGTGGTGATGCTCAGGGAAAAAATGCGCGTAATCGTCCCGCCTGGCAGCCCCAGGCGCGAGTACAGGCGATAGCGCATGCCAATCCCCCCGACCCAGGTGCTCAGCGTCAGGTTAAAGGCGTAGCAGATAAACGACACCAGCATGACCTGACGTTTGGCCAGCTTGTGGCCGCAGTAAGCCCGACCCAGCAGGTCATAGCAGCCATACATCAGGTAGCTCACGATAACCAGCCCAAGCGCCCCCAGCAGCACCATCCGGTTATAGTTGCGGATAACTTTCCACACCTCTTCCCAGTCAACTTTCTGCGCGTAGACCACCAGCAGAACCGCGACGGCGATGAAAAACAGCCAGGTCAGGATCTTTTTTGCCAGCCGCCAGCACGGATGTGATTTCGACATCAGGGTTTGCCTCCGTCTTCCGCTTCAATACGGTCCTGGGTTTCCATTTCCGGTTGTACCGGCGGGTCCACCTGCGCCAGTTTCGGCGTATGCGCCGGCAGCCAGCCGACCATCGCCGGGAAATGGCGCAGGAAGTGGAACACCACCACGCTGATGCCCAGGTTCCACCAGGTGCGTTTGGGGACCATGGATTCATCCACCCGCACGCAGTCGTTGACGATCAGTGCCTGCAGGTTATCCCGCAGGGTCTGGTTAAACTGGCGATCGTGAATGATCAGGTTGGCTTCCAGATTGAGCGACAGGCTAAGGGGATCAAGGTTACTGGAACCGACGGTTGCCCAGTGGTCGTCCATCAGCGCGACTTTGCCATGCAGCGGCCGACGGCGATATTCATAAATTTGTACGCCGCCTTTCACCAGATAGTTATACAGCAGCCGCGCCCCGACTTTGACGATGGGCATATCCGGCTCGCCCTGCACAATCAGCTTCACCCGCACCCCGCGTCGGGCCGCATTGCGCATGGCATGCAGCAGGCGATAGCCCGGGAAAAAGTAGGCGTTGGCGATGATCACTTCGCGCTTCGCGTTGGCCAGCATCTTAAGATAGTGACGTTCAATATCGTCCCGGTGCTCACCGTTATCCCGCCAGACGAAAAGCGCCTGCGCTTCGCCGGGTTTGCGGTTCTCTTCCGGGCGATGATGGCGTCGCCACCAGCGGCGAACGGCCTCTTTCCCCGGCAGGTTTTCCAGCTCAAACAGTAAAATGTCCTGTACCACCGGGCCTTCAATGCGGATTGCGTAGTCCTGCTTCGCTTCCGGGCCATAGTCGGACATATGTTCCGCGGAGTAGTTAATGCCGCCAACAAACGCTACCGTCTCATCCACCACCACAATTTTGCGGTGCATCCGGCGGAAAAGGTTGGTCCGCATGCCGAACAGGCGAGGGCCGGGATCGTAGTAGCGGAACACCACGCCCGCGGCGGTCAGCTCATTAACGAACGCGTCGCTGAGGTCCGGCGAGCCATAGCCATCCAGCAGCACCTCGATTTTGACGCCGCGCCGGGCGGCGCGCAGCAGCACGCTGTGCAACTGCTTGCCAACGTTATCTTCGAACCAGATAAAGGTTTCGAGGATCACCTTCTGCTGAGCGTTATCAATGGCCTTAAACACGGCCGGGTAATACTCGTCTCCGTTGACCAGCAGCGTGATCCGGTTGCCTTCCTGCCAGGAACATTTCATAAGTGGATCTCCGCGCTGAGCGGGGCATGGTCGGAAAGATGCCGCCAGTTGAGGAGCGCCAGCGCGGTAGGGCTGCTGGCGTGGGCATTTTTCACGTAAATGCGATCAAGGCGCAGCAGCGGAAACCGTACCGGAAACGTGCGCGCAGGCCTGCCGTTCGCCCGGGTGAAAATCTCCTCCAGCCCGGCATCCACTTTCAACGGATGGTTTGCCCGCTGTCGCCAGTCGTTGAAATCGCCTGCCACGACAACAGGTTCACCGTCAGGCAGCGCGTTGGCCCATTCGGCCAGCATTTTCAGCTGCGCCTGACGATGGGCTTCGCGCAGTCCCAGGTGAACACAGCCGACATGGATCGGCAGATCAAGATTGGGCGGTGTAATGCGGCAGTAAAGCAGCCCGCGTTTTTCACTCTCCCCCACGGAAACGTCGCGGTTTTCGTAATGTTCTATGGGATAACGCGACAGCACCGCGTTGCCGTGATGCCCTTCAGGATAGACCGCATTGCGGCCATAAGCGTAATCACTCCACATGGTGTCGGCCAGAAATTCGTAGTGCGGCGTGTCGGGCCAGTTTTCAAAGTGGAGCGGATGCACTTCGTGGGCGCCCATCACTTCCTGCAGGCAGACAATATCCGCGCTGACGGTGCGCACCGCGTCGCGCAGCTCCGGTAAAATGAAGCGGCGGTTAAATGCTGTGAAGCCTTTATGAATGTTTATCGTCAGCACTTTAAGCGAGAAATGCTGCATTTTTTTCGTCATAAGCTCCTTCCTGAGTGACTATCCCGATGAAAATAAAGTGTAGTCGTCGTCACAAAAAGATGCGGCGTTACGGAATTTTCCGTAAAGTGCGGTAGTCTGATTAAGCAGAGAAAAATCCTTCAGGAGAGAAGCCATGAAGTGGCAACAACGTGTTCGTGTCGCAACTGGCCTGAGTTGCTGGCAGATAATGTTGCATTTACTGGTCGTGGCCGTACTGGTGATGGGCTGGATGAGCGGCACGCTGGTGCGTGTTGGCCTGGGACTATGCGTCCTTTATGGCGTCACCGTACTGTCGATGCTGTTTTTACAGCGCCACCATGAAGCGCGCTGGCGCGAGGTGGGTGACGTGCTCGAAGAGCTCACCACCACCTGGTATTTTGGTGCAGCGATGATAGTGCTTTGGCTATTGTCTCGCGTGCTGCAAAACAACCTGCTGCTGGCCCTGGCCGGTCTGGCTATTCTTGCCGGGCCTGCGGTGGTCTCGTTGCTGACGAAAGAGAAAAAGCTACGCGATGTTGCGTCTAAACATCGCGTACGCCACTGAGCCCGTCGTGGCCGCGATGACCAGTAGCGGCCACAAACTTCCCCAGACAATATCCAGACTCGCATCCTTCAGATAAATTTGCTTGGTGATATCCGTAAAGTGACGAATCGGGTTTATCCACGTCAGATCCTGTAGCCACACCGGCATATTCTCAACGGGCGAGACATACCCCGAGAGCAGGATCGCGGGCATCATAAAGACGAACACCCCGATAAACGCCTGCTGCTGCGTCGAGCAGAGCGCGGAAATCAGCAGTCCAAACCCCACCAGCGACAGCCCGTAAATCACCATGGTGAAGTAAAACAGCGCCAACGAGCCGGCGAACGGGATCTGGTAGGCCCAGATACCCACCCCCAGCACGATGGTGGCCTGGAACGTGGCGACAATCAGCGCCGGCACCGCTTTGCCGACAAAGATTTGCCAGGTGGCGAGCGGGGAAACCAGCAGCTGATCCAGCGTGCCCTGTTCGCGCTCGCGGGCGACGGAGAGAGAGGTCACAATCATCACCCCGATGGTGGTGATCATGGCGATCAGCGACGGCACCACAAACCATTTGTAGTCCAGGTTCGGGTTGTACCAGTTACGCACCACCAGTTCACTGTTGTTGGGTTTCGGTTTTCCCGCCATGAGCTCCTGCTGGTAATCCTTCACTATCTGCTGCAGATAGTTGGCCGCGATCTGGGCGCTGTTGGAGTTACGCCCGTCGAGGATCAGCTGAATCGGCACGGTCTGGAAGGTGTCCAGGTTGCGGGAAAAATCCGCCGGGAAACGCACCAGCAGCAGCGCTTTTTGGGTGTCGATAGTGGGCTTAATCTCCTGCGGGCTTTTCAGCAGCAGGACATGGGTAAAGGCTTTCGCACGGGCAAAGCGCTGCGTCAGCTCGACGGCATGTTTGCCGTTGTCTTCGTTGTAGATGGCGATGGTGGCGTTGGTCACCTCAAGGGTGGCGGCAAACGGAAACAGTAAAACCTGGATCAGCACCGGCAACACCAGAATGGCGCGGGTTTGCGGCTCGCGCAGCAGGGATTGCAGCTCTTTGCGTATTAACGTCCATAAACGGTGAAACATGTTCGCTCCTTAATCCAGTCGCCGTTTGGTTTTCATCCACGTCAAACCAATAAACATCACCGCCGACGCCATTAAAAACAGCGTGTTGATAATCAGCACCACCGGAATATTCCCCGCCAGGAACAGGCTTTGCAGGGTGCTCACAAAGTAGCGCGCCGGAATAACATAGGTCACGGCGCGGATCACGGCAGGCATGCTGTCAATCTGGAAGATAAACCCGGACAGCATAATCGACGGTAAAAAGGCGGCGTTGAGGGCCACCTGCGCGGCGTTAAACTGGTTGCGGGTAATGGTGGAGATGAGCAGCCCCATGCCCAGCGTGCTGAGTAAAAACAGGCTGGTGATAAAGAACAGTACCCCCAGCGAGCCGCGATACGGCACGCCGAGGATAAAGACGGACACCAGCATGCAGAGCAGCATCGCCAGCATGCCGAGAAAGTAGTAGGGAATAAGCTTGCACAGCAGCAGCTCGACGCGCGTCACTTCGGTTGAAAGCAGCGCCTCCATGGTGCCGCGCTCCCACTCGCGGGCGATCACCAGCGAGGTCAGTATCGCGCCAATGACCGTCATGATAATGGTCACCGCGCCCGGAATAATAAAGTGCTGGCTGATGGCGGCAGGGTTAAACCAGTAGCGCGTCTCGACGTCGATCAGCGGTTCAAACGTCTCGCCACGATCCTCGGCGCGCTGCATTTGCCACAGCTGCCAGATACCTTCCACATAGCCCTGCACGAAGTTCGCGGTATTCGGCTCGCTGCCGTCGGTAATGACCTGGATCGGCGCATCGGTATTCGCACGCGCCATGTTGGCGGCAAAATCCACAGGAATAACGATCAGACCGCGAATTTTCCCGGCCTGCATTTTCTGGATTAATTCCTGCCGGTTATCGCTGATGGTGGCATCAATATAGGGCGAGCCGGTCATGGCGTGGGTGAAGTCCAGCGCCTCTTCGCTCTGCTGTTCCAGCAATATCCCAACCCGCAGCTTGCTGGAGTCCAGATTAATACCGTAGCCAAAGATAAACAGCAGCAGCAGCAGGGGGATCACCACCGCAATCAGCCAGCTACTCGGGTCACGCACGATCTGCCGCGTCTCTTTAATACACAGCGCGCGCACCCTGCGCCAGGAAATGGCATTACTGCGCATGGGCATTCTCCTTATCCCAGTCGTGGATGAGGGTGATAAACGCCTGCTCCATGGTCGGGTCCGGAACCTCATCGTCGGCGGCCTGCGCTTTCAGGTCGTCGGGGGTGCCGTGGGCAATCAGCTTGCCGCGATACACCAGCCCGATGCGGTCGCAATACTCTGCCTCGTCCATAAAGTGGGTGGTGACCATGACGGTCACCCCTTTTTCCACCATGCTGTTGATATGCAGCCAGAACTCGCGGCGGGTGAGGGGATCAACGCCGGAGGTTGGCTCATCCAGAAACAGAATATCGGGCTCGTGCATCAGCGAACAGGCCAGCGCCAGCCGCTGCTTAAAGCCGAGCGGCAGTTCGTCGGTGGCGTGGGAGGCGATGCTGGTCAACCCGAAGGCCTCGCTCATGCGGCGAATTTTCTCATTCTGCGCCCGCCCACGCAGGCCATACACCCCGGAGAAAAAGCGCAGGTTTTGCTCTACGGTCAGGTTGCCATACAGGGAGAACTTCTGCGCCATATAGCCCAGGTGCTGGCGCGCTTTGCCGGAGCTGACCTTGAGATCCATATCCAGCACCAGCGCTTTACCAGACGTCGGGACCAGCAGACCACACATCATCTTAAAAGTGGTGGACTTCCCTGCGCCGTTCGGCCCCAGCAGGCCAAAAATTTCCCCGCGCTTCACCGCGAAGTTGACGTTGTCGGTGGCGGCGAAATCACCAAACTTTTTGGTCAGGGATTTGGCTTCAATCACCGTTTCCCCGGGTGTCCCTTCCACCGTGTGCAGGATTGCGCCGAGAGGGGACTCCGATGTGTCGGCCCCCCCCAGCAGGTCGATAAACGCATCTTCAAAACGCGGCGCGGTTTCTTCCATCTCGAGCTCAGGCATGCCCTGCGCACGGCGAATATCGTCAACGGTGGCCTCTTTTTTGAGGATCACCCGCACCGAGCGGCCCTGAATCATCCCGTCGCTGATCTGCGGCAGTTTCAGTACCCGCTGCAGCAGCTTGCGGTTGGATTCCTGCGGACTGTGCAGCAGGAAACTGCGCCCGGCCATGCTCTGCGTCAGCGTCGTCGGCTCGCCCTGGTAGAGCAGTTCGCCTTCGTTCATCAGCAGCACGTCCCGGCACTGTTCGGCTTCGTCGAGGTAGGAGGTACTCCAGAGGATCAGCATCCCGTCGCCTGCCAGCTCGTGCACCATCTGCCACAGCTCGCGGCGCGAAATCGGGTCAACGCCCACGCCGGGCTCATCCAGCAGCAGGACTTTCGGCTCGCCCACCAGCGTGCAGGCCAGGCCCAGTTTCTGCTTCATCCCGCCGGAGAGCTTGCCCGCCAGGCGGTCCGTGAACGGACCGAGGGAGGTAAACGCCAGCAGGCGGGCGAAGGTTTTCTGCCGCGTTTCGCCGGTAACGCTGCGCAGATCGGCATACAGGTTCAGGTTTTCCATCACCGTCAGATCTTCATACAGGCCAAACTTCTGCGGCATATAGCCAAGCATGGCGTGCAGCGCACCGTCGTCCTTAATCGGGTCAAGACCCAGCACGCTGGCCGAGCCTTCATCCGGCTTCAGCAGACCGGCCAGCATCCGCATCAGGGTGGTTTTGCCTGCGCCGTCCGGGCCCACCAGCCCGGTGACATAGCCTTTCTGGATGGTGCAGTTCAGCGGGGCAACCGCGGGTTTATCCATTCCCTTAAAGCGTTTAACCAGATTGTTGAGCTGAATAACCGCGTCATTCATGTCGTTCCCCGTTGTTCACTTTTACGGTAACAGGCATGCCCTGACGCAGCGCGTCGTCCGCATCGGTCACGATGATGCGCAGGCGATAGACCAGGTCGGTGCGCAGGTCTGGGGTTTCAACGGTTTTCGGTGTGAATTCGGCGGTAGGGGAGACAAAGCCCACTTTGCCGTGATACGGCTTGTCCGGGCGGCCATCCGTATAGAGCAGCAGCTCGCGGCCAGGCTGCATCTGGCCGAGATTCGGCTCGTCGATGTAAGCGCGTACCCAGACCGGGCGGGTCAGGGAGAGGGTTAAGACGGTGCTGCCCGCGCTGAGCATACTGCCCGGCTCCACGGCGCGGGTCATCAGCGTGCCGTCTGACGGTGCCACCAGCATTGTGTCGTGCAGATCCAGTTCCGCCTGGGCCAGCTGCGCCTGCGCCTGTTCAAGGCTGGCTTTGGCCTGCGCAATGTCCTGCGGACGGTTACCGGTGCGGTATTGGCTCAGCTTGTCCTGGGCGGATTTCAGCGTCGCCTGGGCCTGATCGCGTGATGACCGGGCATTTTCCAGATCGTTAGCGGAAATCGTACGGCTTTTCCATAGCCCCTGCTGGCGGGCATAGAAGTTCTGCGCGTAGTCATAGGCCGCCTGCGCCTGTTTGACGGCCGCCGCGGCCTGGGCAATCTCTTCATCGCGGTAGCCGGCCAGCATCAGATCATACTGCGCCTGGGCAACGGACACGCCGGCTTTGGCCTGCAGCAGCGCATTTTCAAAAGGCGCTTTGTCGAGCATACCCAACGTCTGGCCCGCCTTAATGGCATCGCCTTCGTCAACGTTCAGCGAGGCGAGACGTCCGCCGACCCGGAAACTCATATTAACCGTGCGAATATCAACATTACCGTACAGCGTCAGGCCCCGGTCCTGATGGCTCTGATACCACAGCCAGCCACCGACTCCCGCAGCAAGCAAAACAACAACCACCAGAAGGATGGCGACAGGTTTTTTCATGACTTCAGGCTCCTTTGCGTTAAGCCTTGCAGGATCAGATCGAGATGACAGGCGATGACCTGGCTTATCTGCGCGGCTTTATCCTCATCAAATTGTGTCCAGCCGGTGCGTAACAGGATGGTCTCCCGGCCCAGACGGAAGGCCAGGATTTCACCCAGCAGGGCGTGGGTATGCAAAATTGTTCCGGTATCGTCGGCATCCCGTCCGGTATAGGCGGCAATGAGCCGGGTCAGGTGGGTATGCATCGGGGCAATCACCCGATCGTGTACCCGCTGGTAGGCGGCAGTGGGGGAGAGCTGCTCGCGGGAGATAAACTTGCTCAGGTTGAGCGTATCGTCGTGCGTCAGCAGGCGGATCATGTTGTGACAGGCATTAAGAATCAGCTGGCGGATGGCCTCGCGATCGGGCGCAGGCTGGCTGAGCAGCGCGGTGGCTTCCTCGACGTGCGGGTGAAATTGCGTGCCGATAAAATCGGCGATCCAGTCGGCGCAGGCGAGGTATAAATCCTCTTTTGAGCCAAAATAGTAGGGAATGGCAGCGATGTTCTGCCCGGCCAGCGCCGCGATATCCCGGGTAGTCGCGTGCAGCCCGTACTCGCCAAACTGCGCCAGCGCGGCGGCAATAAGCTGATTTTTGGCCTGTTCACCTTTTGATGTCGTCGGGGTTGTATTCATGGCGGCATTAAAAATTAATCAATCGATTGATTAAGACTATGCCTGATTCCCCTTCTCGTCGAGGGAACTGAGGGATATTTTATGCGCCACGTCACAAAAGCTGCTACACTCCGCCCCTTCGCGACATTGTGGTTTTTGTCCTCCTAATTGTTATATCTCCCTGAAAACTACACCTGTGATGGTCGGGGCGGTTCGGAGTTTTTATGTCTTTTGATTCCCTTGGCCTGAACCCGGAAATTCTGCGCGCGATCGCAGAGCAGGGCTACGTTGAGCCAACCCCAATCCAGCAGCAGGCGATCCCCGCCGTCCTGCAGGGCCGCGACCTGATGGCCAGCGCCCAGACCGGGACCGGTAAAACCGCGGGCTTTACCCTGCCGCTGTTAGAGCTGCTGGTAAAAAATCAGCCGCACGCCAAGGGCCGTCGCCCGGTCCGCGCGCTGATCCTCACCCCAACCCGTGAGCTGGCCGCCCAGATTGGTGAGAACGTGCGTGACTATAGCCGCTATCTCAACATTCGCTCGCTGGTCGTTTTCGGTGGTGTCAGCATTAACCCGCAGATGATGAAGCTGCGCGGCGGTGTGGACGTGCTGGTGGCCACGCCGGGCCGTCTGCTGGACCTGGAACACCAGAACGCGGTGAAGCTGGATAACGTTGAAATTCTGGTGCTGGACGAAGCCGACCGCATGCTCGACATGGGCTTTATTCACGACATTCGCCGCGTGCTGGCTAAACTGCCGCCGCGTCGTCAGAACCTGCTCTTCTCCGCGACCTTCTCCGACGAGATCAAGGCGCTGGCGGAAAAACTGCTGCATAACCCGCTGGAAGTGGAAGTGGCGCGCCGCAACACCGCCTCCGAACAGGTGACGCAGCACGTTCACTTTGTGGATAAAAAGCGTAAGCGGGAACTGCTCTCGCAGATGATCGGCCAGGGTAACTGGCAGCAGGTGCTGGTCTTTACCCGCACCAAGCACGGCGCGAACCATCTGGCGGAACAGCTGAACAAAGACGGCATTCGCAGTGCGGCGATCCACGGCAACAAGAGCCAGGGCGCGCGTACCCGTGCGCTGGCGGACTTCAAGTCTGGCGATATCCGCGTGCTGGTGGCGACCGACATCGCCGCCCGTGGCCTCGACATTGAAGAACTGCCGCACGTGGTGAACTACGAGCTGCCAAACGTGCCGGAAGACTACGTGCACCGTATTGGCCGTACCGGCCGCGCGGCGGCAACCGGTGAAGCGCTCTCGCTGGTGTGTGTGGATGAGCACAAGCTGCTGCGCGATATCGAACGCCTGCTGAAGAAAGAGATCCCGCGTATCGAAACCCCGGGCTATGAAGTGGACCCGTCCATTAAAGCGGAGCCGATTCAGAATGGTCGTCAGGGTGGTCGCGGTCAGGGCGGCGGCGGTCGTGGCCAGCAGCCACGTCGTGGTGAAGGCGGTGCGCCGAAGTCATCGGGCAAACCTCCGCGTCGTAACAACGAGGCCAAACCCGCCGGTGAAAATCCGTGGCGCAGTGGTGAAGGCAAGCCTGCAGGGGAAGGGCAGCGCCGACGCCGCCCGCGTAAACCTGCTAACCCGCAGTAATCTGGAAGCCCGGTTGTAAAGCCGGGCTTTTCTTTTGCGGCAGCCATCAGAAAGTGCCACAATAGTGGCTGTTTATACAGTGTTTCAGGTTTAAAATGGCGTTAACCGCGGCGCTCAAAGCGCAGATTGGTGCCTGGTACAAGGCGCTACAGCAGCAGATCCCCGATTTTATCCCCCGAGCGCCGCAGCGGCAGATGATTGCTGATGTGGCAAAAACGCTCGCCGGGGAGGACGGGCGACATCTGGCGATTGAAGCCCCGACCGGCGTCGGTAAGACCTTGTCGTATCTCATTCCCGGCATCGCGATTGCCCGTGAAGAGGACAAAACGCTGGTGGTCAGCACCGCCAACGTGGCGTTGCAGGATCAGATCTTCAGTAAGGACCTGCCGCTGCTGCGCAAAATTATCCCCGACCTGCGTTTCACCGCGGCGTTTGGGCGCGGGCGCTACGTGTGCCCGCGCAACCTGGCCGCGCTCGCTAGCAGTGAACCCAGTCAGCAAGATTTGCTGGCGTTTCTCGATGACGAGCTGACGCCGAACAACAAGGTTGAGCAGGAGCAGTGTGCAAAACTGAAAGCCGACCTCGACGGCTATAAGTGGGACGGCCTGCGCGACCACACCAGCCAGGCCATTAGCGACGATTTATGGCGCAGGCTCAGCACCGATAAAGCGAGCTGTCTCAACCGCAACTGCCACTACTACCGGGAGTGCCCGTTCTTTGTCGCTCGCCGCGAGATTCAGGAAGCGGAAGTGGTGGTCGCCAACCATGCGCTGGTGATGGCCGCGCTGGAGAGCGAAGCCGTATTGCCGGAGCCGAAAAACCTGCTGCTGGTGCTTGATGAAGGCCACCATTTGCCGGACGTGGCGCGGGACGCGCTGGAGATGAGCGCCGAAATCACCGCTCCCTGGTTCCGTCTGCAGCTCGATCTCTTCTGCAAGCTGGTGGCAACCTGCATGGAGCAGTTCCGCCCGAAAACCACGCCCCCGCTGGCGGTGCCCGAGCGGCTGAGCGACCATTGCGAAGAGGTCTACGGCCTGATTGCCTCGCTCAACAACATTTTGAATCTTTATCTTCCGGCAGCCCAGGAGGCCGAGCACCGCTTTGCCATGGGAGAGCTGCCGGAAGAGGTGATGGAGATTTGCCAGCAGCTGGCGAAGCATCTGGAAAAGCTGCGCGGTCTGGCAGAGTTGTTCTTAAACGATCTCAGCGAGAAAACGGGCACCCACGACGTCGTGCGCCTGCATCGCATTCTGCTGCAGATGAACCGCGCGCTGGGGATGTTCGAAGCGCAGAGCAAGCTCTGGCGGCTGGCCTCGATGGCGCAGGCCTCCGGCGCGCCGGTTACCAAATGGGCCACCCGCGAAGTGCGCGATGGGCAGGTGCATCTCTTTTTCCACTGCGTGGGCATCCGCGTGGCCGACCAGCTGGAAAAGCTGATCTGGCGCAGCGTGCCGCACGTGGTGGTGACCTCTGCGACTCTGCGCTCCCTTAACAGTTTCTCGCGTCTGCAGGAGATGAGCGGCCTGAAAGAAAAAGCGGGCGACCGCTTTGTGGCGCTGGACTCGCCATTTAACCACTGCGAACAGGGCAAGCTGGTTATTCCCCGCATGAAATACGAGCCGCTGATCGACAACGAAGAGCAGCACATCGCGGAGATGGCGGCCTACTTCCGCGAGCAGGTCGAGAGCAAAAAATACCCCGGGATGCTGGTGCTGTTTGCCAGTGGGCGCGCCATGCAACGGTTCCTTGAGCACGTCACCGACCTGCGTTTACTCCTGCTGGTGCAGGGCGACCAACCGCGCTACCGGCTGGTGGAAACGCACCGCAAGCGCATCGATGGCGGTGAGCGCAGCGTGCTGGTGGGGCTGCAGTCGTTCGCTGAAGGTCTGGATCTAAAAGGGGATTACCTGACGCAGGTGCATATCCATAAAATCGCCTTCCCGCCGATCGACAGCCCGGTGGTGATCACCGAAGGGGAGTGGCTCAAGAGCCTGAACCGCTATCCGTTTGAGGTGCAAAGCTTACCGGCAGCGTCGTTTAACCTGATTCAGCAGGTGGGACGCCTCATCCGAAGCCACGGCTGCTGGGGGGAGGTCGTTATCTATGACAAACGTCTTCTCACCAAAAACTACGGCCAGCGGCTGCTGAATGCCTTACCGGTGTTCCCGATAGAACAGCCGGAGGTACCGGAAATAAAAAAACGCCCGGCAAAGCAGACTGCCGGGCGTGGGAAAAGCATCCGTGCTAAGGGGCGCGGTCCTACTGGTAAGTAAAGGTGGCCTGAACAACGCTACTGAAGGTGCCAGCCGTTACCGGCATCGACGTTGCGTAATAGCGTGCGGCCATCGGAAAATCAGCAGTATGGGTTGAGCCATTTATCATCGTGTTGAAACTGGCTTGTGGGGCGAGGGTGATAAAATCTATCCGGTCTGCCAGTTCAAGGGCGAGGCCACCTGCTGTTCCCGTGTTGGCGTACTTGTTGGGGTGCTTTGCGTCAGGCTGGCCATTGACCGTGATGGTCGCGACCATCAGGCTGGCAGGACAATTTGTCAGGAGAAGGTCAAAATTTTTCCATCTTCCGGTATCACCGACGGATTTGAAATCGCTGGAAAGTGTCTGACCCATATCGACCACCATGTTCTGGCTGCTGCTGTCCACCTGGCAGGTGGTATCGTAAATATTCCCTGCAATATTGACGGTGACGTCGGTTGCAGCCACCGGGAGAGTCGCCAGCCAAAGACAGTACAAAAACGGTTTCATCGGTTCATCCTTATTGATACTCAAGATCGATGGTGGCAACGGTATTGGCTGTTCCGGCCGTTACGGTGGCATTGGTCTGGTAATACTGAACGGAAAAGGGGATGACGTCGGGCACGTTGGGCTCGGTACTTCCGCCCACCGGAATAGGGTAGTTGTAGCGAAGATCGACGCCGTCAAGCAGCATTCTCACGCCGATACCCGTGGCGCTACCGCTGCCAGGCGTCAGGTTCAGGACATCAGGATACTGGCTGTTATAGCCATTCGCGCTGGTGACCGACGCGGTAAGATTGACCGTTTCTGTACAGGTTGCGGTGATATTGAATGATTTCCATGCCGTATAACTGCCCACATGGGTAAATTGTGAGACCGGGAAGTCCCCTAGCGTGACCGTCAGATTGAGCGGGTCAATGGAGCAGGTGGCCGTTCTCTCCGAAATCGTGGTGGAATAGTGGCTGGTATTGCGGGCGCCAGAAATACCGACAGAGTTATATACCCCGAATCCAAACGGATCCTGCGCACTGGAAACCGTCCCCGCGCCAATGCGTGAGGCGGTTTTAATTAACCGTTCGGTATAGCTGAAAGAGAATGTTTGCCCGCTGTCGCTGCTGACACTGCCTACCGGCGTAGCGCTTGAGTCACAGGTATACCCCGTTCCGCGAACGACCTGCCCGCTGCTGTTCAGGAGCTCAATGCCGATGCCGTCAATATTGGTGGCATAAACGCCTGGCATGCCCGGCACTTCAGCTCCCGTCCCGTAATAACAGGCAATAAGGGTATGATTTGCAAGCGTTCCGGTGCAGCTGCCGCTGACGGTGTGCGTCTTTGCGGATCCCGGAATGACGCTGCCCGTGTCGAGGGTTGTTGGAACGGACAGCGTGCCGACATTAATGTTATAGGGCAGATCGGCACTGTCGCAGGTTGTCGCCGCATGGGCATGCGGCATGAGACATACGCTGGTGAGGAGCACCAGCAGCGCAAAGGCATATTTAAACATGTTCATTTTTCCCCGGAAAAGTCATACGCATTGCGCCGTGATGTTAAGAACCGCACTGTCGTCTTTCGCCGGCAGGTGATACGCCGCGGTACAGTGGCTGTCGGCGGTTTTTCCCCAGCTGACCTTCACCGTGCCTTGCTCATGCATACCGGTCAGGTAGACCTGACCGCCGTCACCGACAATAAATTCACCGTCCTGATGGGCCTGCGAGGCCGTTGCCCCAAACGGAATCGGCCGACCATCCGCGCGTGTTAAGGTCATCAACACCCGGCTGCCGACGTGGGTTTCATAATGCGCGCGCACAATCGCGCCGCGCGTTGGCGTCACTGTTTTCGCGGCCTGGTCAATATCCGCATTGCCCGGCAGGGTCTCGGTATTCAGCGCGAGGGTGTTATGTCGATATGGCGTGACGTACGGCACAATGGCGTAGCCGCGGAAATCCGTATTCACGCCTGTCTGGTTGGTGATGTTCGTGTCGTCTGCGCCCGGCGCTTCCACCAGCGCTGCGGTCTCACCCATTGGTTGACCGAGGGTGATGCCGTGAGCATGGGCAATCACACTGCCCTGAATACCGATGTTGAGCTGTTGCTGCTGGTTGTCCTGCGAATAGCCAGCGCTCACTTCACCATAGGTGCCTTTGTAATCGCCATTCAGGCTGGTGCTGTCGCCGCTGCTCTGGCTGTGGCCCTGCTGCACGCCCCAGCTGAGATTATTGCCCGCCAGAGCGGTGCCGTTCAGGCCTACGCTTTGGGTTGTGTCGTGTCTGGTGCTGTTCAGGTTGTAGTTCACCCAGGTGTTGCTGAGCCAGCGATCGAGCGGAACAGAGACGTTGAACGCGAGGGTCTGTTCGCTGGTTTTCTCATTATTATCGTCACTGCCGCTACGCGTGTTTTTATCCAGCCCGTAACTCAGACCGTAGCTGATCCCGTGCCAGGCGTTGTTATAGCCGAGGCTCAGGGAGGTCATCCCCTGGCTTGCGTTCCAGTAGTTCTCTTTCACCAGGCTTAACGTCAGCGAACCAAACGTGCCGCCGAGCGACTGGTCGACAGTGGCCTCTTCACGGCTGCGCCGGGTATCCGGGGTTTCCCAGTCATCATTGCGGGTATGGGAATCCAGGGTGTCCTGCAGGGTGTAGAACCCCTTGCTGTTATAGCGATAGCCGGCAATGGAAAAATGGGTGCCAGTGGTGGCGAAATCTTTGCTGTAGCGGATGCGCCAGGAGCGACCGTGGGTGGCATCCTGGTCCTGCATCTCCGATCTGGCGTCGGTGACATCCACTGAAAACGCGCCGAGCTCGCCGATGTTCTTCCCGAACCCCAGCGCCAGCGCATCGTAGTACTGGCTGGCCTGCACGCCGCTGTAGGCCGTAAAGCCATAAGGCAAACCGTAGATTGCGGTCCCCTGGATGAACGGCGTTTTCTCGACGTCGCTGTCATAGCTGCGATAGCGCCCCGCGGTAAGGCTGTATTTAAAGTGGCCTTCACGCTGCAATACTGGCACCGACGCGTAGGGCACGACAAAATGTTGTTCGCTGCCGTCCGTCTCTTTCACGGTGACGTTCAAATCTCCACTTCCGCCGGTGGGATAGAGGTCGTTAATCTCAAACGCGCCGGGAGCGACATAGTTCTGGTAAATGACGTAACCGTTCTGGCGGACAATCACCTGAGCGTTACTGTGCGCGGTACCGCGGATCACCGGCGCAAACCCTTTCATGCTGTCCGGCAGCATATCGTCGTCCGAGGCGATCTGCGCCCCGGTGAAAGAGATGCTGTCAAACACGTCCGCAGGGGAAGAGCTTTGCCCGAATTTGACGTTACCGCCAAGCGGCACGATATCGCGCTGGGCATAGGTATAGACGGAGGAAAACGCACTTTCCGCGTCACCGTCACTGCTGGTTTTGTTCCAGGTGGAGTAGTTCCGTAAACGCCACGCCCCGAGGTTAAGACCCGGACGCAGGTTAAGAAATTCACTGTGCTGATCGGTACTGTTTTCACCTTTGCCGCGGTTGTTCCCGGCGCTGAAGCTGTAATTCAGCAGCAGGGCGTTAATTCCCTCGTCGTATTCCTGCGGGTCGACGTAATCACGCGGGACCTGGGTAATCGCGGTCTGCGGAATGCTTAACAGCAATTGCTGGGGATTAACATGAAACGTTGCGCTGGCGGAGGGGATGAGGCTCAGATCAATACATTGGGCCTTATCGTCCTGCACGTATTTATCGATATTAATGCCGAAGCTTTTTAACTGAGCCGCGCTCAGGCACGGCTGCAGCGTTGATTTTCCGCTGGCGTCTTTTTTCAGCGTGAATTCAATCTCTTTGGCTGCAACTTTATTGTTGTTAACGAACACGTCGACGTGGTATTTACCCGGCGCCTGGCCAGGGCCAATCTCAAAGATACTCAGGTCAGTCTTTCCCTGGCTCGGGTTGTCAATATCCAGCAGTGCCGGGTTGAAATAATCATCGGCCAGAACTTTTTGCACACAAACACCCAACAGGGTACAACCCAATGCAATCAGCATTGAGCGCCCGTGTTGTTTGGGTGGTTCGGTGGAATATTCCCAGCTCATAATGATGCTTAGCGAATCCAGCGATTATTTAATTTGCGCAGAATATGACTGGCTAATACCGCCGTAGTCATTGATGATTTTCCAGTTCACGGTATGTGCAGTTATATTTCCCGGGGTGGTGAAAACCGTTTCACTTTTCGGTGCGGCATAGGTGGCTTTGTCAACTTTTTTACCGTCGAGTTTTATTTCCTGGAAATTCATATAAAACGGCGTGGGGTTTTCGATAATCAGCTGATTTCCCCGCGTGTGCCAGGATAATTGCGTGGTCATAGCTTCCGGATTACCGGTAATACTCGCCGGGCGATACAGCAATTTAATTCGGGTTTTAATCGCGATCTGCAGCGTGTTGATGTTTGCATTGCGCTCGGAAGAGGGAATGGATTTAATATTCAACCAGAACAGCGATTCGCGATCGGCGGGTAAATCCCCCCCGGTTCTGATGATACGCAGCACGTTTTCCTGCTTTCCGTCAAGGCGGAACAGGGGCGGCGTGATCAGGAACGGGGCTTTCTCGCGTGCGTTATCTTCCGTTTCCACCCATGACTGGACAAGGTAGTCGAGGTTGTCCGGGTTGGTGATTCCAATGGAAGACTCTTTTTTATTTTCTGGATAGATCACGCGCGTACCGCCGATGGTAATTCCGGCATGGGCGACAGAGGCAATAAATAAAAAGGAGGAAGCCAGAAGATATTTTCGCATAGTGAAATCGTCATCAAGAAATAACAGATATTAGCCACTGGGGTAGCTAATATCTGTTTTATTAGTTGTAAACGATGGTGAAGGTGGATGCAGCATTCGCCACGCCGGCGGAAACGGTTCCTCCGGTCTGGATATAGCGTGCACCAAACTCCAGATCGTTCGTTGTAGTACCTGACGTGAGGGTATACGCAGCGGAAGACGTATATAAACTCAGTGGGGTTTGCGTTTTATCCAGCAACTGAACACCCACTCCTGACGCGGTACCGGTTCCTGACGTCACAGCAAGGATATCCTTATTGTTACCATCAGGTGTCCCGCCGAATGTTACCGAGGCGCTGGTAACAGTATCGGGACAATTTTTAAGTTGAATACTAAAGCGGGTAGTCGACGTCGTCGAACCACTTCCGGTAAATGCCGATTTCGCAACCTTACCTAATGATACGGTAAGTGGATTGCTTAATCCGTTTACAACCGTACATGCCGAGTCAATAACTTCACCGGTGAAATTAATTTGACCCTCACCACTGGATGCAAAAGCAGAAACGGAAGCACATGCCATCCCGGCAGCGATCCCCGCAATAATTAATTTTTTCATTTAAATCCTCTGAATGAAAATAGGCATTTCGGGTATTAATCATCACGTGGCTGATTAATTCGGCAGGAACTATCGCTGAGAACTATTTTTCGTTCAATTTAACTTCAGACCATTTTTACCCTCTAAGCGCCTTCGGCGGGGCGGGGAGAGGAAAATGATTACCCGCCAGGCATTTATCAGGGCTATAGTATCTGCAAAGAGCCGCAAGGAGAGATGTCGTGGATTATCGTAAAATTATCAAAGAGGTAGGGCGAGGAAAAAACCATGCCCGCGACCTGGATCAGGAAACGGCCCGTGCCCTGTACACCCATATGCTCAACGGCGATGTTCCCGATCTGGAGATGGGCGGTATCCTGATTGCGCTCCGTATTAAAGGCGAAGGGGAAGCGGAGATGCGCGGCTTCTATGAAGCGATGCAGGCGCAAACGCTGCGTTTAACCCCCCCGGTGGCAAAACCGATGCCGATTGTCATCCCCACCTATAACGGTGCGCGCAAGCAGGCGAATCTCACCCCTCTGCTGGCGATTCTGCTGCACAAGCTGGGCTTTCCGGTGGTGGTCCATGGCGTCAGCGAAGATCCCACGCGCGTGCTGACGGAGACCATCTTTGGCATGTTAGGTATTGAACCGACGCTGCACGCCGGCCAGGCGCAGGCGAAGCTGGACGGCCATCAGCCAGTCTATATTCCGGTGAAGGCACTCTGCCCGCCGCTGGAAAAGCAGCTGGATATGCGCTGGCGCATGGGCGTGCGCAACAGCGCCCACACGCTGGCGAAACTCGCCACCCCCTTTGGCGAAGCGGATGCCCTGCGCCTCTCCAGCGTGTCGCATCCGGAGTACGTGACGCGCGTAGGCACATTTTTTGAAGAGATTGGCGGAAGGGCACTGCTGATGCACGGCACAGAAGGGGAGGTTTACGCCAACCCGCAGCGCTGTCCGCAGCTGGTCTTGATCGATCCCGCAGGCACGCGGCCCGTACTGGAACGTCAGGAAGAGAATGTCGGCGTGATAGTGCCTGAGGCAAAGGATCCGCATACCACCGCCCACTGGATTGAGCAGTGTCTGGCCGGAAATGTGCCTGTTCCGCATTCGATCAAACTCCAGATGGCCTGCTGTCTGCTGGCGACCGGAGAGGTGGAGTCAGTCGAGGCCGGGCTTAAACGCGTGGCGCAGGCGTTTTAGACAAAAAAAGCCCGTCCAGTGGCGGACGGGCAAGCAAGGGTAACAAACAACAGGGTCAATGAGGGTTGGAGCAGCTCACCAGAGGGTATGGCGAGGGGACAGCATTCATTCAGTCGATTATTTGTAGATAACCGCAGTACCGCTCAGCTTGTTATTGGTGTTCGCGGAAGTGATGCTGTATCCGCTTGCACCGGCAGCTGCCGCTTTCTCAGCCAGTTTGGCTTCCAGACCGTCCAGCGTGGTCGCGCCTTCTGCACTCACCACACCGATTTTATTCATGTTTTGCGCCTGAGCTGGAGAAACAGGTTCTGCAGCGAATGCACCAAAAGACAGAGCAGACAGGGCAACAGCAGCAACAGCATATTTGATGGTTTTCATAATTAATCTCTCGCAGGTTATTCTGTTAAGGGGACGATGTTCCGTCGATGTGATAAGTATCACGCTTTTTTCCGACAGATAAAATCGAAGAGAATTGACGTGGTTGCTCAAAAAAATTGAATGACAAATAACTTATTGAATATTAATAAATTCAGAAGAGGGATTTACATTTCTTGTCGCTGCGCTTTACAGAGGCGTGATGAAGGGCACATTTTGCTACGCGGCGGGCAAAAAATCGTGAGCGTAAAGGAACGCACTTTCGGGGTTTACTTAGGTAAAGGAAAGTCAACGTAACTGGCTGTCTTTCGATCCTCTGCGATTATATCCCGAATGATGTGAATTTTTCGAATCTTTATTCTGCTGACATGAGATGCATAACCGCACACCGGGAATGGCTTTACGCCGCGCCTCCGGGATGGGCTCTCCACATTCTTCACATTCCGTTAAGCTCTCACCGCGCGGAATTTCGCCGCGAGCGCGGGCAACGGCATCTTCAATTGTACTGTTGATCTGTTCGTTAACGGCGTCGTCATTCGCCCATCCGGAAGCCATGGCATTCTCCTCACGCGGGGGGTATCTGAGTCATATGGGGCCAAAAAATGTGCAATCAAGACAGGGGATGAGAACTGCACCTGTCGGCCAGATGCAGTGATTCTCAGAAGGGGAGACTATTTATAGATGGTTGCTGTGCCATACATGTGGTTATCGCCACCGGCGGAGTTTACCACGAAGCCTTTCGCACCTTCCTCGCGGGCTTTTTCAGCCAGTTTATTTTGCAGATCGTCAAGGTTGCTGGCACGGCTTACCGACACGGTGCCCGCAGGGCGGAGCTGGCTGGTATCGGTACTTTGGGTCAGTGACTGAACGGCCATGGCAGAAAATGACGCGGTGGCCAGAACACCGGCAACAACGACAAGGGTCAGATATTTTTTCATAATCACATCCTCAGGGGAAACAACAGGTGATTCCCTTTAAGTTTAGAAGCCGGACGAGTGTGATTAGGCGCAAATATTTGATGATGATCTGCTTATTTTTTGAACGATGTTAATTGACATTTCGCTGACAGATCATAGACATAAAGGTGTTTGATTTATGGCGTTTTTTTAAGCGCAGAAGAGAAAGATTTACCGTTGGGCCAGCAAAGGGTATCTTACGCCGCTGTTTAAAGGAGAATGCCATGACTTCCCAAAAGCCGGGATTGCACCCGCGAAATCGCCATCGCAGCCGCTACGACATGAAGGCCTTATGCCTGAGCTGCCCGCCGCTGCAGGATTACCTTGTTCAGACCCCAGCAGGTGAACCGTCGGTTAACTTTGCTGACCCGCAGGCGGTTAAAATGCTGAACAAAGCCCTGCTGGCGCATTTTTACGGTGTGGCGCACTGGGATATTCCGGAAGGCTTTCTCTGTCCGCCTGTACCAGGCCGCGCGGATTATGTGCACCATCTTGCCGATCTCCTCGCAGACGATCGTGACGGCGTGGTACCCCAGAACGCTTCCGTGCTCGATATCGGTACCGGCGCGAACCTGATTTATCCGCTGATCGGCGCGCATGAGTATCACTGGCGCTTCACCGGAAGCGAAATCGGTGCTGAGGCCTTCGCCAGCGCCCAGGCCATTATCAGCGCTAACCCGGGATTAAGCCGTGCTATTCGCCTGCGTCGTCAGAAAGACGCCGCCTCTATTTTCAACGGCATTATCCATAAAAATGAAAGCTACGACGCGACGATGTGCAATCCGCCGTTCCATGATTCAGCCGCCGCCGCCCGCGCGGGCAGCGAGCGCAAGCGCCGCAATCTCGGTCAGGCGGAAGACGCTGCGCTGAACTTTGGCGGCCAGCAGCAGGAGCTGTGGTGTGAAGGGGGCGAAGTCGCGTTCATTCTGCGCATGATCGCTGAAAGCAAGCAGTTTGCCCGTCAGGTGAAGTGGTTCTCAACGCTGGTTTCCCGGGGAGATAACCTGCCGCCACTGTACCGCGCGCTGACCGAAGCCGGTGCCGTCAAAGTGGTGAAAAAAGAGATGGCGCAGGGCCAGAAACAGAGCCGTTTTATCGCCTGGTCGTTTATGGACGATAACAAACGTCGCAAATAACACGCTGTCGTAGGCCGGGTCAGGCGAAGCCGCCACCCGGCTCGGTCACAGCGTCGGCTCCTGCGGAGGGAGCGGTGAGGCGGGCGGCGACAAGACCTGATACGTCTGCACCGGCATCCTTACATTTGCCAGATCGAAGTGTTTCTTCACCATGCTGTCGAGGGCAAAGCGCACCGTCCACTGCTTCAGCGGCTGGGTGGTAAAGGAGACGCGAAGGGTAAATGCCGTATTCGTCAGCCCGACAATGCCGGCAAATGATGGCTCGCCAATCACCAGCCCGCGAATATCCTCCATCTGCATCAGCTCTTCTACCGCATCTTTCAGCGCCTGCTTCGCTTTGTCTGCATCCTCATGACGATCCACATCGTAGTTCGCCACGACGGAACCAATCCCGCGCACAAAGTTGGCGAAGGTAGTGATCGAAGACCAGGGAATAATATGGTACGCCCCGGTGTCCTGACGCACGCCGACAGATCGGATGGACATGCGCTCCACCGTGCCGGTGAGCGGCCCAATCGTCACCAGATCGCCGGTATTCATCCCGTTCTCAAACTGGATAAAGATGCCGGTAATAATATCCTTCACCAGCGTCTGTGACCCGAAGGAGATAGCCAGCCCCAGCGCACCGGCACCGGCCAGCAGCGGGGCGATATTCACGCCAATCTCGGACAGCACAATCATGATGGTGATGGTACTGATAATCACCGCCAGCGCATTGCGGAACAGCGTCAGCAACGTGCGGGCACGCGCGCTGGGCAGCGGCCTGCCGTGAATGTCGGAGACCAGACGGTTCTCTATCAGGCTTGCCAGCAGCGTCCAGCCGACGGCAGAGAAGAACAGGATCAGCGCGATACGAATTAAAATATCGACGGTCTTTTCCCCGGCGCCGTTATGCAGCCAGTTCCAGAAATCGAACAGCCCCCAGGCGTTAAGCAGCAGCATAATCGCCACGCAGACGGTCAGGATGCGTGCGACCTTGAGTGAGACTGACATCCAGCCGTTCACCCGTTTTTGCAGTTCCGGGTAATTGCGCTGCACCTGCGGTGAGAGGGTAATGGTTTTTGATATCCAGCGGGATAACAGGCCCGACACAAACGCCGCGATGCCGATAATGGCCAGGCTTTTGAATGTGGCACCCATCATAAATTTCAGGCTGTTACCCGGGTCGAACAGCGAAAAGAAGCACAGCACAATGAAATAGGCGCTGGCCAGCCAGTGCCACACGAGGGCGAAGGCGCGAATAAAGAGGCTAAAGAACGAGAGGGAGCGATCGGCCAGATGCAGCAGACTCTCGGTGATGGTCTTTTTATTATGAAAGATAAGGTACAGCGACCAGACGGTAATGCACAGCATGATCACCACGTTTGCCAGCGCGCCAAACTGGACGTTCACCTGGTTCGAGATGATCGGCACGGCCACCAGCAGACCATAACCAATTAACCCGCTGAGCACGCTCAGACGCAGCGCCCAGTATTTCGCGCTCTCATCCCGTATGGAAAAAGGACGCAGTTCCGGCACGTGGGGGCAAAACAGTAGCCGCAGCAGTGCCTTGAAGAACTCAATCAGGGCAAACGCATTGAGGAACAGCGATTGCTGGAAGGCGATGGTTTTGTTACCCGCATTCAGCCTGTCGGCCAGCATCTGGCCTAAAAACAGCGTCAGCGCCAGCAGCAGTAAATCGATGATAAACGCTGACGCGATCATCAACGGCAGGTGGAGCCAGCTGCTTCTCTGCTGATTCTTCCTGCGACCCCATTGCCCCATTTTGCGGTACAGCGGCCACGCGCTCAGGCGCACCAGCCAGTAAAAAAGAAATACTGCGCCCGCCAGCATCAGGAACTGCGTGGCGGCGACGGTAAACGTTTGTGGGTTAAAGGGCTTATGCGGTGAGCCAATCAGATTACGATAGAGCTGGGCAAAGCGTGAGGAGAGGGCTTCGCCATAGTGGCGGCTGACGTCGGTGACGTTTTCCAGCACCGTTTTTTGCTCCTCCACCTGTGGAGGGATGATGTCAGGGACCGGCTCCTGTGACGGCGTGGCGGCGACTTTTCGCAGCTGGCTGATGAGCTCCTGGCGGGAAGCATCGTTCTCCAGAACGTCGGCAAGGGCGCTGTAGGCGGCTTTTTTCTGTTCGACATCGGGCTCTGGTGGCGGCGTATTTGCCTTCGTCGCGGTCGTTCCGGTGGTGACGCCGGGGATCGCAACGGCGAACGATGGCGCACTAAACAGGCTTATCAACAGCAACAGGATCCACGGCACGGCGTCCTCCGGTGAAAATGTCGAACAAAATGATAAGTATAGAAGTCGGGACGCAGAGGAGGATTTTTGAGAACAATCTGGCGTAAAAAAGCCGGGCATGCCCGGCTCAGCGTAACGCGGTGGATCAGGAGACGTGCTGCAGGAACTCTTGCAAACGCGGGCTTGGCGGGTTCGCGATTAATTCCTGCGGGTTACCGTCTTCCGCGATACGGCCTTTATCAATAAAGATCAGACGGGAAGCCACTTTCTCCGCAAAGCCGATTTCGTGGGTCACGATAACCATCGTCATCCCTTCTTCGGCCAGATCCTGCATGACCTTCAGCACTTCATGACGCAGTTCCGGATCAAGCGCTGAGGTTGGCTCATCAAACAGCATCATTTTCGGTTTAACCGCCAGCGCGCGGGCAATCGCCACACGCTGCTGTTGGCCGCCGGAGAGCTCAGAAGGGTAGTGGTGCGCACGCTCTGCCAGACCCACTTTCGCCAGCAGATCTTTTGCCAGCGCTTCGGCCGCCGCTTTGTTGGCGCCGCGCACGCGCAGCGGGCCAAACATCACATTTTCCAGCGCCGTCAGATGCGGGAACAGGTAGAATTGCTGGAACACCATGCCCGCTTCCTGGCGAATCAGACGGTCATCCACTTTCGGGTCATTCACCTTCAGACCATCGACGATCAGATCGCCACTGGTGATCTCTTCCAGCTTGTTGATGCAGCGCAGCAGGGTCGATTTACCGGAGCCTGACGGCCCGATAATCACCACCACTTCACCCTGTTTGATGCTCAGATCGATATTGTGCAGCACCTGGGTTGGGCCAAAGTGCTTGGAAACGTTTTTAAATTCAATCACAGGATTTTCATCCTTCTTTCAAGACGACGCAGAACGAAGCTCAGAACCAGAGTAATGATCAGGTAGACAACGGCTACCGCACTCCAGATTTCCAGCGCACGGAAGTTGCCAGCGATGATCTCCTGGCCCTGACGGGTCAGCTCAGCCACGCCTATAACAATGAACAGCGACGTATCTTTAATGCTGATGATCCACTGGTTACCGAGCGGCGGCAGCATGCGGCGCAGCGCCAGCGGCAGAATAACGTGACGGATCGTTTCGCGACGAGAAAGACCTAACGCCAGACCGGCTTCACTGAAACCTTTATGAATCGACAGCACCGCACCGCGGGTGATTTCCGCAATGTAGGCGCCTGAGTTGATCATAATGGTGACGACGGCGGCGCTGAACGGGTCGATGCGCAGGTCGGTGAACGCCATCGGCAGGGCGAAGTAAATGAACATGACCTGCACGACAATGGGCGTGCCGCGGATCACTTCGATGAATACCAGTGCGATGTGGTTTGCAATCCAGCCGCCGTAGGTGCGGGCGAAACCGGCGACAAGACCGATAATCAACCCACCAACCAGACCCAGGACTGAAATCCACAGGGTCATTTTAGCGCCTTCAAGCAAGAGTGGAATGGCAGGCCAGATGGCGCTCCAGTCAAACTGCATGATAATTTCCTGTTACTGTTACCGTGTTTCAAAAATATCAGGGGCGAAAGGTCGCCCCCGAGTGAACGTCATTTTTACGTCTTATTATTTAGGCTCGGTACCGAACCATTTTTTGTAGATTTCGTTATAAGTACCGTTCTCTTTCAGCGTTTTCAGCGCGCCGTTAACTTTGGTGCGCAGCTCGTCGCTGCCTTTCGGGAAGGCGATACCGTACTGCTGTGCTTCCAGTGACTCACCCACCGCTTTGAACTTGCCGTTGCCCGCCGTTTTGATGAAGTACAGGATGTTAGGCGTGTCGTGCAGAACCGCGTCAGCACGGTTGGTGCCGAGTTCCATGTAGGCGTTATCGATGTTCGGGAACTGACGCAGGTCTTTGGTTTTGATATTCGCTTTGGCGTAATCAACAGAACCGGTGCCACTCTTCACTGCAACCACTTTGCCGTCGAGATCTTTCACGCTTTTTACGTCGTTATTATCGGCTTTGACCATCACCAACAGGCCGCTTTTGTAGTAGCCGTCAGAGAAGTCGATCGCTTTTTTACGCTCATCAGTGATGGTGATACCCGCCAGCGCCAGATCTACGTTTTTGGTTTGCAGTGCCGGGATAATGCCGCTGAAGTCCATTGGCTTCAGGGTGTAATCCAGCTTGAGTTCTTTTGCGACAGCGGCCCACAGATCCACATCAAAACCAACGTATTTATCACCCTGTTTGAATTCAAACGGAACGAACGCCGTGTCGGTCGCCACAACCAGTTTGTCGGCAGCCTGAGAGGACACCGCAAAAGCCAGGGTAAGTGCAGCCAGTGAAACTTTTAATACAGACTTCATAGCATTTCCTTTTATATCCACGGGGCGATCCCCTGCGAGAACACGTGGCACAATGAAAAAATCGTGCCAACTTTACAAGCTATTGTTTTGTAAAGGGGGTGATGTCATGCATTGCACAATAAACGTGGCAATGGCGTTCTGTTGCACCAAAGTGAAGCACTGTTTTGGTGCGTCTGGTTTGGTGCAACTGACGGGGAGACATTTAGCGGAAATTCTGACGAAAAAACAATCTTTCGTTAACGGTTGTGTGAGGTGATTATTACAATTTCTTCACTTTTGCACGGTCTCAGGCAAAAAGTGTGCACCATAGATGTGCAAAACCCTCGCCAGTGGGCGAGGGCTTAATAGATAATTCGTATGAATTATTCGATGTTAGATTCGATAAACCACAAGAATTGATCCAGGTCGCGGGAGGCAGCAGTGAAGATGTCTGCGGTATCTTCATCTTTCGCCTGGCTGATGGCTTTACGCACATCGTTTGCCACGATGGCATAACGGTCCGCCAGCTCTTTCAGGTGCTCCTGAACGGTATGGATATCCAGCGGATAGCTTTTCAGTGGCGTTTTGCTGTTGATCACCTGCGTGGTACCCAGCGCCACACCGCCCAGCTGCACAGCACGTTCGGCCATGGTATCGAGGTGGGTCACCAGTGCTGTGCGGAAGCCATCCAGCATTTCATGAACGGCAATAAAGTTTGCACCGCGCATATTCCAGTGGGCCTGTTTGGTGATCAGCGAAAGATCGATGAACTGGATCACCTGGCGATTGAGCAACTCAATCGTTGCTTTTTTGTCGCTGTCCGATACATCGTTACGGGTATAAAGCAGATTAGACGCTTTCGTTTTCACCAGTTTAGCGGTACTCATAATCTCATATCCTCTTGATGTTTATGTCCCAGGTAATTACGGAACTAAGTATAGCACCGGATTTTTTCCCTGCGGTCTGGCTGTGCCTATTGGTTTAATAGCAAGAAGCGCGTTGTATTTTTAACTCACTGATAAATAAGGAGTATTCTTGAATTGATGCAGATCAATCTTAATTCTGTTTACCGCTTTGGGTACGAGGAGAATATGTCTTCTTTGTGACAAAGCATGTCAGGAAATATAAGGGTTTTCTCCCTGGCATTTATTCTGCATGACAATGAAGCCATGCAGAATATACGTCATTAGCTAAGGTCTACTTTCTGAACTTTTGACTCGGGACGCATGGTGAGCGTCGAGCCCATAGAGGCCGCAATAATGGAGCACAGTGCCAGCGTCTGGGTAAAGGTCAGGGTTTCACCGAGGAAGATCATCCCGGAGATAGCGGCAAGCGCGGGCTCCATGCTCATCAGCGTACCAAAGATGCGCGTGGGCAGGCGGGTGAGGGCAATCATCTCCAGCGAATAGGGCAGCGCAGTCGAGAGGACGGCGACAGCGAGCCCAACCGGCATCACTGACCATTGCCAGATGGACTCCGTTGCCTGCGCCATGCCGAGCGGCACAAAGATGATGGCCGCTATTAATGACCCCAGCGCGACGGTCGCCGGCCCATGCTCTTCCCCGGCACGTTGACCCGTAAGGATATAGACCGCCCAGCAGGCACCTGCACCCAGCGCCAGCGCGGCCCCCGTCAGGTCGATCTCTGAGACGTTCTGGCCCAGCGGTAACAGGAACCATAATCCCAGAACGGCTAATATCACCCAAATAAAGTCAACAGGCCGACGGGACGCGAAAAGCGCCACTGCCAGCGGGCCGGTAAATTCCAGCGCGACGGCAATGCCCAGAGGAATGGTCTGGATAGAGAGATAGAACATATAGTTCATTGCCCCCAACGCCAGCCCGTAGAAAAGCAGCGGAAGTCGCTGCGCTTTCTGGACGCGCAGCCGCCAGGGTTTAAAGATGACCACGAGGATCAGGGTGCCTAATGCGATACGCAGCGCCGTCACGCCCGGCGCGCCCACCAGCGGGAAGAGTGATTTCGCGAGTGATGCGCCGCTCTGAATGGACAACATCGCAATCAGTATTACAGCAACCGGCATCCAGACCGACGATCTGCGGGATAACCCTGGCATCCTTTCTCCTGTCATGTTTTGTCAAAAAGGGTAAAAGCCGCAGTGTAATGGAAATATGGCGCAACGGTTGAGCTACTGTTGAAAAAAAACCAGGGAAAATCCGTAAAATAGATAAGCACTGCTGGTTTTATCGCCTGTCAGATTAGGAATAATCTGGATGAATGTAACGGCATTGACGCGCACTATTGGCGTTTTGCAGCAGAAATCCTTTGTGATTTGAATAAGATAACTGTCGATGGAAACGTTCTGTTACAGGAAAGGCTTCGTTAGACATCACGAATCACAAAGAGTTTCGCAAATTTTTTTGATATATTTAAAACTTACGGACTTACTTGAAGCACATTTGAGGTGGTTATGAAAAAAATTGCATGTCTTTCAGCACTGGCCGCTGTACTGGCTGTTTCCGCAGGTACCGCTGTAGCTGCTACTTCTACTGTAACTGGTGGTTACGCTCAGAGCGATATGCAGGGCGTGATGAACAAAGCTAACGGTTTCAACCTGAAGTATCGTTACGAGCAGGATAACAACCCACTGGGCGTGATCGGTTCTTTCACCTACACCGAGAAAGATCGTTCTGAAAACGGCGCATACAACAAAGGTCAATACTACGGTATCACCGCAGGTCCAGCTTACCGTCTGAATGACTGGGCAAGCATCTACGGTGTTGTTGGTGTTGGCTACGGTAAATTCCAGCAGACCGAAAACGAAGGTCTGAACCGCACTGCAAGCAACAGCGACTATGGCTTCTCCTATGGCGCAGGCCTGCAGTTCAACCCAATCCAGGACGTTGCTCTGGACTTCTCCTATGAGCAGAGCCGTATCCGCAACGTTGACGTTGGCACCTGGATCGCGGGCGTAGGTTACCGCTTCTAATCACTTCGGTGATTAAATAAAAAATCCGCCCACTGTGGCGGATTTTTTTTTGCAAGGTAAAAGCAAAACGGCAACCATGGGTTGCCGTTTTTACTGTTTTTTCCCTCTCCCCGTGGGAGAGGGCCAGGGTGAGGGCATCAGGCCGCTACTTACTCTTAATATCAAAAATATCCGTACCCAGATGGTTGTAGTCAACTTTCTGTAACTTGAAGTTGGTAACGTACACTGGGGGCGCTTTCTTGTTTGAGACAAACGGGTAAGCATTTTTTATCTGTCCGGCAGTAATCCCCGTCCACTGCGAGAAGAACTGCAGGAAGTCATTTGCCGAACGACGCGCTTTAATGATGCGGTGCGTTTTATCATCACTCGACAGCACCATAAACGGTACCTGGAAGTTCTGCTGGAACTTGTCGTCGTGCGCCAGATACTGCACCTCTTTGCCGCGCTCTTTAAACGCCAGCCCGTGATCCGAGAAATAGACCATGGAGAAGCTATCGCCCGTATTGCGTAACTGCTCGTACAGCTTGCTGAGCAGGTCGTCGGTTTGCGTCATGGTGTAGAGATAGCACGAGGTCTCTTTGGACTGCACAAACTCCGCGTACTTCCCGCCAGTACGATCGCACGCCTGCGGGTGTGACCCCATCAGGTGCAGGACAATCAGCTGAGGCTGCGTGCGCTGGGTGGCAAAGACCTGCGCCGTCATCTTAAGCAAGGCTTCGTCTTTGGTGTTTTTATCGGCTTCAAAATCACCGTTTTTCAGGAACTGCACTTCATCAGCCCGTTTGGCGATGCTGGCGATGGCGGTATCGTATTCGCCAATTTGCCCCTGATTGGAGAACCACCACGTCTGAAAACCTGCGCGGTTTGCCAGAGTGACGAAATTATCCTGATACTGGGGTTTGCCATCCACCACCCGGTTAAGGGTCAGGCCGAGCGATTTCTGCGTCGAGCCGCTGGCCGCGACATAATCGGTAAACAGGGTCCCCTTGACCGAATCAGCAAACGGGGTGTTATTCCAGTGCCCGCCAAACGCCCCCATGGCATCGCGACGCGCACTTTCACCAATCACCACCACATAAGTGTGATATTTCGGCTTCACCGCCAGCACGTTCCAGGTGTCTTTCATATTGGAAAGCTCAGCCATACGCGCCTGTTCGTCGAGCACCTCTTTATTGTTCACCACCACATCTTTCACGAAGCGGAAAACCGGATAGCCGATGTTGGTGAGCCTTAGCTTGCCGTCCCAGGGAATATTCTGGATGGGGGCGACAAACGCCACGGCAACGCTGAACACCAGACAGAGTACTTCGATCTTACCCCAGGATTTTTTCTCGTCAGACTGACGACGAATGGCGATAACGCCCAACGCGAAGATAAAGAGCCCGACCACGTAGCTGTACCACGGGAAGATCGTCAGGATCTCCGTCGACTCTTCCATGTTGGTCGAGTGCAGCGCCAGCAGGGTATTAAAGTTTGGCGAGCCGTACGCCTGACCAAACGGAAAATAGAGCGCAGCAACCAGCGAACACATGCCGATTAACGCTTTTTGCACACGTGGCGCGGTTCGCCACAGCAGGTGCAGAATGCAGGTAAAAGCCACTGCGTAGAGCAGACTAAAAGGATAACCGAGTGCAAAGTTAATCAGTAATGACTGCAAAAAGTAAAATCCCGTCCACGGGCTTAAGGCCCGGCTGCGGGTCACAACGGTATCTATCAGGGTTAAATTCATAGGTCACTATCATGGATGAAAACGCCATGTGCTCACCCTGGCGTCAAGGGTCATAACCTGCCTGACAGTGCGTGGAGAGGGAATGAGGGTCCGCTTCAGCGAGCCGCAAATTGTGCAGGGCTGCAAGAAGATAGTGCGAGCGCTAAATAATATCAACAGTTGCTAAGCAGATGTTTTGCGAAGGGGATTACAAATCCGTAAAAAAGATCGGGAATAGGGCGGCTAAAAGCCAGTTTACAGTGAGAGTGTGACGGGAAAATGACGCGGCGTACCGCAACGCCGCTTAGTGGGAAGGTTTGTCGTCCTGATGCGGTTTGTTGTTAAACATATCGCACAGCATGTTCAACAGCATTAAGCGCACTTTAAAAGGAGAGTGGGTAAACACGGTCATACACCTCTTGAATTCGTTCATAAGACCTCCTGATTTTTGATCCCTTCGATCCGTGAAGGGTGACTGCATTACATACAGATATAGCACAGGCTATATTGTATAGCTATGGCTATTTCGTTAATTTTTTGTGCTTGCAGAGCTATGGTTTACAATGTGCGCTCTCGATACCGGGCGCTGGAAGCGTCACCCCACTGAGGAAGTACAATGAACCGTCGCGCAGGTAAGCCAGCAATGAGGAAAACGACGCAACTGGTGAATGTTGAAGAACATGTCGAAGGTTTTCGCCAGGTCCGTGAAGCGCACCGGCGTGAACTGATTGATGATTATGTTGAACTCATTTCCGATCTGATCCGTGAGGTTGGGGAAGCGCGCCAGGTCGATATGGCCGCCAGGCTGGGGGTGTCGCAACCAACCGTTGCGAAGATGTTAAAACGGCTGGCTTCTGTGGGGTTGATCGAAATGATCCCCTGGCGCGGGGTTTTCCTGACGCCGGAAGGGGAGAAACTCGCGCAGGAGAGCCGCGAGCGCCATCAGCTTGTCGAGAATTTTTTACTGGTGCTGGGCGTCAGCCCGGAGATTGCCCGCCGGGATGCGGAAGGTATGGAACACCACGTCAGCGAAGAGACGCTGGTGAAGTTTCGCGAATTTACCCTTAAATATGGTCCCTCCGCTGAATGAAAATCCCTGGACTGCAGGCCCTGGCACGCGATCGCTTCTTTCATCTGTTATTGATCACTGGCGCAGGGTTAAGCCTCTTTGTGCCGTTTGCGCCGCACGCCTGGCCTGCTGCGATTGACTGGCGCACCATTATTACCCTGAGCGGCTTAATGATGCTCACCAAAGGGGTCGAGCTGAGCGGCTATTTTGACGTGCTGGGACGTAAAATGGTGCGCCGCTTTGCCACCGAGCGCAGGCTGTCCCTGTTTATGGTCTTCTCCGCCGCGGTACTGTCGACGTTTCTGACCAACGACGTGGCGCTGTTTATTATCGTGCCCCTCACGCTCACCCTGCGTAAGCTGTGCGAGATCCCGGTTAGCCGGCTGATCATCTTTGAAGCGCTGGCCGTCAACGCGGGTTCGCTGTTAACGCCTGTCGGTAACCCACAGAATATCCTTCTCTGGGGACGTTCCGGGCTGTCGTTCGCCGCATTCACCTGGCAGATGGCGCCGCTGGCGCTGGTGATGATGGCGTCGCTGCTGGCGGTCTGCTGGTTTGCGTTTCCGGATAAAAAACTGCAATACCACAGCGGTACAACCGGCCCGCAGTGGCAGCCTCGTCTGGTCTGGAGTTGCCTTGGGCTATACATCGTCTTCCTGTTCGCGCTGGAGCTGAAGCATGAGCTGGCGGGCGCGCTGCTCGTGGCGGCGGGGTTTGTCGTGCTGGCGCGTCGCGTGCTGGTGAGCGTGGACTGGACGCTGCTGCTGGTCTTTATGGTGATGTTTATTGATGTGCATCTGCTCATCCAGCTTCCGGTGCTGCAAAACGTGCCGCACAGCGTCAGTACGCTGTCTCAGCCGGGACTGTGGCTGACGGCGATTGGCCTGTCGCAGGTTATCAGCAACGTGCCTTCCACCATTCTGCTGCTCAACTACGTTCCGCCGGACACGCTGCTGGCCTGGGCCGTTAACATTGGCGGGTTTGGGCTGCTGCCTGGATCGCTTGCCAATCTGATTGCCCTGCGGATGGCGAACGATCGCCGTATCTGGTGGCGCTTCCATCTCTGGTCGCTTCCGATGCTGATCTGGGCCGCGACGATCGGTTTCGGAATATTCCTTCTCATATAGTGCGCAATTTGTCAGTTTTTCCTGGCAAACGTATAGCAACGTCCTAGCTTTAGTGAACGGCATAGTGTGATGCCGCTCACTGACAGGACTGTTGCTGACCTATGGCTGAAGATCAAAATCCGCCTGCTGACGAGCAGGACAAAAACAATAATGAGCGTAAGCGTCCGGGCAAAAAACCGTTAATCATCCTCGGCATTGTCGTGGTGATCATGGTCGTTGTGGCGCTGGTCTGGTGGTTTTTAACCCGTAACGAAGAGACAACCGACGACGCCTTCACCGACGGCGACGTGGTGACGATTGCCCCCAAAACGGCAGGCTATGTCACCGAGCTGCGCGTGCGCGATAACCAGTGCGTGAAAAAGGGCGATCTGCTGGTGGTAATCGATCCGCGGGATACCACCGCACAGCGCGATCAGGCTCAGGCCCAGCTTGGGCTGGCTATCGCGCAGCTGCATCAGGCCCAGGCGCAGCTGGCGCTCTCCAGAGTGCAGTATCCCGCCCAGCGTGATGAGGCCAGAGCGCAGGTGCTGAAAGCGCAGGCCGATCTGGCGAACGCGCAGGCAGAGTATCGCCGCCAGCGCGGCGTCGACCCGCGTGCGACCACCCAGCAAAGTATTGATTCCGCGAATGCGCAGCTGCGCAGCGCCCAGGCGGGTCTGGCCAGCGCCCAGGCGCAGCTGGAAGTGGCAGAGCAGGTACAGCTGCAAATCCGCCAGCAGGAAACCAACGTTGAAGCGCGCGAGCGTCAGGTCGAGCAGGCTAAAGCGCAGCTGGAAACGGCAAACCTGAACCTCTCCTATACCGAAGTCCGCGCCCCGTTCGACGGGTTTGTCACCAAACGCAACGTGCAGCCCGGTACGCTGGTGCAGGCGGGGACGGCACTGTTCTCACTGGTTTCCCCAAATGTGTGGGTCGTAGCGAACTTCAAAGAGTCGCAGCTTGAGCGGATGAAGCCGGGTGATAAGGTCACCGTCTCCGTGGATGCATGGCCGGATATGGAACTTGAGGGGCATGTCGACAGTATCCAGCAGGGGAGCGGCTCGCGTTTCTCCGCTTTCCCGGCAGAAAATGCCACCGGTAACTTTGTCAAAATTGTGCAGCGCGTGCCGGTGAAAATCGTGATTGATA
>ERZ1026878.392-NODE-392-length-34598-cov-9.221058_pt1 | contig 34598 bp, 29 predicted proteins | sample MGYA00380169_ERZ1026878 | MGnify/ENA primary metagenome ERZ1026878 (study PRJEB33269, sample SAMEA4719805) | human gut metagenome | biome: human-associated habitat; feature: organic feature; material: feces | place: Cameroon | collected 2013-10 ...
ATTATACACAATTATGTACTTATATGCTACATTTTTTTGTTACTTTTTACCTACATTAAGTATTTTGTTACCTAGTATAATTAAATTTCTAATAGAAATTTCTAATAGAAATTCCTGTAGATAACACATGCAATAACCACATGGATAAAGAAAATAAGCGGCATCCCCTTTACAAAATACCAATGCTTTGTCTTGTGCCTGAAGGCATACATCCCCGCCCAGGTACCGGCGCTTCCGCCCAGCAGGCTGAGCCCAAATAATGTCTTCTCCGGGATGCGCCATGCGTGTGCCTTGGCCTTACACTTGTCAATTCCCATCGCAGCAAAGCCTGCTATATTCATAAGAAGCAGATAAATCAGAAAAATTTTCATATAAATAATGCTCCATTCTATTACTCCGCACATAAATTTATAAATATATAAACATATCTGCATATATTAATAAGTCCACAAAAAACAATAGCCCAGCCTTTAAAGGCCGGGCCATAAATTAATTATTAATTCTTAGCTTTTTTAGAAACCTTAGCCGGTGCAGCCGCCTGCTTTTTGATGGCGCTCTTGCCCAGATAAAGCTTCATAACATACCACAGCTCTGTAGCGATGCAGATTGAAGAATATGTTCCGCAAAGCACACCTACCATGAGTGGTAATGAGAACTCTCTGATTGATGTATGACCAAAGATAAAGAGTAACAATACCATAACAAATGTAGTAAGCGAAGTATTGATGCTTCGTGAAAGTGTCTGTGTAAGGGACTCGTTTGCTATATCAGCAAGCTCATCTGCTGAGTACTTCTTGATACCGTGAAGGTTCTCACGAATACGGTCAAAGATAACGATTGTATCGTTGACTGAGTAACCTACGATTGTAAGTATACATGCGATAAACGTACTGCCGACTGAGATTCTGATAAGTGCATATGCTGTGACTACAACAAGCACATCATGTACCAGCGCAAGGATAGCACTTGAAGCAAATCTGATGTCCTTGAATCTGAACCAGATATATAACAGCATGAAAATACATGAAATAATAACTGCCTTTACAGCGTTTGTTCTCATCTCTCCACTGATTGTTGAGCTGATACTCTGAGTCTCTATAGTTGATGCATCAACATTGAAATCCTTCTCAAGAAGAGCTGCGAGATCCTGTCTCTCATCGAGTGAAAGTGTACGTGTCTTTAATGTGACATCATGGCTGCCCTGGACTGTAGTAACCTGCACTGCACTATTGCCAAGGAGCTTTGATACTGAAGGCACGATGTCCTTCTCAACCTCTGCGGCTGTATAATCCTTGCCAAAGTCTGCAGTGGTTGATGTACCACCTACAAACTCAAGACTGTAGTTTAATGCATTGCCACTTGTAGCACCGAAATAAATCATGCCGCCAATACCTGCAAGTATAACTACACCTGAGATAACAAAGTATTTAACTCTGTTCTGTACAAATCTGATAACCTTTCTCTTCTTTGCCTTGCCGTAGAACTTCTCAGCTCTGACACCGACACCGTAAAATGCTCTTGTAAGGTATTTTGCAATAAAAAGAGCTGTAAACAGTGACAGAATAATTGAAATCATAAGTGTGTATGCAAAGCCCTTTACTGTACCTGAACCGAGCACCATAAGCACAAGTGCTGCGATAAATGTAGTAACCTGTCCATCGAGGATGGCTGAAAGAGCCTTCTTGTAGCCCTCATTTACTGCAGCAAGCACTGATTTGCCACCTGCGATTTCCTCACGGATACGGGCAAATACGATAACGTTTGCATCTACTGCCATACCGATACCAAGGATGATACCCGCGATACCCGGCAGTGTAAGTGTAATCTCAAACCAGTAAATAAACAGTACTGTAAGCATTGAGTAGAGTGCAAGTCCGATAGATGCAACCACACCGAGTATACCATAGAGCACAATCATGAATATCATGATTAAGATAATTCCGATAATTGCAGCCTTTACTGCATTTGTGAGCGCTGTTCCACCGAGCTGTGCGCCAACAACATTTGACTCTAACTCCTCGAGCTGGAGGTTGATGGCTCCGACACGGATAAATGTTGCAAGGCTTGTTGCCTCGTCGTAATCCTTCATTCCGTTGATTACACAGTTACCATCTGAGATAACGGCGCTTACTGTAGGAACGCTGATGAAATGATCATCATAGTATATACCGATTGACTGTCCTGCATCCTTTGCCTTCTTTGTGGCATCTGCCCATGTGTCAATAGCCTTATCCTTGAGCTTTAATGAAACAACAGGCTCCTTGGTTGATGTAGATGATGACTGGTCATACTGGGCGCTTGCATCCTTTACATCGTTACCATCGAGGATGACTGAACCATTGGCCTTTAAGGTGTCAATATCATAGTTGAGCTTGTAGCCGCCCTCAACCGATGTGTCCTGTGTATAGTTGGCATTTCCGTCACTGTCATACTGGGCGATGAAGTACAGTGATCCCGGACTTCCAAGATCCTCGAGTACCTTGTTAGGGTCGTCAACACCCGGAATCTCTACAGTGATACGGTCATCCCCGCTCTTGTATACAGAGTACTCTGTTGTGTAGCTCTCTGCACGCTCCTCGAGCTTTGCGATAGTATCATTTACGTCCTTGTCTGAAGGATTCTTGTCCTTGATATGGTAGGTGATTGAAACACCACCTGAGAGGTCGAGACCAAGCTTGATATTCTGATAATCCTTATCCTTGGTGCTCTCACCATTAGCAGTTGCCTCCTGCTTTTGCTTTGTGTCGGTGATTACTGCAGTGGAATACCAGCCCAGCAAGCCGATACAAATGACTGCCACAAGGATAATCACCCAACTCTTTCCTTTTTTCATTTTCTTATACCTTCCTGTCATTTTGCTACCATCCATATAGGTATACAGATGGCAAATATATTCGCACACGGGTCACAAATACCGCTATCCGTTTCCCGTGACAAATTCAAATTATTGTGCATCATCTGCCATATCAGCCTCTGCTGCCTTAATCATGATAGCGCACTCTATACGCTTCTTCTGCAGCTCGCAGCCTAAATCATAGGCATCAGTGATTGTGCCGTGGAAGTTGTATGAGTTGGCGGCACAGCCACCGCTGCAATAGAATCTGGCAAAACAGTTGCGACATTTTTCCTTGGCATAAACATTACAGCACTTAAACTCATCCTGGATGTCAGTGGCCTTGATGCCATCCCAGACATTACCCATAAGGAAGTCCTCATTGCCCACAAACTGGTGGCATGGATATAAATCTCCCCATGGAGTCACTGCCAGGTACTCAGTTCCTGAGCCACAACCGGAAAGACGCTTATATACACAAGGTCCTCCCTCTAAATCTATCATAAAATGGAAGAAATTGAAGCCGTTTCCTGCCTTGTTTCTCTTTACCATCTCTGCTGCAAGTCTGTCGTACTCATCAAAGAGCACAGGTAAATCAGATTCCTTAAGTGCATACTCATCTGTAGGCTGTGCCACCACAGGCTCAACCGAAATCTGTTTGAAGCCTAAATCAGCCAGATGAAGCACATCCTTTGAAAAATCAGTATTGAAATGTGTGTATGTACCTCTCACATAGTACTTGTCCTGATGTCTGCTCTCCGCAAACTTCTGGAATTTCGGAACAATAAGGTCATAACTGCCGGCACCCTTTCTGAAAGGTCTCATGCGGTCATGAACCTCCTTGCGTCCGTCGATACTAAGAACTACATTGTCCATCTCGTTGTTGGCGAACTCCATAATCTCGTCATTTAAGAGCACACCGTTTGTAGTGAGTGTGAACCTGAAATGCTTGTCATGAAGCTTCTCCTGCTCTCTTCCATATGCCACAAGCTGCTTCACCACATCCCAGTTCATAAGAGGCTCTCCTCCAAAGAAGTCTACCTCTAAGTTTCTTCTGCTGCCTGAATTGGCAATCAGGAAATCAAGTGCCTGTTTTCCTGTCTCGTAGCTCATGAGAGCTCGTCTGCCGTGATACTCGCCCTCCTCTGCAAAACAATATCTGCAGGCAAGGTTGCAGTCGTGCGCGATGTGAAGGCAAAGTGCCTTTACAACTGTCTGGCGCTTCTTGAAATCTATGATACGCTCTTTGTATGTATCTTCTGTGAAGAGCTCTTCATTATCCTTAAGCTCATTTACTTCCTGTATTGCTTCTTCTATCTCCGTCTGTGGATACCTGTCCACAAGCTTTTCAATAATCTCCTTAGCTGAGTTGTCCTCAAACAGCTCAATAACGTCATATGTGACATCATCCACCACATGGATTGCGCCACTGTTGACATCTAAGACAATATTATAGCCGTTGTTCTTGTACTGATGAACCACTACAATATTCCTCTCTTTCTATACACATTTTAAAATTACACTGCGAAAAGAGTGTGCACCTATCAGCGCACACTCTTTAAATCCGCTTCACCTATGACTATTTGTACTGCTCACAAGTCTGGTTTCCAACTGTACAAGATGTCTTGCAAGCTGACTGGCATGATGTCTGGCACTCGCCACATCCGCCCTTTTTAACTGTGTTCTGTAATTTTCTTGTATTTAATGTCTTTACGTGTTTCATTTTTATCTCCTTTTCATTTAACGATGTCTGATTGACACATCATATTTGCTCTCAACATTATATCACAGCATTATCAATATGAAAAGTCCTTTTTTTAGCGAAAAACAAGCGCTGAAAACATTACCAGAAGAAGTATTATCAAAAGCTCGAAAATATTTTTGGATTCACCTATATCTATGACCACTGTTGCTATCACATACGTTATCCAGTATGCTACGACCGTCACCCTGATAAAACGTCTGCGGTGAAAGCAGCATTTGAGCAAAAATCCGCACACAAGCCCCACCACTATATTGACCGCCATGGCAAGTGCAAACTTTATCCACTCCGCCATGTCGACAAAGCACTGTACTATGGAAAGTATGATAAGGCACAAAAGCGCCGTAAGATGCATGATACATATTGTTATCACAGGACCTTTGATTTTTCTCCACATAAAAACGCCCTCCACACATCATATATATGTGCAGAGGGCGGTAATTATTCATGTATGAAATTCATTCGTGATTACAGCTCACAGTTATTAACTGTTCTAGGGAATGGGATAACGTCACGGATATTGCCCATGCCGGTAAGATACATTACGCATCTCTCAAATCCCAGTCCAAAGCCTGCGTGTCTTGCAGAGCCGTATTTTCTTAAGTCAAGGTAGAACTTGTAGTCATCCTCTGAAAGTCCAAGCTCATTTATTCTGGCAAGGAGCTTGTCGTAGTCATCCTCTCTCTGGCTTCCACCGATGATTTCTCCGATTCCCGGTACGAGACAGTCAACTGCTGCAACGGTCTTTCCGTCGTCATTCAGCTTCATGTAGAAGGCCTTTATCTCCTTCGGATAATCTGTGACAAATACAGGGCGCTTGTAAATCTGCTCTGTGAGGTATCTCTCATGCTCTGTCTGTAAATCACAGCCCCATGATACCTTGTAATCAAACTTGTCATTGTGCTTTGAAAGGATGTCAATAGCCTCTGTGTATGTCACACGTGCAAAATCATTTTCAACAACATTTCTTAATCTGTCAAGCAACCCCTTGTCCACGAAATTGTTGAAAAATGCCATCTCCTCAGGTGCATTTTCAAGCACATAGTTGATAACATACTTGAGCATGCTCTCTGCAAGCATCATATCATCCTCAAGGTCTGCAAAAGCAATCTCAGGCTCAATCATCCAGAACTCTGCCGCATGACGTGTGGTGTTTGAATTCTCCGCACGGAAGGTAGGTCCGAAGGTGTAGATATTCTTGAATGCCATAGCATATGTCTCGCCGTTTAGCTGTCCTGAAACAGTGAGGTTGGTAGGCTTATTAAAGAAATCCTTTGAGAAATCCACCTTTCCATCCTCTGTCATAGGCAGATTGTTCAAATCAAGTGTGGTCACCTGGAACATCTCTCCTGCACCCTCACAGTCACTTCCTGTGATAAGCGGTGTGTGCACGTACACAAAATCCCTCTCCTGGAAGAATTTGTGAATAGCATATGCGCAGAGTGAACGTACTCTGAAAACTGCCTCAAATGTATTTGTACGAGGTCTTAGGTGTGAGATTGTACGAAGATACTCAAATGTATGTCTCTTCTTCTGCAGAGGATAATCCGGTGTGGATGCACCCTCAACAGTCACATCAGATGCCTGAATCTCAAATGGCTGCTTTGCATCAGGAGTGAGTACAAGTGTACCCCTTACGATAATTGCAGCTCCGACATTGATCTTGCCGACCTCATCATAATTGTCTAAGCCATTTCCGTATACAACCTGGATCGGCTCAAAAAATGTACCGTCGTTTACCACAATAAATCCAAAGTTCTTTGAATTACGGTTGCTTCTGACCCATCCTCCGATAGTCACCTCTTTGTCAGCGAATTTGTCCTTGTTGCGGAAAATCTCGCGTATGTTTGTAAGTTCCATTATCTAATCCTCCATTTAAGCCGCCTGCGCATCACCACAGGCAGCATATTTATCGTTATTATTCTGCATCAGCGCTGCCTGTTGAAGTATCAGGTGCTGCACTGCCATCCTCAAATGTCACATTTGCTTTCTCTGTGACTGTATCGATAGCCTTGTTTACAAGGTACTGGTTCTTAAGGTATGTCTTTCCCTCATCCTTGTGTCCGCTTCCAAAATACTTGTATACCTCAGAAGCCTTGCTGAACTGACCATTGCTGGCTGATACTATGTAATCCACATAGCTGTTGAAGGCATCATCATCCATCTTGATATTTTCCTTCTCAGCGATAAGCCCAAAGATGAACTCTGTCTTTATCTGGTCTGTCAGATTCTCCTTCCACTTCTCTGTGGCCTGATCCACTGTCATGTTGTAGTTGGACTTTAAATATTTCTTAAGTGTCTGTCCATCCTTGACATTTTCCTTGGTAAATGAAGCAATATACTCATTGAGTCTGGCCTGTAAATACTCATCTGGAATCTCGACTGTGCTGTTGTCAATCATGTAGCTCTTTATCTTGTCCACCTCAGCGCTGTAGAGCTGCTGCTTCAAATCCTTCTCAATCTGTGTGGTAAGCTGGGCATTAGTTGTCACTCCGGCCTTTCCAAATACCGTGTTGACCTGCTCGTCTGTCATATCAGCAAGTGCAACAGGATCTGCTGAGTAAATGCCCTTTACTGTATACTCAAATGTAACTGTCTGTCCGTTTAAGTCGTCATTGCCATAATCCTCAGGGAATGTCACGTCACCCTTAACCTTGTCACCCACCTTGGCTCCGATTAAAGGCTTTGTAAATCCACCGATAAATGATGAACCGCCGACCTGGCTGTTGTTTGTCACATCAAGCAGCACATCTGTAGCTGAGCCACCATCAAATGCTTTGCCATCCTTATATCCTGTGTAATCAACCTTGACATAATCGCCATCTACAACTGTATCACGATCTGTAACCTGCTTGTACGCATCTGCACCATATGACTGAAGCACATTGGTCAGATATTTCTGCTTTGCTGTATCGTTTATCTCATAATCGTTTGAGACAGTAATTGCAATACCTGAATAGTCTGCAAGCTTTGTAACCTGCTTTGCGTAGTCTATGTCAAACTGTCCGCTTCGCATCGTCTCGCTGCCGGCCTCGGTGCCTGCCTCTGTTGCGCTCTTTGAGCCACCCTTTTTGCTCTTGCCGCTTATTACAGCAACAAGCGCAATAATTACCACGATAAGTGCAATCACAATCACTGCTATGACTGCCTTCTTACCTGTATTCTTTTTCTCACTCATTGGAATCCTCCTGAAATCTGTAAGTCATGTTATTTATATGTACAATGCCCTGCCACGGCAAAAACGCATCCGCAAAACACTATACCTGTCTACAATATCACATATCAGGTTAAATTACAACGAGTGAAAATTTCTTTATCTTTGCAAACACCGGAGGAGTATGCATCCTAAGCCCTACTGTCACCCTGGCATTCTTTTGCAGCCTTACCGGCTTAAGCAGATGTGTCACAAACCTGATATCATCCGGGAAAATGTCGCTTGTATATGTATGAACGCCGCTTTCATCCTCCACATCCATAAACAGCTCGACCTCGACACCTGTTGTATTGGTTCCTCTATATTCAACCGCTGCTATATACTCACCGGTATATTCAATATCCACCGTCTGGCTTATCGAATAGTCAAAATTGGCATCTGAAGAGATAAACACTCCATCCTTACCCAGTGTATACTGTCCTTCTTCGAGGCTTGTCTCAATCTGCCAATTATTAAATCCATCCTTAAATTCAGGATTTGAGATTAGATTTCCATGAATCATAAGAAGCTTCATGAAATCCTCCACCTCCGGTGTTTCTTCATACTCATAAAGTGATTCAATATACTTGTCAAGCTCTTTAATCGGCGGATTTTTCGGATCAAAGTCCCTGATTGCATCCCAGCCCGGCAAAGCCCTGCCATGCTCGTCAAACATACCCATATTCTCAAACCAGGTTCCCATGCCTTTACCAGGCACACCGACAGGCTCCCAGTAGTATACACCTGTCTTTCCGGTATCCTTTGACACCTCTGCTGCTATCTGCATGATTATTTCAAGAGACTTCTTCTGCTCTGCGCTGCCTGCATCAAGGCCTGCTGTCTCCATGAGTTCCTTCGAGATATGATCTCCTTTGCAATGCCTCCACGGATGGGCTGTCTCCACAATATAAACCGGCAGATTATATAATTTTATGAGCCTGCTCATAGTATCCTTCAAATCCATGAAGGTACCATGCCAGAACGAATAAAAGGAAAGGCCAATCGCGTCAATCGGCAGCATGCCCGCATTAAACATAGAATCAAACCAAGGCATAATACAGTTATATCTGCCTCCCTGATCCAGATGAATCATGACCTTTGTCTCCGGGAGCAGCTCCCTGACAGCTCTGATTCCCTCATTTACAAGCGCAGCCAGCTGCCTGTACTGTGGCACTGCACCATCCGGAAACAGCATACCACTCCTTATTTCATTGCCAATCTGAACCATATCCGGCGCACAATCCATGATTTTTAATCTGTATAGCACATCATATGTGTACTTGTGCACTGCCTCCTTCAGCTCATCAAAGCTTAAATTCTTCCACGCATCAGGCTTATTCTGCTGTCCCGGATCTGCCCAGTAATCTGAATAATGAAAATCAAGCAGAAAATGCATTTTGTATTTTTTAATGATATGAGCCATCTCGAGAACATATGTAAGACTGCAATACCCCTTAGACTCCGGCACCTTATCAGGCTCATTCCATATGCGCAGACGGACTGAATTTACATTATTCAGCTTTAAAAAATCAAATACCCTGCACACATGACCTTCCCTGTCCATTATTTGTATATTATTGTCAACCATCATAGGAACGGATGAAATATCCACTCCCTTTAAGAAATTGCTATCCTTTTTCTGCTTGCGCTGCTGCTTAAGCTGATACATCTTTGTGTCAGCACTTACGAGATAATCGTCAAAGCTCTTACCACTGCCCGGCCTCGTATATATGATGCCGTGACTGATAAACAGGCTGTGCTGCTCCATGATATCATACACGCGCTTTATATACTTCTCAGCAGTGTCATGTCTGTCCCCGGGGATAAACACGATAAATTCATCTCCACCGAATCTATATACCATACTTTCCTCAGGCTTTTGCTCATCAAGCACCCTCGCCACAGTCTTTAAAAGCTCGTCACCGTACTGGTGTCCGTAGGTATCATTTATGTCCTTGAAATCATCCACATCGAGAAATACTATGGTGCAGCCGACATTTTGAGCTTCAAGCTCAGCAAACATAGGAATGACCATCTCATTGCATGCCACACGATTGTACAGGCCTGTGAGCGCATCATGGTTGTAGAGATTCTTAAGCTCATTATTTGTATTCTCAAGTACCTTTTGCTTAAAAAGATTCTCAAGCCTCTTGAGCAGGGCAGACTGTATATCAAACTGCTCAGGATGGTCGTACAAAAACTCAGGATTCCTGAGTATTACATAGCCCACTATCTCGTCCCTGAAATGCAGCGAGCAATACATATAGCAGGTGTTTTTATCTACACTCTGCATGTACTGCATAAGGTCATTTACACTCTTAAACTCAAGCTTTCCATTGTCCTTGTCATCCGCATAGAGTACAACCTCGTCGTCAATATCATAGCCATGCTTCCTAAAGTGTGCATTGTTCCTTGCAGCTGCCAGATCAGAAACACCGACCACATACACTCCGTCACACTTCATGCTCTGTATATAGTCAGAGTATCTCTCAAACAAATCATAGTATTCATTGCACTCCTCGAGCTCTTTCTGGAGGATCATTACTGCATCCTCCTCCTGCTCTCTTGCAACGGAGCCTTTGATAATATTCTTTATGTAATTACGATAATCCACTCTGCCGGTATTAGGGCATCCGCAGCTCTCAGCCGGGATAAACTCAGAATCAAGGTATTTATCAGAAGCATCGCCCGTGCCATTCCAAAGCGCCTTAAATATCTCAAGAGCATTTCTGCCTATATTGCCCCTGTTGTGATCCACTGTTGTAATCTGTGGGTTAAAATACGCAGCCTTATCCAGATTGTCAAAGCCTGTGACCTTAAAATCCTGTGGTACCTTGTATCCAAGAACCTCTGCTGTCGCACACAGTCCTGCTGCTATATTGTCATTTGCACATAAAAAGACATCCGGTAACGGCTTTTTGCTCTCGTGCCAATTACTCATATACCTGACACCTGTCTGATAATCAAAATCACCAAACATGTACATATCAGCTGTAAGTGGTATGCCATAATCACTTAAAGCCTCCTTGAAGGCCTCAAAACGCATTCTGTTCTCATAATGATACGGCGGACCACCTGCAAACACAAAGCTTTTGCAGCCATGCGCATAGTACATATGATCCATTATCTTGCGAAACAGCCTCTTATTATCGTTGCCTACATAGTAAAACCCATCAACCTTATACCCGATACTCACTACCGGCACATTTACCGACTGAAGCTTTCTGACCATATACTGTATCTCATCCAGGTTGGTCGTATTGGTGCAGTCAAATACCACTCCGTCGAAGCTGTTTAAATCAGGTAAATCGTTCAGCGCATACTCGCCTTTGTTAAACTTTGAATCCTGACTCCAGGTTCCGTTGGTATTGTAAAAATACAGGCACACATCCAGTCCCAGCTCTTTAGAGCCTTCCATGATACCCTCAACCCACGAATATGTTACATATCTTCTCCAGCCATCAGCCAAAAGAGCAATTTTCTTCATTAATAAATACCCCTTTGCGTCTTCTAAAGAGTTTTTCCAAGATATAGTTCTATTATACTACGATTTTACCTATTCTTGCAATAAAGATTGATTTTTTTTAGCATGTTTGATAGAATTAATTTAAATAAGCAAATTTTTAGGAGGGATACGTTTTGAATCCAGCATTAATCGTACTTATTGTTATCGCAGTAGTGCTTGTGGTAGCATTTATAGTATTAACAATCCTCGGTAAAAAAGCACAAAAAAGAAAGGAAGAGCAGGACGAACAGATAGCTGCTGCATCACAGACAGTCAATATGCTAATCATTGACAAAAAGCGTATGAAGCTAAAGGATGCCGGTCTCCCACAGCAGATTATTGAGCAGACACCAAAGCTTATGCGCCGCTCAAAGCTGCCTGTAGTCAAGGCCAAGGTCGGACCAAGAGTCATGACTCTTATCGCAGACGAGCAGATCTTTGATGAGATTCCTTTAAAGAAAGAGGTTAAGGCTTCTGTCAGCGGTATATACATCACAGCTGTCCGCGGTATCAGAGGACCTCTTGAGAAGCCTAAGAAGAAAAAAGGCTTCCGTGCAAGAATGGCAGAAAACTACAGCAAGGCCAACGAACAGCTCAAGGCTGAGGAGGCTGCAAAGGCTGAAAGAAAAGCTGCTAAAGAGGCTGCCAAAAAGGCTAAGCAGAAATAATATCATGATTTAATTTTCATGTACATAAACAGAGCATGTGGGATGGCTTTCATCCTCACATGCTCTGTTTTTTATATGCTTTATATATTTTTTACCCCATAGACTTGGCAGACTTTTATGCAATTTTGACTGCTGCGCCTTTTTTCTTCACAGCTATATTGATGTGACAGTCGCCTACAAATTCATAGTTGACATCAAGTGCATACTTTACCTCTGCCCTTATCTCGTCCTCAGTCTCCTTTACCTCTATGCTTGTGGCATCAATACCTATCTGGATACTTCCAAACGGTGTATAATAATATGTCAGGTTTTTCTTTCCCTTCTCAAATATCATATGTACACTCATAGGTCCCTTGCGGGTGAACTCAAGATAATTGTCATTGAATTTAAGCATATTTTTGAGTGTCTGGGTCTCACCCTCCATTATCTCCTCAAAAAGCACATAGTGTTTGTTATTTCTTATATAATACTCTCCCGGGGCAATCACCTCTACCGCATCCGACTGCTGGTCCGGTGCGAGCTGCAGGCCCTTTAATGATACTACTACATCCTTTGTCATTTCTTTCTCCTTATCCTCTTGCATATCTAAATTAATTCACGCTTTAATAATTTGTCATCACATATTTTCTTTTAATATATTTTTTCAGCATGAATATACTAACTGTTTTATCTGAAAATATCAAGGATTTTTAGTTTTATTTCATATTTTCCACTGTCAAATATGCTCTCATACTCGTCCGGAGTGAGTACCTCCTTAAGATTTTCCTTTGCTTCGTCCTCCACCACCTCGTACACACTGCCCCTAAAGCACATGTTTGGATACAGCACGCACCACCAGTTATGACCGGCTCCATCGCCCAGTGTTATTTCAAGCGTCTCGTAATTTCCCTCAGGAAATGTATAGTCCCCATACGTCTTTTCCGGGAAATCGGTGTGTGTAAGCTCTGCCGATGCGCCATATGTAAAACCGTTTGCTGCAAGCGTCTCCTTTGATACCGCTATTATTTCGTCCATATGGTCATTTACGGTGGCTCTGGTTTCTTCGATATTTTCGCACTCCAGCAGATATGGCTCTATGTAAGCCCCTACTGCATCGCGCACCTGCTTTTTCACATTCTGGTCTGCTTCGCTGTCGCTGTTTGCCAGCACGTGGAAACGCAGGATTTTGCCGGCGATGGATTTTTGCATGTCGGCTGTACACGCTATACTATTGGTGTTTGCGGCAGGTGTATGATTTTTTGAAGCTATCGCTGCCGTAATGGATATTATTGCTATGGTTGTTATTATTATTTTCTTTCTCATGTAAACAAGTATTGCCTTATTTGAAAAGATTATTCATCCTTTTTGAAATTTTTACCATGCTCCATGAATTTCATTCGTATAGTCATCCAATAAGGTGCCAAGTGTAATTATCGGTTCCCCATCCTCATGATTCTCCTTATTCATTTTCTGCTCATAATAATCACCCATGTTATCAAAGATATCGTTTATATCATCTGCTATGCACACATATGTGTTTCTCGGTAATTTTTTTGATGTCTTGCAGTATTCCATGAAGCTTGCATAAGCTGCTTTATCATTTCTAAGTGTTTTTCCTATTAAAATCACCTTCAAATGATTGGTATCGGCTTTTTGTGACAGCCGATTCTCGAAGCTGTCCACGGCTGTTTTGATATCATCTGCATATTCCGGTTCGTAGGATTTGTCCATGTTATAGTAGAACTCTATATATCCGCTATTTTCATTTGCCGAAACATCTCTGTGGCTAACATATGCTTTGTTATCAGTTACTTCTTTATCGGTTATTTCGTCAGTATCTACATCTACAATATCCACCGCCGCAAGTGTCGGAAAACAGCGCTCCTCAAGTTCCACTGCACTGCAGCCGGTGAGCATGAGACCTATCGTCAGCACTACTATGACCGGTATCGCTATGCACATTAAAAATCCAAGATATTTTTTCACGATTTCATCTCCACTTTCAAGAATATATGCTAAGGTCACTGTGACTGCTATGACAAAAATGATGCACCAGCTTCTCATAGTGCTCTTTTCCTTGTCATGGCTTTTCTGTCTGTCAGAGCCAAATTGCTTATTGCTGCAGGAATGCTGGTTTTTATTAAATGTAAATATAATTTTTCTCGTATTTTCAGCAAAATTCTCACATCTTAAAACCGCATAATAAAGGCTCATATTGAGTACTGAAAACAGCGTGAAAAACCACACAGACAGCATCAGTGCATCTGCCCTCTTGAAGAAGCTGCCTTTTATCTTCACATCACTCATCAGTACGACAGCCGGAAACTCTATTTCCGACAGTGAATATTTTCCGAAGTTTCCAAGCAATACTGCATACAATAAAAAAAGAATGCCTGCATATGTGAATATTGCTTTACTCACACTCCCTCGTATCTGTGAGGCAGTGCGCTCCCTTACAAACAGTATATTGAACACGGAAATTGATGCTGCAAACACATAGTATGCACCCGCAAATATATCCGCTATGCCAAAGTCCACACCGACTCTGTCCTTAATCATCAGATAGTCAAATCTTACATCCGATATTGCAAACAAAAGCATAGCAGCAAGCGGTATCAGCACAAAGAAAAATACTACCTCGTATACCCTGGCCCGGCACTCCACTCCGCCACTTAGCGCATAAGCGCATACCGCCATTATCACAAGGAGTACAACTGTAAATGACTCATCCGGTATAAGGCTGTCACGTATCAGCTTTACAAATATCCATGCAAGAAATGCGGCCTGTGACAGCTCGTATATTGCAATAATTAAATCATAAATTAACATTTTTGCATGTGCTGTTTTACCAAAGCTTCTGTCATATATACTTTTCTTCTGTTCTCGAACCTCGCTTACTATCCACATAAATAGCCATGCCATGAAAACTCCGAGTGCGATTGAGATAAAAGCATACTTTCCAAGCTTCGCCAGATTGTTTGGAAGCACCAGTGTGCCGACTCCAAGCAGGTTAAAGACGTATAGCCTGTATAGCTGGCGAGGCGATATGCTTTCGTTTTGTGCAAATGTGTAGCTTGTGCTCATATTTTTAGTCATCCTTATTTCCTTTCAGCTTTCTGCACTCATTTTCCCTTGCAAATACAGGCCGCCTCCATAGTCTGCGAAGCGGAAATCGTATGATACTGTCCTTTTCATCCTCGCCTCCTGTCAGCTCGCTGCCCACGAATGGCATCATGTATGGGTAACCACAGCTTTTGAGCTTTGCGAGATGCAAAAGTATCACCATCAGACTTATTAAAAATCCAAAATATCCAAGCCATGCCGACATCATTATTACAGCGAATTTGAGTATCCTAAATGAAAATGCAAACTCCTCACTCGGTATGGCAAACGAACAGAGTGCGGTGAATGCAACAAGAATGACCACTATAGGGCTTACTAAATTTGCATCCACTGCTGCCTGTCCAATTATGAGGCCTCCGACTATGCCTATCGTGTTTCCCATTGCTCCGGGAAGTCTTATGCCGGCTTCGCGAAGCAGCTCAAAGGACAGCTCCATCATGAGCACCTCTATGAGCTGCGGAAACGGGCAGCCGAGTCTGGCTTCATAAAATGCCAGTATGAGAGGTGTCGGCAGTATCTGTGTATGAAAATTTGTGACCGCCAGATAAAGCCCCGGCAATGTAAATGACATGAAGGCTGCCACGTACCTTATCAATCTGGCAAAGCTTGCCGCTATCGTTCTGTTATAGTAATCATCTGCGGTTTTTAAAAAATTGTTCATGGTGGTTGGCAGTATTATCGCTATCGGTGAATTATCGCACAGCACCACCACCCTCCCCTCTAGGAGCGCATTTACTGCCACATCCGGCCGCTTTGTGGTCTGAAGCTGTGGAAACGGTGAATACCATTTCACCTCGGCAAACTGTTCAATGACTCCCGAATCTCCCACATGGTCTATCACATAGCTGTCCAGATTCCTTTCCACATCCTCTACAAGCCCCGGTTTTACGAGGTCTCTCACATATAGTATGTCCACATTGCTGTGTCCGCGAAGCCCCTTTTTCACCTCTTTACACTTTAAGCGAGTGCTCCTTAACCTGCGCCTGATAAGTGCAGTATTTATCTTTATGGAATCAGCAAAGCCCTCATTTGAGCCTCTTATGACCTTTTCCGAATCAATCTCCTGAATTGACAGGGCAGGATATCCCTTATCAGGAAGCTTGAAGGCATCCGGATAGCCATCCACAAAAAATATCACGTCTCCTGTCAGCATCATCTGGGCTGCCTCTCTAACCGTATGAAGATGCGCAAATTCGGATAGAGCTGCCTGATTTTTGTCAAGTACTTCCTTAACCTGATCCCGGTCTATCCCTTCAAGGTATGATGTAAATCGTCCAAACGCACTGTTATTGATACCGGAGCCTGCACATGTCACCTCAATATATGCAACAAAACACTTTATGGAAGCATCACGCCCCAGATACATCTCCTGCATCTTGATATCTGAGCAGTCAGAATATATCTGCCTGAAGCTTTTTATGTTCTCATCTATGTTTGTGGTCATCTTTAACTCTCCTATATATCCTGTCAGATTTAAAATCCTTGATATAGTATGACCATACAAGCTCGCAAATATCCCTGATTACTTATTTTTTGCTATTATCTAAGCCACTAACTAAACCACTAAAAAAGGCCACCGTTCACACGTCAGTGTAACCGGCAACCCCTGGTTTTGTTATATTATTTTGTATTTTATTATCTTTGTCTGCTATAATCTTGTTTTATTTCTGTTTTATTTCTTCTCTTCATCCTGCTTTTGTATCACAGCCTTCACAGCAACCGCCTGATTAGCCACATGCGTATGCATTTCTGTAGTCACAAGCTCCATATTTCTTGCCTCAAGCGCCCTGTAGATGGCGTCATGCTCCTTCACAAGCATCGGATAATTCTTTGGGTCCTTCAAATACTCCACTCTGTAGCGGTACATCTGCTCACGGATATTGTTCATCATAGATACAAGCTTCGCATTGTTTGTTGCCTCATAGATAGCATCGTGAAACTTCACATCCTCCTCAGCTATCTTTTTCACATCTCCTGAGTCCATGCTCCTCTTAAACTCGTCCTTTATGGTTTTTAAATTCGCAAGCTGCTCATCACTGATTTTCTTACAGGCTATTTTGGCTGCAAGCTCATCGAGAGCCTCTCTCACCTCAAGCACATCCTCCATATCCTTGAGAGTCATCTTGGCAACCTCTGCGCCCTTTCTCGGCATTGTGACTGCAAGCCCCTCCTGCTCAAGCATTCTGATTGCTTCACGTATAGGTGTACGGCTGACTCCAAGCTTTGACGCAAGCTGCAGCTCCATAAGTCTCTCTCCCGGCTTGAGCTCGCCCTTTAAAATTGCCTCACGAAGTGTGTTAAAAACCACATCACGCAGTGGCAGATATGCATCCATATTTAAAGTTAAATTATCAGTCATCAAACTTCTCCTATCTCTTGTATTATCATTCTCACATATAAGAAAAAAGTAACTATAAAGCACCCGCTGTGCTATCCGGATATCACGTTATTTGCGATTATTGTATACAGATGTCAGATACACCTGTCTGGCAAGATGTGAGCTTCTCATGGCTTTGTACGCTTTCTTTGCAGTATCTTCATCGTCAAACAGTCCAAAAACCGTCGGACCACTACCGCTCATCATGGCTCCTACCGCGCCATTTGAAAGCATATGCTTCTTTATCTCATCTATCACCGGATAATTTGGTATGGTCACGGTCTCTAAGACATTTCCCATATGTGCTGCGATATCATGCAGATTCTTAGCCTTTATATCATCTATCAGGCGGTCTATATCCGGATGAATAGTCGTATCATCAAGCTTCAGATTCTGGTACACAAATTTTGTGGATACCGAGATGGACGGCTTTGCAATAAGCACCGGACACTTTACCATTGGAGGAAGAGGACTAAGCGCCTCTCCTATGCCCTCGGCCAGCGCCGTGCCTCTCATAATACAGTATGGTACATCCGCCCCTATCTGCACACCTCTTTCCATAAGCTCTCTCTTTGTCAGTCCCAGTGAAAAAAGCCTGTTTACACCTATAAGCATAGCCGCCGCATCAGTACTGCCCCCCGCCATCCCTGCTGCAACAGGAATACGCTTGTCCAGCTTCACTGATACACCGTCAGTTATAGAAAACTCATCCATCAGAAGCTTTGCAGCCTTGTATATGAGATTGTTCTCGTTTACAGGGAGAAAAGACAGATTGGTCTGTATCTGTATGCCAGGCTCCTTTGTCCTTTTGATATCAAGCCTGTCATACAGATGAATGGTCTGCATAATCATACGGACCTCATGATATCCGTCCTCTCTGCGCCTCACAACATCGAGCCCCAGATTAATCTTGGCTAATGCTTTTAATGAAATATCGTTATTACTACCCATATTGTATTACCTCTGTTTTTTGTATACAAGGATTATAACACACCCTGCCAAAAAGAGCAAATTTAAATATTCTCATTTAATTGTTCATTTTCATTACTTTTCAGATTTTCCACGTATCGCACAAAAAACTATGTTCACATAGTACATGTTTACTAGATTTAAAAAGTAACCCTCTAACGCACCACAACAAAAAGCCTCACAGCATATCAATAATGCTTGTGGGGCTTTTTTTAAAAAGTTTCTCTAAACTCGTATGTACAATTTTTCTATTTCTTTTCCAATATAAATTTGCTAATCAGCTCGTTCATTGTCTCCGCCTGTGCTGAAAGCTCCTCACTTGTTGCTGATGTTTCCTCTGCATTTGCTGAGTTGGACTGTACAACATCTGATATCTGATTAATACCGGCCTCTGCCTGCTCCATAGCCTTTGCCTGCTCCTCTGCAATCTCGCTGAGTTTTTGAGAAGAATCTGCAACTTCCTTCATACCATTGATAACCTTTTCAATAGAAGTACTTACGCGCTCTGCAGCTTCATTACCCTCGTTAGATACCGCAATGGCACTCTCTATAAGCTGACGTGTGTCAACTGCAGCCTTGGCACTCTGCTCTGAAAGACTTCTGATTTGTCCCGCAACAACTGCGAATCCTTTACCTGCCTCACCTGCACGCGCTGCCTCGATAGCTGCATTGAGTGAAAGAAGGTTTGTCTGACTGGCAATATCCTCAATCTCAGAAATGATATTCTCAATCTGCTTAGATGTATCATTGATGCGTCCGATAACATCAACCATGCCCTGCATCTCTGTATGGCTGTGATCTGCTTCCTGCGCATACTCCTGTGCAATCCTGTATGTATCATTGAGCTTCTCAGATGTTTTCTCAACACCGCCTGTGATATCTGCAAATGTAGCCTGAAGCTCCTCAATGGCTGCTGACTGATCCATAGCACCTTCTGCGATTTCCTGTGCTGCCTGAGCAAGGTTGTTAGAACCTGCTGTAACAAGTGATGATATCTCATTGATATGTGACATAACATCATTCATCTGTGTCTTCATCTGACGCATTGCCATGAGAAGTCCAATAAAATCTCCGGTATATTTATCTTCCATGTCTGATGAAACTGTATAATCTCCTTCTGCCATCTTTCCAAGAAGCTTGTCAGAGTCAGATATGATAGTCTTAAGGTCTGCTGCCATGTTTTTCGCAACCCCTACCATATCAGCAATTTCATCTTGTGAATCAACTGCCGGGAATGGAGCCTCAAGATCACCCTGTGCAAATGTACGTAATCTCTGTTTTAACTCATCGAGTGGTTTAGAAATACCAACTGCAACTTCGTCCCCGATTTTCATCGAGATAAAATATGAACTGACAATGATAACAATAACAATACCAAATGCGGCATATGATACTAATGATAATCTCTTGCTTAAATTATCTCCCTCTGTTACCTTTTTATCCATAAGGGCAACAAGCTGCTGATATATCTCATCATATGCAGGTGCAAGATCTGCTACTGCTCTCTCCTCGGCTTCCTTCTGTGTCTCAGGATCTGTAGCCTTCCTACCTAACTGTCCGATTTCATCATCGAGACTCCAGTATGAATCGAGCTTACTGTTTATATCATCATATATATCCTGCTCCTCACCTGTCTTTATAGAGCTTTGCAGCTCTTTCCAGTATTTTTGAAATGATTCCTTTTTAGAATCATGTGTATCAGACATCTTACTTAATGTGTCAGAAGCTGTATAACCGATAAGAGCTCGTGTAGCGCTTCGTGTCTCTGAGAAGGTTACCATAACCTTTCCTATATCTCCCTGTGAAAATCCGTAAAAGGTTAGTGCGCTGGAATATCTCATTGATACAAGAATCATAAGAATACCCGCGATAACCCCCGATGCCGATGCTACAAATGTAGTCAGTCTGAAGCCTTTCTTTAAACGATTTTTGATGCTAAGTGCTTTCCACTTTGACATGTCTAATTTCATGATATTTCCTCCACATGAATAATGATACTTATATACTATTCTTCTATTATACACCTCTCAAAAAATTATACAAGCACTAAAAAGGTGACTGCACGCTGCGTGCAGCCCCCTTTTCATAATTCATAAATCAGATTTCTTATATAATATTCGTTCCATCACGACACTTTTACATACACATCCGGCTTCTAGCCCTGTACCTGTGTGTCCTCTGTGCCATTCTTCCAGTCATCAAACTTCTTGACTACGGCATCATAAGTATCCTGGCAAATTGATGGCAGCTTGTCTCCCCAGGCTCCTGTTGCCTGTGAAAAGCCCTTCTTGAATGCATTCAAAAGCTCATCAGCCTTGTCCTTGTCGCCTCCCGACAGTGCCTTTGCAAAGTCAAGAATACGGTCTGAGGTCTTCTCAACTCCCCAGTATCCATCCTCTGCGATGTCCTTTTTGGCCTGCGCTATTGTGTCTGCATCTACAGTCAGATTCTCAAACAGACTCTTTAAGCCCTGTGACTTATCCCAGGTTGAAGCCTGTCCTGTCATGGACTTTCTGACGATCTCGATAAGCTGCTGCTGTCTGGCGTTGGCATCATCCTTAAGTGCCTGTACCAGTGCATCTCTGTCTGCCTTGCTCATCTTCTGGTTTACTGTGCTCTTTGCAGTATCCTTTGAATCATCCTTGCTGTCTGATTTCTCATATACAGCTGCCTCCTCGCTGAAGCCTGCAGTCTTTGCATCCGACTTATCCGTCTTTTCATCCTGCTTCTTTGAAGCGGTATTGGTATTCTTCGTCTGCGCTTCGTCCTTAGCTGTGACGCCCTGCGCTGCTACTGCTGAAACTACACTTGAAATAGCATCTAACATTTCTCATCCCTCCCTGGTAATGTGTGTGCGGAAATCCTTTCCCGCTATACTATTATCAACCTGTATAGCGTCTGATATAGCTAAACAGTTTATCTCTTATACTGTGTATCGGCTGTTTTGTGTCTGTTTTTTATAGCCCTTGCCGTTATTTTTTCAATTTTCTGCCAAATATAAACGTCGAAAAATATATTACCGATGCAATGATCACTATCATCGGGCCTGTTGCCACATTGGTGTAGTATGACACAGCAAGACCAACTATTCCTGAAAAAACTGAAAATATCACTGAAAAGAAATGATACTCACGCATATTTTCCGAAATATTCCTTGATGAAGCCGCTGGTAATATAAGCAGAGCATTTATTATAAGTATACCTATCCACTTGATGGATAGCATGACTATGAGTGCTACAAGCACCGCAAACAGATTATCCAGAAGACGCACATGGATACCCTTGCTTTTTGCCACGCTCCTGTGTATACATATGGCGTTGAGCTTATTGAAGCAAAACACCCAGAACACTATCGTGACCACAAAAATCACAATCAGATAAACTATCTCAGTCTTTGTGATGCTTAGCACATCGCCCACCAGTATACTTGAGTATTTGCTGAAATTGCCACCCTTTGACAGTATCGCAAGACCTATCGCCACAGAGCACGATGAAAATACCGATATAATGGTATCTGTCGATGCAGTGTTCAGACTGCCTATCTTATTTAAAAGAAGTGCAAACACTATCGCAAATATCACCATGGCAAGCGAGGTGTCTGCCATGCCGCATACCACTCCGACAGCGATTCCGGTAAGTGCTGAATGTCCGAGTGCATCTGAAAAGTATGCCATCTTTTTGTTTACAATCATGGTTCCCATTATGCCAAAAAGCGGTGTGATGATGAGCACAGCGATAAGGGCATTTCTCATGAAATCATATTGAAGCCAGGAGGTTATATTCATTTGTGCTCCTCCTCTCTCACCCAGGATTCCTCTCCTGTGTAGAAAATTCTCTCAAATTCCCTGCTCTCGAAGACTTCCTTCACAGTCCCCTGCTTTGCAACGGTCTTATCAAGCAGTACAACATGGTCTGCGTACTTTGCAACATAATCCAAATCATGTGATATGAGTATGATTGCAAGGTCATAGTGAGTCTTTAAATAATCCATGGTCTTATAGAAAAGCTCCATGCCGTTTTGGTCTATTCCGGACACCGGCTCATCCAACAGCAGCAGGTTCGGCTCGTCCATGATTGCCATGGAAAGAAGCACTCTCTGCAGCTGTCCTCCCGAGAGGTTGCACACCTGCTTGTCGATGAGCTCCTCAGCCTCAAATACCTCGAGTGTCTCCCTTATCTTTGCCTCTATCTTTTTACTCTTTGGCAGAAAAACAGGATAATTGTACTGATAGCTTGCTATGAGGTCATACACGCTGACCGGTGTATTTTTCTCGATATTGACAGACTGCGGCACATAGCCGATTTTAAGCTTAGCCATATGTCCGTCCTTAGTATCCTTGAACTCAATCGTACCGGTGTGAGGTATCTCGCCTAGTATCGCCTTTATGAGTGTGGATTTTCCGGCACCGTTTTGGCCTATTATGACATTGAAGGAGCCACAGTGTATGTGCATATTTACATCCTCAAGCACTGTCTGCTCTCCAAAGCTCACTCCAAGGTTATTTATTTTTATGCAATGAAAGCCACATGGCTGTATTATTTTCCGCATATTTTCTCCAATTTTATTTAGTAAATGCCTCTTTGATAAGCTCTATATTGTGCTCCATACCATCAAGATAGCTGTCCTTGTCGTACTCTCCCCTGTTGAGAGGGTCGATATAAACCACATGCACATCTGTCTCACGCGATACGGTATCTCCCATGCTCTTTCCGTAGAGCTCCTCAGCGAGTATTACAGACACTCCGTCATCCTTTATGGCACCTATTACCTGTTTTATCTCACCTGCGCTGACTGAGCGCTCCTCGTCAAGGTCTAACAGATAGCATGCATTCATGGAAAAATCATCAGCTACATACGCATAGGCCTCATGGAATATGATGATATTCTGTCCATTGGTAAGGCTCTTTATGCTATTTATCTTTTCTTCAAGCACTGCAAGCTTTGCATCATATGCTTTTGCATTTGCATAATATTCATCAGCATGCTTTGCATCCTTTTCGGCAAGCCGGGATGCGATTGTCTGAACCATGGTGCGGTAACGCGGCACGCTCATCCATGCATGGGCATTCTCATCACCATGGTCATGGTCATGCGTACTGTCTGATTCTGCGTCTGCTTCGTGGTCATGGTCGTGGTCACTGTCCGATTCTGTGTCTGCCTCGTGATCATGATCGTGGTCACTGTCCGATTCTGTGTCTGCTTCGTGGTCATGGTCGTGGTCACTGTCTGCATCATCCTCAGAAAGAAGTGCCACATCCTCACAGGCCTCAACCACATCAAGCTTCGGATACGCCTTTGCCACATCAGACATAAACGACTCTATACCGCCTCCGTTTATTACAAAAACATCGGCTGTGGATAAAAGCTTCATATCCTCCGGTGTTAGCTGAAAATCGTGCAGACAACCGGTCTGTGGCTCGCTTAAGTTTTCAAGTCTCACACCTTCCACTCCGTCTACTATGTTTAAAGTGGCAATGTACATAGGATAGAAGGATGTCACGACTGTAAGCATATCATCAGCTTCGTCTGTATTTTTTGTATTGCCCGAAGCATTTGATGCTCCACCGGCAGCGCCTTTCATACCTGCTGTGTGCTCATATGCCATTACCGCAAGCGTACACACTATCAATATACACAAAAACATAATGCCTACAAATTTGCATTTATTCTTCATATATTAAATATTCGCCTTTCTTTCTATAGCTTTATTTCTTTTTATGATTATTAACGCTTTTTTTGCTCTTGGCCTTATCTCTGCGTTCTTTAGTCTTTTTGGCAACCGGCTTTCCGGTCTTCTTCCAGCGCTCCTTTTTGTGTGGCTGGGATGCAGCGGCTCTTTTTGCAGCTGATTTTGCCTCGCGCTTTGCTTCTTCCTCCTGTTTCATGGCAAGAAGCGTCTCCTCGTCAAACACGAGTGAATCTATGAGATTCCAGATTTCGTCCCTGCCTTCCTTTGACATGGACGAAAACGGTATAACTACCGTGCCCGGCTTCACATGAAGCACATCCTTGATAGTCTTTATGTGTGCGGCAATCTGGCTTTTTTTCAATTTATCAGATTTGGTTGCAATGATAATCGGTGCAAAGCCCTGGTTTACCATCCAGTCATACATCATGATATCATTGTCCGATGGCTCATGCCTTATATCTATTAAAAGAAACACTGCCTGAAGCTTTTTGGAGGTGTGAAGATAGTTTTCTATCATCTGTCCCCATTTAGCTTTTATCTCGATATTGGCATTGGCATAGCCATAGCCCGGCAGATCGACCAGATACATGGCGTCATTGACGTTATAAAAATTGATGGTCTGTGTCTTGCCGGGCTGTGAAGAGATCCTGGCAAGTGACTTTCTGTTCATGAGTGCGTTGATCAGTGACGACTTGCCTACATTTGACTTGCCGGCGAATGCCACTTCATTATACTCATTGTCAGGGATTGTGCTTGTAATTCCGCAAACTGTCTCTAAATTAACACTTTTAATTACCATAATCTCTTCCTCATTCTTATTTTACAAATGCTATCTTCTCCACCTGTGAAAATCTCTCCACCGGCACGATTTCCATGCCGTCTGTTATTTCTTTTGAAATCTCCTCCAGGTCCTTTTCATTATCCTTTGGAATACATACTGTTTTTATTCCGATTACTTTGGCTGCAAGCAGCTTTTCCTTGAGTCCTCCTATCGGAAGCACCCTGCCGCGCAGTGTTATCTCGCCTGTCATGGCTACATCTGCCCTGACAGCTCTGTCTGTAATGGCTGAGAGCATGGCTGTCGCCATAGTGATACCTGCAGATGGTCCGTCCTTTGGCACTGCGCCCTCCGGGATATGTATATGGATATCATGCTTCGTGTAAAACTCTGCATCAATGCCATATCCTTCGCTTATTGAGCGCACATAGCTAAGTGCCGCCTGTGCCGACTCCTTCATCACGTCGCCAAGCTTACCGGTGAGCACGAGCTCACCCTTGCCCGGCAGCACATTCACCTCAACCTCGAGTGTGACACCGCCCACGCTGGTCCATGCCAGGCCTCTAACAATTCCAACCTCTGCGTGATCATTTTTCTTCTCCGGACTGTACTTCGGATTGCCCAGATATGTCTTAAGATTGGTCTTTGTAACCTTTACAGCAGCTTCGCTGTCCTTAAAGATTTCCCTGGCAGCCTTGCGGCACAGCTTGCCGATAGTCCTCTCAAGGCTTCTGACTCCGGCCTCTCTGGTGTACAGCCTGATGATATCCTTTAGGGCAGAGTCTGTTATCGTAAGCTGTTCCTTTTTAATTCCGTTTTTGCTCTTTTGCTTCTCAACCAGGTGTTCCTTTGCTATGTGAAACTTCTCATTTTCAGTGTAACTTGACACCTCGATAAGCTCCATCCTGTCAAGAAGCGGCTTTGGAATGCCTGAAACCTCATTTGCCGTTGCAATAAAAAGCACCTCCGACAAATCCACAGGCATCTCAATGTAATGATCCCTGAATCTGCAGTTCTGCTCACTGTCAAGCACCTCGAGAAGAGCGGCTGATGTGTCACCCTTGTAGTCACTTGACACCTTATCTATCTCATCCAACAGCATGAGAGGATTTGAAACGCCTGCCTGTCTTAAGCCATTTACTATACGGCCCGGCATAGCACCGATATATGTCTTTCTGTGTCCACGGATTTCTGCCTCATCACGCACACCACCAAGAGAAATACGCACATATTTCTTCTCCAGTGCAGACGCAATTGAACGGGCTATGCTTGTCTTTCCTGTTCCCGGAGGACCTACAAGACAAATTATAGGACTCTCTCCCTTGCTTGTCAGATTTCTGACTGCCAGAAACTCAAGTATTCTCTCCTTAACATCCTTTAATCCGTAGTGATCATCATCGAGCACCTGTGCTGCATGGTCAAGATCCTTGTTGTCCACAGACATCTTGTTCCACGGAAGCTCAAGTACAGTCTCTATATAGCCTCTCTCAACTGTGCTCTCTGATGAGCTGCTGCTCATATTTCTAAAGCGCTTTATCTCTTTTTTCGTCTTTTCCTTTACGTAGTCAGGCGCATCTAACTCAGATAGCTTTTTCTCATATTCATCAGCCTCCGAGTCAGCATTCTCGCCCAGCTCCTCACGTATCACACCAAGCTGTTCACGAAGCACATACTCCTTCTGATGCTTGTCCACACGAACCTTTACTTTTTTCTGAAGCTCATTCTTTATGGAAATAACCTCCACCTGGGAGAGAAGTAATGATACTATAACCTGATATCTGTCATTGATATCCTCTGCCTCAAGCACCTGCTGCTTAAGCTCATATGACACCGGCAGATTGTTGGTTACATAATCAATGAGCTTTTCAAGATCCTCATACTGATCTATCTGCCTGATAAGCTCCTTGCTGATTTTGCCGACGACTGCCGCATATCTGTGAAAAGCCTCTCTGACTCCGAGAAGCATGGCTTCCCTGAGATCATCCGGCAGGCTGTCTGCATTACTATCACAATAACAGATTTCTGCCTCAAGGTACTTCTCATTACCGGTAAAGCCAAGCAATGCTGCCCGGCTTATTCCATCTACAAGTATTCTCACAACATCATTCTGTAATCTGACAACCTGCTTTATATCAGCAACAATACCCATCTGATAGAGATCTTCCTGAGTCGGGTCCTCACTGTCCACATTCCTTTGTGTGACAAGATAAATCTTTTGATCCTGCTCCATAGCCTCCTCGACAGCACGAAGGGAGCGCTCTCTGCTGATGTCGAAATGGGCAATCATCCCCGGCAGAATAGTAAGCCCTCTCAGCGCTACTGCAGGCATATTCATAATCTGTTCTTCCACTTATATCTCCTGTATTATTGCACAGCCATGCATAACAAACCGCTGTGCAATTTATATTATCCGATGCTGTATCTTTTGTAAAATACCGCCATGTACTTATGATGCCGCTTTTTCCTCGATATATGCCTCCGGCACACACTCACCATCTAGCTTTAAGTTTTCCTCAACTGTATCCTTGTCGATTACGCACTTGCTGATGCTCTTGTCTGACGGTATACGATACATAAGGTCAAGCATAACAGCCTCCATGATGGCACGAAGTCCTCTGGCTCCTGTCTTTCTCTCAAGTGCCTTGTCAGCGATGGCATTTACTGCATCGTCTGTGAACTCAAGACCTACTCCGTCAAGCTCAAAGAGCTTGGTGTACTGCTTGATAAGCGAGTTCTTAGGCTCCTTAAGTATACGGATAAGTGCATCCCTGTCGAGTGCCTCGAGAGAAACGGTAATAGGTACACGTCCGATAAACTCAGGAATCAATCCAAACTTTACAAAATCCTGTGGAAGTGCATGCTTAAACGCCTCTCCTACATTGAGCTCTGTCTTTGACTTTACATCTGAATTGAAGCCTATAGATGATGTATCCATACGACTGTCGATAATTTTTTCCAGACCATCAAATGCTCCACCGCAGATAAAAAGTATATTAGTAGTATCAATAGGTATAAGCTCCTGCTGTGGATGCTTTCTGCCGCCCTGTGGCGGTACAGATGCCTCTGTGCCCTCAAGAATCTTTAAAAGAGCCTGCTGTACACCCTCGCCTGACACATCTCTGGTGATTGAGACATTCTCTGATTTCTTTGTAATTTTATCTATCTCATCTATATAAATGATCCCATGCTCTGCACGCTCGATATCATAATCTGCCGCCTGAATAAGCTTTAACAGGATATTCTCCACATCCTCACCTACGTATCCTGCCTCTGTAAGTGTTGTAGCATCAGCGATAGCAAATGGAACATTTATCACTCTGGCAAGTGTCTGCGCAAGAAGTGTCTTTCCTGAACCTGTAGGTCCAAGCATGAGAATATTACTCTTCTGAAGCTCTACATCTGATGTATCACCTGCCAGTACTCTCTTATAGTGATTGTAAACAGCAACCGAAAGCACCTTCTTTGCCTGGTCCTGTCCTATTACATAATCGTCCAGAAACGCCTTAAGCTCCTCCGGAGTAACAAGATTTATATCATCCTTAGCGCTGCTTTTGTCCTCATGCCCCTCTACGCCTTCTTCCTCAAGAATCTCGGCACATATATCTATACACTCATCGCAGATAAAAGCTCCATTAGGTCCGGAAATCAAACGATTTACCTGGTCCTGTGTCTTACCGCAAAATGAGCAGCGAATCTTTCCGTCGTTTTTTCCTGCCATTATTAACTCCTTTTATTGCATGAGGGCATCCCATATGGGGTACCCTCTTAAATTCATCTAACTTCTGATTATCTGTTTGTTATTACACTGTCTATGAGACCATACTCTGCGGCTTCCTGTGCTGACATATAGTTGTCTCGCTCTGTATCAGCTGCAATTGTCTCGTATGGCTTGCCTGTATTGGCTGCTAAAATTTCGTTTAATCTCTTCTTTGTCTTTAAAATATTTTCTGCAGCAATCTGAATCTCAGTAGCCTGACCCTTTGCACCGCCAGATGGCTGATGAATCATAATCTCTGCATTTGGAAGAGCATATCTCTTGCCCTTTGCACCGCCTGCAAGAAGGAAAGCTCCCATGCTGGCTGCAAGACCGATACAGATTGTTGAAACATCACACTTGATATACTGCATAGTATCGTAAATAGCAAGTCCTGCTGTAACCATTCCACCCGGTGAATTGATGTAAAGGTGGATATCCTTATTCGGATCCTCAGACTCAAGGAATAAAAGCTGGGCAACAACAAGGCTGGCCGTTGTCTCATTTACTTCCTCTCCAAGGAAAATGATACGATCTTTTAATAATCTGGAGTAAATGTCGTAGTTGCGCTCTCCTCTGCTGGTCTGTTCAATGACATATGGTACTAAACTCATATAAAATACCTCCTTTATAAAAGCTCAAAAGACCGGCTCAGAAAATAGGCTTCTGAGCCAGTCCATCAAATCTTGATTCAAAAATCTTATTCTTCTGTAGACTCTTCTGCATCAGCCTTTTTCTTTGCCTTTGCACGCTCTTTAACGTTGTCCATGATAAGATCTACGGCCTTTGTGATAGCAATGTCTTTCTTCATAGACTCCTTCTCAGCATCTCCCATGTACTCTTTAAGCTTATCAGCCTCCATGCCGTATGCCTTAGCCATCTTCTCTACCTCAGCATCGATATCTGCATCAGTAACCTCGATGTTCTCCTCCTTGGCAATCTGCTCAAGTACAAGGCTGCTCTGGATACGTGTTGTAGCCTCAGGACGAACCTGATCCTTAAGCTGGTCAACTGTCATGCCTGAGAACTGTAAGTACTGCTCCATTGTAAGACCGCTCTGTGCGATTCTCTGAGCGAACTCCTCAACCATTGTCTCACACTGAGTCTCAATCATTGCCTCCGGAAGATCCATCTTTGACTTATCGATAATCTTCTGGATAGCCTCATCCTCTTTAGTCTTCTTAGCTTCTGTCTCTTTCTTCTCTGTGAGGTTCTTTTTGATTTCCTCTTTGTACTCAGCTAATGTATCAACACCTGCTGCATCCTGTGCAAACTCATCATCAAGCTCAGGAAGCTCCTTAGCCTTGATCTCGTTGATCTTAACCTTGAATGTAGCCGGCTTTCCTGCAAGGTCTGCTGCCTGATACTTCTCAGGGAATGTTACATTGACCTCAACCTCATCGCCTGTGTTCTTTCCTACTAACTGATCCTCGAATGTATCGATGAATGTGTGTGAACCAATCTCTAATGGATGATTCTCACCCTTTCCACCCTCGAAAGCTACTCCGTCAACAAATCCCTCAAAGTCGATAACTGCTGTATCTCCCTCTGCTACAGGACGATCTGTAACTGTAACTGTTCTTGCATTTTTGTTTCTCTGGTTCTCAAGCTCAGCGTCAACCTCTTCATCAGAAACTGATGTGTCGATCTTTGTAACTGTAACGCCCATGTACTTACCAAGAGTAACCTCAGGTCTTACAGCAACCTCTGCTGTGTAGATGAAAGGCTGTCCCTTCTCAATCTGAGTAACCTCAACTGTTGGTCGTGAAACAATGTCAACACCGCTCTCGTCAACTGCACCTGCGTATGTCTGCTGCATAAGAATGTTTGCTGCATCCTCGTAGAACACACCTGCTCCATACATTTTCTCAATCATAGCTCTTGGCACTTTTCCTTTACGGAATCCAGGTACACTAATCTGTTTCTTCTGCTTCTGATATGCAGAATCCAATGCTTTCTCTAATTCCTCAGCTGCTACCTCAATAGTAAGCTTCGCCATATTATGCTCTAAATTCTCAACCTGTACACTCATGTCAATCGTTATCCTCCTTAAAAATATATATGAATGGTATGTACATCAAATGTAATGTGGGCATGCTTTTTAAACTGCTAAGCCCAGTCATTGGATGATTATAACACAACAAATCCACTATTTCCAGTGTTTTTTACATTAAATTTGCTTTTGTGTATAATTCCATAAATTGTCAGCAATACCAAAACATATTTTTGTCATTTTACGGCATAATATTTCCATACACATACAGCTTGTGTATAACGTTTTAAAAGGAGGTATTGCATTATGGCAGCATCAAGTAGTAAAAAGGCTTCTGTACCGGAGGCAAAAGAGGCTATGAGCCGTTTCAAGGAAGAGGTTGCTTCAGAGCTTGGAGTTCCTTTAAAAGAGGGCTACAACGGTGACCTTACTTCTAAGCAGGCCGGTTCAATCGGTGGCGAGATGGTCAAGCAGATGATCATGAAGCAGGAGCAGCAGATGAAATAAGCTCTGCAATAGCAGGCTTCAAATGTACGCTTCAAATGCAAGCATAAAAAGAGGCCGCGCACCATGGGGTTGGTGTGTGACCTCTTTTGTTATAATACTAATAATATGATTATTTGCTGAACGTTGTATTAGTATACCAGCCCCTGTCGAATATGCTCTACTGTGGCATCGTCTGTGAAGTATCTGACAAGCTCGAGTGCAAACGCAATAGCTGTTCCCATTCCACGACTTGTAATCACATTGCCATCCACAACTACAGGCTGCTCAAGCCATTGTGCACCGAGCAGCTTTTCCTCAAAGCCCGGATGACAGGTAGCTTTTTTGCCCTCAAGTATATGATTCTCACCGAGCACGCTAGGCGCTGCACATATCGCTGCAACAAGCTTTCCCTCAGCGGCAAATCTCTTAATTGTCTTTACTACGGTCTCATCCGCGCCAAGGTTTAATGTACCCGGCATGCCTCCCGGCAGTACGATTGCATCGTAGCTGTCAAAATCAGCCTGTGCCTTTGTGGTATCTGTCTTAAATGTCACCTGATGAGAGCTTGTTACCTCGGCTTTTTCCGTGATTGATATGGTTTCAATCTCCAGCTTTGCTCTTCTAACTATATCGACTACTGTAAGTCCTTCAATCTCCTCACAGCCGTCTGCCATAAAAATTCCTACTTTAATCATATTTTTCTCCTTTATTTTTCTTTGATAATACTATGATACCTTTTGACCCTTTAATCATACTATAAAAAGCTGCGGTTCGTCCTTGAATTTTTAAATACCGGTCATTATAATCATATATAAATGATATGAGGGTAAAACAAAAATATAAACCGTAACTATAAATCTACCAGTAACCTGAAAGGATATACCATGGAAATCGAAAGAAAATACTTACTTAAACAGCTTCCTTCCAATTTAGACAGCTACGCGAGCAAAAAAATCGCCCAGGGCTATCTGTGCACCTCGCCTGTTGTCAGAGTCAGACGCTCAAATGACAGCTATTATATGACCTACAAGGGAGCCGGTCTTATGGTGCGCGAGGAGTACAATCTTCCTCTCACAAAAGAAGCCTACGACCATCTTGTCCAAAAGATTGACGGTCGTCTCATCGAAAAGACACGCTATCTCATACCTCTTGACGGTGGTCTGACCGCAGAGCTTGATGTATTTGAAGGTGATCTGGCTCCTCTTACACTTGTGGAGGTTGAATTCGACTCTGTCGACGCAGCAAATGAATTCACAGCGCCTGACTGGTTTGGCGAGGATGTCACTGAATCTGGCAAATATCACAACAGCTATCTGAGCCGATTGGAAAATTCATAGTACTGCCTGGTCTTTATCGTATTCTTTAAATCATCATACCGCTTTTGCAATGGGCCCTCAGGAACTACAACATCCATAACCACCGCTATGTCATCTATAAGGCGGTCGGTTATGATATCCCTCATTGAAATAAGTATATTGTACTTCTCTTCAAAGGTATCCGCATCAAGAAACTCCAGCAAACGCGGATCCGGTGCCTGGCCTTCATCTGCATCCGGTGCCGGCTCATAACATGCCTGTGTCTGAACACTCACAGCTTCAGGTGCATTAGCTGCAATCGCATTAGTGCTCAAAGAGATACTCTTTCCCGACATATCCTCCGGCTTATCCTTAAGTGTGATCTTCTCAAATCTGTATTTCTGCTTCACATCAGGATATTTCTCATGGTCCACCTCGCTTACAAACATGTCGAGTGGTCTGGCGTATATCCCAAAATCATCATATAAAGCCTGATAAATCACAAGCTTTTCCCCTGTCTCTGAATGTGTTGCCACTGTAACTATCTGATACAGCTTATTCTTAAAGTGCCTGTAAAGCTCTCCGGGCTTTGGTGTTCTGTCCATCATTTCTGCCTCTTTTCCTATTATTTAAAAGTTGTTAATCATGTCTAAGCCTTCTCCAAGGAAATCTCTCTCAAACTCCAGATTACCGCTGTATCCCATGGCAATCAGATCCTCAACACTGCCAAACATGCTCTGTGTCTCAGCCTCTATAATCTTTGCACCGTCTGCCGCTTTGGTATGCAGTGTCTGGCAGTTTCTTGAGTGCTCCTGAGCCATTCTCTGCTGTGCCTCGCTATGTCCGTGCATAGCCTCAAGCTCTTTTTGTGTCGTATCATCCGCAAAGCGTGCGTTATTTTTCACGGCCCTCTGCACTATATCCGGATTGCTCTGCTGTGGTCTCTGCTGTGGCTGTACTCTCTGCTGTGGCTGTACTCTCTGCTGCATCTGTGGTCTCTGAGGCTGCTGTGCTCTCTGCTGCATCTGTGGCCGTGGTCTCTGCTGATATGTCTGGTTCAATGCATTCATACCCGACTGAACTGTATTCTGCATGCTGTTCCATATCTGCTGCATCTGCTTCTGCTGCGGTCTCGGTTTGTTTGGCTGCGTATTTTTGCTGCCTGCGCTCTTTGATTTTTTGTTAATGTAAAAAACAGCTCCTAAGATAATTGCCCAAATTATAACATCCATATTCTGCTCCTTTATCAATCTGCATTTTCTATGTCAATCCCTGAATATCCTGCACATATCGCGCAGTATGTATTCTGCTGTCTGTTCCGGCTCCCATTGCTTTGTAACACCCACAAGCAGCGGATTAAGCTCCGACAGTATCCTTGCCGTGCGCCGGTCTGTCGTGCCCTCATACTTATCGTTTATGGCCTCAGCCTGCTTCACACATGCCTCAAGCTGCTTTAATATATCCTTCCAGAACTCCTCGTAATATATCTCATGCACTCTCTTAGTCTTTTGTGTGAAATTTAGCTCTGCAAGCTCTTTGTTGCTGTGCCCCAGATAGAAATATGACAGAGCAAACAAATCAGGCTTTTTCCTTTCAAGCCCCTCATTTGTCAGGTGTATCAGATTCTCTATCTCACTCTGTAAAATGATACCGTTGTCAAAGGATGACAGATATCTCTCCCCCTGCTTTACAACAGAGTCCAGAGTCGTGTGAAAATCCGTGTCCACCTTGCTGATTAAAAATTCATCGTCAAACATGCCGCTTTTCGCTTTGCAAGCCTTTATCAGCTCTCCAAAGTGCTTCCGGTCGGTTCCTGTGAGCTCACAATACCCGATAACTTGTTGCTCAAGCTCCTTTAAATCTGAAAGCAGGCTGCTTAAACCTGTCTTCACGCCATAATAGCGCTTTGCAACACCGGAGGAATTCTTTTTTGTTTTGACATACAGCTTAAGCCAGCTGTTGACCACTGTCATATCGGCACCCGCCGTATCCATCGCTGTCTTAAATTTCTTTTCCGTATCACTTAGTCCTAAAATCATCACACACCCTCAAACATCATTCTAAAACTATACAATAATAATTTTACACCATTATCATATTTTTTTAAAGAGCCTTTTTTCGCTCTGAAAAGCCCACTTTAATCGAGTAGGAGGCGGTGACTAACCGCCGTCCTCTCACAGCACCGTACGTACC
>ERZ1026878.395-NODE-395-length-34448-cov-12.385253_pt1 | contig 34448 bp, 27 predicted proteins | sample MGYA00380169_ERZ1026878 | MGnify/ENA primary metagenome ERZ1026878 (study PRJEB33269, sample SAMEA4719805) | human gut metagenome | biome: human-associated habitat; feature: organic feature; material: feces | place: Cameroon | collected 2013-10 ...
CCTTGGCGTTGGTTTCGGCAGTGAAGTACCAATTTTGACTATCGGACATGAAGCCTCCAATGATCTATATTTATATAATATGTATCATTTTATCATGAATTTAAAAGCCTGGCTTCCAGAGACATTGAAAACCAGGCTTTAAGAAGCGAAGAATAGCTAAAATTGATGCTGATCAATATAAATATGGATCAGCTATCTGGGAGTTCAGGTTGTACGGCGGCGAGCGGCACCGCTCCCTTATTGGGCGCAGACCGAGATGCTCTCGGCTGCATCGGTTCTGCAGGATACGTCTGGAGTCCGCTTCTTCAAACCAGTGTGCGGCCGTGGGAGGCCGGCGAACGGCTTTTGCCGGCGGCCGCGCCACAGGGCGGATCGGCTCAGGCTGCTGCGTATGTCATTCGCCGCGGCGATGAGGCGGAGGTATTTGCGCCCGACCTTGATCAGCCGCAGAGACTTGAGCGTCTGGTCGACGAGTGGGCGGGCGGCGGTATGCTGCTTGAGCGCCGCGGCAATGCACTGATGCTGACGGTCTCGGGCAGCAAGGTTTATCGCAGCGAGACACTCAAAAATGAGGCCGCAGCTCGTTAATTCCTGTGTATACAAGATAAATTCGTTTTCATTTTCGAACGCTGTACGGCGTTGCACCTTGCTAGACTCGATGCCGAAATTTTCCGTTGCCGCATCGGGCACCATCGTTCTTTCAGGCCGCCGCCATGTCTAAAGACATTTCCATCCCCAAGCATGTTGCCGTCATCATGGACGGCAACGGCCGCTGGGCGCAGTCTCGCTGCCTTCCGCGCGTTGAAGGACACCGCAAGGGTGTTGAGGCTCTGGAGCGGGTGGTTGAGGCTGCTGCGCAGCGCGGCGTGAAGACTTTGACCGTTTTTGCTTTTTCAAGCGAAAACTGGCGTCGGCCGGCTGCGGAAGTGACCGCGCTCATGAAGCTTTTTGCCCTCGGACTGGAGCGCTGGCGCAAACCTTTGTCAGAGGCCGGCGTTCGTCTGCGCGTAATTGGGGACCGTACAGGCTTTAGCTCTGCGCTCAATGAAACCATTGATGCGGCAGAAGCCGCAACGGCTGCGGGCAGCAAAATGACGCTCGTTATCGCCGCCAATTACGGCGGCCGCTGGGACATGCTGCAGGCTGCTCAGGCCGCTGCAGCCGAGGGTGAGCTGACGATGGAGGGCGTGGAAAAAAGGCTTTGCGCCGCGGAGCTCGGCGAAGTGGATCTGCTCGTGCGCACAGGCGGTGAGCGCCGCATCTCCAACTTCCTGCTTTGGCAGGCGGCTTATGCAGAGTTTTACTTTACCGATACGCTCTGGCCGGATTTTGACGGCGAAGCATTCGACGATGCCCTGGCGTGGTATGTTGGACGCGAACGGCGCTTTGGCATGACAAGCGAGCAATTGAGAAAAGCCGGCTGAAGCGCATTTCAAGCTTGCGAAGGCGGAGTTTCCTGATGAAGTGCTACGTTGTCGATGCTTTTGCAGCCCATTTATTTGAAGGCAATCCCGCGGCGGTCTGCGTATTGGACACTTGGCTCTCGGAAGAAGTGATGCAGCTCATCGCCGTCGAAAACAACCTTTCGGAAACAGCCTTTGCCGTAAAGAATGCCGGATCTTATGGTCTGCGGTGGCTCACGCCGGGCAGTGAAATTGATCTCTGCGGGCATGCCACGCTCGCCACGGCTTATGTGCTGATGCGCTTTTATGAACCCAATGCCGGCGAAATTTCATTTCAAACGAAAAGCGGCGGTTTGAACGTCAAGCGTTCCGGCGACCGCTTCGAAATGGATTTTCCGGCTTATGCGCTTTCGCCCGTTCCTGTCACCGAAGCCATGACGGCTGCGCTCGGTGTTCGGCCGCTTGAGGCTTGGATGGGGCGGGATTTGGTTTGTGTCTTGGCCGATGAGCGTCAGGTCTGCGATGCGGCGCCGAACCCGGAACTCCTCCTCGGGCTCGACGGTCTGCTCACTCACATCACCGCGCGCGGCAGTCAGTATGACTGCGTCAGCCGGACTTTTGCGCCGAAACTCCATGTTGCCGAAGATCCGGTATGCGGCTCCGGTCACTGTCATATGGTGCCGCTCTGGGCCGATAAGCTCCGCAAGACGGATTTGATTGCTCGGCAGGCTTCAAAGCGCGGCGGAACGCTCTACTGCCGCAGCGTCGGAGACCGAGTCAAACTTGCCGGCAAGGCGGTTCTCTATTCAGAGGCGAATCTATTCCTTTGATCGGCTGGGCCGGCAGGTGCTTTTTCACCTGCTCAGGCTCCTGCGAGCAAGCCCGAAAACTTCACGGCAGCTTCTCTTAAGCCAGAATGCGGCAAGCTCAGTCTAAAATGCGAGCCAACGGCTTTGAAGTGCTGTGTCGTGACGAACGGACGTCAGCCGGCATGTCGTTTAGATCCCAACAACAATAATCACCTCCTGCTCCAAAGAGAACATCCATGCTGAAGCTTCGCGTTGCCACTGCAGTTGTACTGCTCCTGATTTTGTGGTTCGCCATCTGGTCCGGTCCGCTGGCTTTTGCCGGAGTGATGGCCATCTGCTTCGGGCTGGTGCTCTATGAGTGGCTCCGCATTGGGAACTTGGGTCCGGTGCCGGCTGCGCTCATTGCCGCGATCGAAATGATTTCGCAGTTTTCGCTCTATTGGGCGCAGGCGCTCCCGAAGATGGACTGGTTCCTCTTCATCGTGAACGGCGTTGTGATGGTGGCCTGGGGCGTGATCTTCTTTGCGGAACTCTTCCACCGCTATAACGGCTTCAAGGTGAACGTGCTCACCTGCCTGACGACGGCGGTGATCTTTGTGCCCTCGGCTTATTTGTCGCTGCTTTGGCTTTACGAAGCCGGCAGCTGGGTATTGGTTTTGTCGGTCTTCCTCATCGTGTGGGGCGCAGACATCTGCGCTTATTTCTGCGGCCGCGCCTGGGGCAAGCATAAGATGTGTCCGGCGATTTCGCCCAACAAGACCTGGGAAGGCGCGATCGGCGCCTACGTGATCGTCATCATCTTCTTCATCCTGACGTGGTGGTTCTGCGACCAGAAGAATGTCTTCACAAACTTCGTCTTTGAGCACGCGGGTTTTGTCTGGGGACTGATTGTGCTCGCGGGTCTCATTGCGCTTTCCATTGCCGGCGATCTGTGGGAATCGATGCTTAAGCGCCTGGCGGGCATCAAGGACTCGTCGCACATGCTGCCGGGCCACGGGGGCTTCTTCGACCGCATGGATGCGAGCCTGCCGGTGCTTCCGGCGGCGACCTGGATCATGCTCGCCATTCTGCTTTTCTGACCTGACGGCCGATGACCGAGGACTATCTCGTTCCCGATCTGCCGTCCGGCGGTTTCTTTCGCGAAGAGGAGACGGTGAAGCGTTCCCGCTTCATCGTCACGGTGGGCCGCGCGGCATCGCCAGAGGCTGCTCACGCGTTCATTGAGAAAATCCGTGAAGAGCACAGTCAGGCCACCCACAACTGCTGGGCTTTTAATGCCGGCGAACCCGGTTCAACGGCGCAGGTGGGCGCGAGCGACGACGGCGAACCCAAAGGGACGGCCGGCCGGCCGATGCTCACTGCTGTGCTCCATAGCGGCATCGGCGAAGTCGTGGTGGTGGTGACGCGCTACTTCGGCGGCATTTTGCTCGGTACCGGCGGACTGGTCCGCGCTTATCAGGGTTCAGCACAGCTCGGTTTGGAAAAGGTGCCGACCCGGGCTCGAGAAGTCCTCATACGCTGTTTGGTTTCGATGGATACGGCCTATGACGGCATTTTCCAGAATCTCCTTCGAGCGGCTCGAGGACAGATCGTAACGTCGGACTATCGGTTCGATGCGTCTTATGAAATCCTCGTTCCGGAGCCTGAAGCGGAGGGGCTCGAGTCAGGACTGGCCCGTGCTACGGCGGGTGAAGCGCTTTTTGAGCGGCTTGAGGAAGAAGCGGTTTAAAGCCGCAGTGCCGAGCATTCGGTTGCATTCGTTTGCCGACTCACTCCTTTCGGCGGAGCCTGAATGGCGGCGCTGGAGGATCCAGAGCCGCTAAAATCGGCTCGTTTTTCCTATTTGATCAGACTCTTAAGTCTTTAGACGCTATTCATGCGATTTGCCGTCTTTCATCTCATCATGGCCCTTTGGGTTCTGTGGCGCTTCGTGCTGCCGCTGGATCTGCCTCGCCGCTTCAAAGCTGCGCTGGCGCTGCTGGTGGCTGCAGCTGCATCGTTTTCGACCGTCACCGTCTTTTTCTTCGGCGGCCTGATTTCTCCGGAGGCGCCTCGCTGGTTTCTCATTGCGGGGAATTCGGGCGAAGCGGTACTGCTTTTCCTCTGCGGCCTGACGGCCGTGCGCGAAGTGCTGATTCTCTTTTCCGTACTGGCCGGGCGGTCCGGAGAAAAGATGCATTACGTCGTGCAGAAAGACCGCCGCACCGCGCTTGGCATTGCTGCGGCAGCAGCGGGTTTGGCTGCGGCGGGTGTTTCTGAGGGAGTCAGTGCGCCCGAGGTTCGTCGTCATACCGCCGAAATTGAGAATCTGCCTGCGGCGCTCGAAGGGTTCGAATTCGTCCAGCTTTCCGACCTTCATGCTTCGGCGCTTCTCACGGAGCCTTGGAGCCGGGCAGTTGTGGAGCGTGTGAATGCACTGCGCCCCAAACTGATTCTGATTACCGGAGACTTCGTTGACGGAACCGTTGAGCGCCGAGAAAGAGATGTGGCGCCCTTTGCGGATCTGCGCGCCGAATACGGCGTCTGGGGGTGCGAAGGCAATCATGAGCACTATGGGGACTATGAAGGCTGGATGCGCAAAATCGAGGCGCTCGGCATACGCGTTCTGCGTAATGCCCATACCGTCCTGGACGTGAAGAACCCAGAAGGCAAATCTGCCCAACTCTGTTTGGCAGGGCTTTGCGACCCGATGGCTGCGCGTTTCGGGCGTGAAATGCCGAATCTCGAAAAAGCCTTTGACGGAGCGCCGGCATCCAGAGAGGCGCTGCGCATTCTGATGGCCCATCAGCCGAAATTTTTCCCCAAGTACTGCGATGAAGCCGATTTTGCGCTCCAGCTCTCCGGACACACGCACGGCGGGCAGATTTGGGGAATGGATGAGGCTGTTGCGATTATCAACGGCGGCTTCGTGCGGGGCTTTTATCGCAGGAGCGGTGCGCTGATGTATGTGCATCCCGGTACGGGGCTCTGGAACGGCTTTCCGATTCGTTTGGGCGCGGCCTCTGAAATTGCACTCATTCGCCTCACGCGAAAACAGTCCTAAAATCACCCGGCTTTCCGCAGAAGACGGAAAATACGTCTTCCACACAAACTCACAACAAAAAGAAAACGATGCAGACCATTTCGCTTCTTGGCGCTACCGGTTCGATCGGCCGTTCCGCCGTCGACGTCATCCGCCGCCACCCTGAACGCTGGCGTGTGAAAAGCGTTGCCGGCGGCAGCCGCATTCCTGAACTCGTTGAAGCGGTTCGGGCTACCCATGCGAAGCAGGCTGCGGTCGCCGATCCTGCAAAGCAGGGAGCGCTGCGGGCGGCATTGGATGCGGCGGGCTGCCGTGACGTCGAGGCGCTCGCCGGCGCAGATGCCGTTGAAGCGCTCGCTGCGGATCCCGAGACGGATGCCGTGCTGCAGGCGATTGTGGGGGCTGCCGGGGTGGCGCCCACCTTTGCGGCTGCTCGTACGGGCAAACGGCTGATGCTTGCCAATAAGGAAAGCGTGGTCTGCGGCGGGGCGCTCCTCATGAAGACGGTTGCCGAGTGCGGCGCAGAGCTCTATCCGGTTGACAGCGAACACAGTGCGGTTTTTCAGTGCCTTGCGGCAGCGGACCCCAACGCGCGCAGCCGCGCAAGGATCATTCTTACCGCTTCGGGCGGCCCGTTTCGCGGGCGAAAGACGCTCGAAGGCATCACGCCTGCTATGGCGGTCAAACATCCGAAATGGAGCATGGGCCGCAAGATCAGTGTTGACAGCGCGACCCTGATGAATAAGGGACTTGAGGTGATTGAAGCCTCATGGCTCTTTGACTTTCCCGAAGACCGCATTGACGTTGTGGTGCACCCGGAATCGGTGATCCACTCGATGGTGGCCTTTGAGGACGGAGCGGTGATGGCGGAGTTGGGCGACCCGGACATGCGTACGCCCATTGCCGCGGCGCTCTCGTGGCCGCAGCGCGTGAATTCCGGCGTGGGAGCTCTCGACTTAACGCGCATCGGGAGACTCACTTTTGAGGCGCCGGATCTTGAAACATTTCCGCTCTTGGAACTTGCCCGAGAAACACTTCGCCGCCGCGACGGATCCTCTATTGTGATGAATGCGGCCAATGAAGCTGCGGTCGCGGCATTTCTTGATGAAAGAATTTCCTTCACGGGCATCATGAAACTGGTTGAAATGACGACAGAGCGCTTCAGCGCGCCGGCGCCGCAGTCCGTAGAAGAAATTTTTGCCATTGATACAGAGGCGCGCGCACGTGCCGCTGAAATGCTGTCGGCCCCCGAATTCTTTAACTGAGTTTTTTGTTACTTCCTTTTTAGTCGAAGCCAGCCATCCGAATGACGCTTTCCGTACTCCTGAGCCTTGCGGGCTTTCTTCTCACCATCGGCATCGTGGTCATGATTCACGAGGGCGGTCACTATTTGGCCGCCAAGTGGCTCGGCTTCGGTGTCAAGCGCTTTTCAATCGGCATGGGCCGCGTCCTTTGGCGCCGGCGTGCCTGGGATACGGAGTTTGCCGTGTCGCTGCTGCCGATCGGCGGCTATGTGGCCTTTGAAGAGGCCGATGAACTTCGCGAGCAGGGCCGCGAGCCGACCGGCGTGTTGTTTGATTCGGGGCCGCGCTGGAAAAAAGCGATCGTCGTGGCAGCTGGGCCGCTCATGAATTTCGTGCTGGCCGTCATGCTCTTTACTGCCTCGGGCGCTATCGGCGTGCGGGACATTGCGCCTTATGTGGAGCCGGCACCGGCCTCGCAGGCCCAAACGCAGGGGGTGGACGCGATGGATCTGGTGACGGCGGTCGACGGCCGACGCATCGTGGGCGTCATGGACTTCAATTCCGCGCTTCTCGAGCATACGGGCGAGGCTGATGTGCCGGTAACGTTCTCGCGGGCCAAGACGGGCGAGACCTATGTGCGGCACTTTGATTTGTCAGGTTTGTCGCTCGACGAGGCGGCCAAGACCAATGGGTTTGTGCTGCAGAAACTGGGGTTTCTTTTGGCCGGCCGCGGCGTCACGATTCTCAAGGTTGAGGCTGACGGACCGGCCGCCGCGGCGGGCCTCAAGTCGGGCGACGTCGTTGAAAAGATCAACGGCAGCCGCGCCGACATGCAGGGATTTGCAGCCGCTATCCGAACGTCGCCCGAAAAAACAGTTCAGCTTTCAGTCAATCGTGCCGGAACTCCAGTTGAGATTTCGCTCGTGCCAAAGCGTATCCTCGACGAGAAGACTCAGTCTGCGGTCGGACGTGCAGAACTGCGGTTTGGACCGGGCATTGAGTTTGTGACCGTTCGTCTCACGCCGCTCCAGTCGCTTGAAACTGCGTTTGACAAGGTGGTGGGGCTCACGCGTTTCCAAGCGGCGGCCGTTGGGGGCATGGCTAAGGGTGAGGTGAGCACCGAGAATCTCTCGGGGCCTGTCGGCATTGCCGGCATGGCCGGCAGCGCACTGACCGCGGGCGTGAGCGCCTTTTTGGAATTTGTGGCGCTTATTTCGATCGCCATCGGCTTCATGAACCTTATTCCGATTCCGGCTTTGGACGGCGGACAGCTTGTCATTTTGGGCATTGAGGGCCTGATGGGACGGAGTCTTGCCAGAGGACTGAAGGAAAAACTCGGTGCTGTCAGCATGGCGCTCCTTCTGCTTCTAGCTGTTTACGTGACTATGAATGATATCGGCCGACTCGGCGGATGAAAGGGCCGCACCAATGGAGAAGCGTTTCGGAGGTTTTCAGCACGCCGCGGCGGCTCGAACGGTCCGTTCCTTGTGCTAACCTTACAACAATTTTTTTCGGGCGCTGCCGGCTGACGCTTTTGTCGTTGATGCGCCCGGGGAGCCGTGCTCCCAAGCGGCCGGATACAGAATTCAGTGTTGAGAGAGAAATCGTCTTGCAGCTCCCCACTATTACCCGCCTGACGGCCGCGCTTGCCGCCGCATTCGTACTTGCCGGCTCTGCTTCGGCGTTCACGATTTCCGACATCCGCGTCGAGGGTCTCACGCGTACGGAGCCCGGTACGGTCTTTTCGCATCTTCCTTTCCGCGCTGGTGATGAATACACGGCCGAAAAGGGTGTCCGCGCCATCCGTTCCCTTTATCAGTCCGGACTTTTCCGCGATGTGTCGCTCACTCAGGACGGCGACGTTGTGGTTGTTCACGTGATGGAGCGTCCGGCCGTAGCAACCATTGAAACGCACGGCATTAAGGCGTTTGACAAGGATGCGGTCGAAAAGAGTCTTCGTGACGTGGGGCTTGCCGAAGGCCGCATTTTCGACAATGCAACGCTCACCCGCGCCGATCAGGAACTGCGCCGTCAGTACCTCGCCCGAGGCTATTACGGGGCTTCTGTCAAAACGACGGTGACGCCGCTTGAACGCAACCGCGTGCGCATCACGGTCAATGTTGACGAAGGCAGCGCCTCGTCCATTGCTTCGATCCGCATTACCGGCAACCACCTTTACGATTCGGATGATCTGCTCGATCTGATGCAGCTCGGAACGCCGAACTGGTTCTCTTGGTACACCAAGCGCGACCTCTACTCGCGCGAAAAACTCGCCGCCGACCTTGAAACCATCCGCTCGTTCTACATGAATCAGGGCTATCTGGACTTCAAGATCGATTCCGTGCAAGTGTCGGTGGCGCCGGATAAGTCAAACGTTTACATTACGATCAACCTGACGGAAGGCGAAAAGTACACGATCCGCAGCGCTAAGCTTCAGGGCGATCTGCTCGGGCTCGATGATCAGCTCAACGCGCTCGTCACGCTCAAGGCCGGTGAAATCTACAACGCGCAGGCGGTCAAAGACGTTTCCACCGCGCTGACCGATAAGCTTTCAACGCTCGGTTATGCCTTTGCATCAGCCAACGCCAATCCGATTTCCAATGCGGAAGACCGTACGGTCGATATCGTTTATACGATCGATCCGGGACGCCGCGCTTATGTCCGCCGCGTGAATATCACCGGCAACAACCGCACGCATGACGAAGTCATTCGCCGTGAAGTTCGTCAGTACGAATCCGCCTGGTTCGACAGCGACAAAGTCAAGCTTTCGCGCGACCGTATTGACCGTCTCGGCTACTTCGAGACGGTGACTGCAGAACCTAAGCCTGTGCCGGGCACGCGCGATCAGGTCGACCTTGAAGTGAATGTGAAGGAGCGTCCGACTGGCTCCATTTCGCTCGGCGCCGGCTACTCCACGTCTGAAGGCATTATTTTGTCGGCAGGCTTCGCGCAGAACAACGTTTTCGGCACCGGCAATTCGGTGTCGGTCGACGTCAATACGTCTAAGTCGCAGCGCACGTATGCGCTCTCCGTGACGGAACCCTATGTGACGCCCGAAGGCATCAGCCGCACTTATGACCTCTATGACCGCAAGGTCGACTTGGAAGAGCTCGACGTTGCCGATGTGAAGTATGAAACCCGCGGTGCGGGCGTGTCTTGGGGCATTCCTTTCACTGAACTCGACCGCGTGTTCCTCGGTACCCGCGTAGAGTCGACGCACGTTGATGCGAATCCCAGATCGCCGCGGCGATATCAAAACTACGTTGAGAAGTTCGGTGATAATCCGGTGAGTGTGGCGCTCACGCTCGGCTGGTCCCGCGACAGCCGCGACAATTCGCTCGCGCCGACCCGCGGCGTCTATCAGCGCCTGTCCGGTGAATTAGGGCTCCCCGGTCTTGACATTCAGTACTACAAAGCCACTTACCAGTACCAGCACTACATTCCGCTCTCGCGTACCTGGACTTTGGCTCTTAACGGCGAGGTCGGCTGGGGCGACGTCTACGGCAGTACAGATCAGTTCCCCTTCTTCAAAAACTTCTACGTGGGCGGCATCGGCTCGGTGCGCGGCTATGATTCGGGCACGCTCGGTCCGAAGGATTATTCGGCCAATTCGGACGGCGACAATCTTGGCGGTGACCGCATGATTACCGGCAATATCGAAATCCTTGCTCCGCTCCCGGGCGGCGACCGCACGCTGCGAATCTTCGGCTTCCTGGATGCCGGCTACGCGTGGGGTTACGAAGGTGATCAGCACGGCAACTACACTCGTCAGAAGATCGACTTTGCTGATCTGCGCTATTCGACGGGCTTCGGCATTGCCTGGATTTCGCCCTTGGGCCCGCTCAAGTTCTCCATTGCATTCCCGCTCAATGACAAGGAAGGCGACGATACTCAGCGCTTCCAATTCCAGATCGGTACGGGCTTCTAAACCGTTTCCCTTCGTCGGCTGACTGACTTTAAGCCTTCTCAGACCGCTGCACCTCTTTTGGAGCTGTAGCGGTTTTGCGTCCTATTCCGATCAAAAAGGAAGCCTTCCCCCAATAATAGGAGAAGGCTTACAACCTTCCGGCTTTCCTCTCGGAAGGACGCGTCACCGGGTGCTAAGAGCCCGGCAGACCGCGGCAGAAAATCTTCCCCGCAGGAAAGAATGACGACATTCTATAAACGAATAGCGGCAGGTGAATTCACGTCGTAGGCGAATACAATGTTATACAAAAGAACTAGCCCTTAATGCGCTGATTTACAGGATTTGAAATTTATTAGTACAAACCCTAATTATGCAAACACGGCTGAACGGCTCTCAGATAAGGTGAGGATCCGAAATAGGCAGGATCAAAAACCATAAGGAAAAGGTCAAAGACGGACGGCGGCCAGGTCGTTTTGTTAATATGACCGATTCCGTTCGAGGCGCCCGATAAGGTGCTGAAAACAACAAAAATGATTCGATAAGGAACATCCTCGCCGTGGAACTTCTCAACACGCTCGTCTCTGCCGTCAATAATGTCCTCTGGTCATACGTCCTGATCGTCATGCTGGTGGGATTGGGACTTTGGTTTTCTTTCCGCACAGGTTTTGTGCAGATCCGCCATCTGCGTGAGATGGTGCGTCTGGTTGCGGAGGGCGCAACAGCCAAGACAAAGAAAGGGCATATCTCTACCTTTCAGGCCTTCTGCGTTTCCACGGCGTCGCGTGTCGGCGTGGGCAATATTGCGGGCATTGCCATTGCCGTTGTGGTCGGCGGTCCGGGTGCCGTCTTCTGGATGTGGGTCATAGCGCTCTTAGGCGCGGCAACGGGGTTTGTGGAATCGACCCTTGCGCAGATCTACAAAGTTCCGCGCCGCGGCGGCGGCTTCGTGGGCGGTCCGGCTTACTACATCGGGAATGCCTTGGGCTCTCGGTGGGGCGCCTGGCTCTTTTCCGTGCTGATATCCGTCACTTACGGCCTCATTTTTAATTCAGTGCAGGCCAACACGATGGCGCTCTCGCTCAAGGCATCCTTCGATGTGGATCCGGCTTGGACAGGGTTAGGCATCGCAGTTCTGACGGGGCTGGTGATTTTCGGCGGCTTGAACCGCATCGCACGAGTGGTGGGATGGATGGTGCCGCTGATGGCAGGGGCTTACCTGCTCCTTGCTGCGGTGGTCACCGTGATGAACATCACGCTCGTTCCGGAAGTTCTGCTCTTGATCGTCAAGAGTGCTTTCGGTGTGGACGCAGTAACCGGGGCTGCTTTCGGCATGGCGCTCATGACGGGTATTAAGCGCGGTCTCTTTTCCAACGAAGCCGGTATGGGTTCCGTGCCTAATGCTGCGGCGACGGCGGATGCGTCCCACCCCGTCAAACAAGGTTTGGTGCAGGCCTTGGGCGTCTTTGTTGACACCATGTTCGTCTGCACGGCCTCGGCCATGATTGTTCTCCTCTCGCCGGATTGGCACGGCGCTCAGCTCACTGGGATCGAACTCACCCAGCATGTACTTACGGGGCAGCTCGGCGCTTGGACCAACACCTTTATGACGGTGATCGTTCTCTTCTTTGCTTTCAGTTCGATCATCGGCAACTACTTTTACGGCGAGGTGAACATGGACTTCATCAGCCGTCGGCCGATAGCGAGCTGGATTTTCCGCGGCTGCGTGCTGGTGATGGTGTATTTCGGCAGCGTCGCGAGTCTCAATATTGTCTGGAATCTCGCTGACCTCTTTATGGCCTTGATGGCGATGCTCAACCTCGCAGCCATCGCTCTCCTTGGCCGCTACGCATTTGCGGCAATGAAGGACTATTTCAAGCAGCGCTCAGAGGGGGTGGAGAACCCTGAGTTTGATCCGTCTGTGCTGCCGGCCACCCGCGGCATCGTCTGCTGGCCCCGCAAGAAGGACGAAGAAGTGAATTAGTTCTGCGGAAGCATTTCGTAATATTTGCTTCACAACTTTCATGATTTGCGGCCGTCGAATGTGTTTGTATTCGACGGCCGCGCGTTTGCACCCCTTCGATTGGGGGAGTCGGGTTAACCCCCGAGACAACACCATGTATACCTATTTATTGGTAAATAGGAACCGCCTATCGTTTCTGTATCCCTGTGGCAGTAGCTCACAACAGAGTTGAGAGTGGTTCTCAATTAGAACTAGACCTCTCCCATCAGAGGTCTTTAAGGATGCTGTAAGGAAAAATACAATTTCACACGAATAAAAAAATACCGCCGAGATGGAAGCCCATCAGACACCCGTTGAAGGGCTGCGGTGGCAGAGCATTCAAATGCTCTGGAAGGAGACCTCTTATGAACACGAAGCCTATGTTGACGGCTGTTGCCGCCGCGCTCTTTTCTCTGGGCGCATGCGTTTCCGCTCAGGCCGCGGATCTGTCGACCTGCACGACCTGCCACTCCAATATCACCAAGGCGCACGCCGGCGCCGCGCACAAGGACATTGCCTGCACGTCCTGCCACTCGGGCGTTGATCAGCACTTGAAGAAGGTGACGGATCGTCCGACGGTCAACATGGATCCGGCTACCTGCGGCGGCTGCCATCAGGCGCAGTACAAGTCCCTCTATAAGGATGACGGCCGCGCTGCTCGTCAGTCGAAGAAGGCGCCTAATGGCCCGGCTCCCGATCCGTTCTTTGACCGCGCACTCGGCGCCCATGGCTTCACGGTCGAGCATGATCTGCCGCGCGCCCATGTGTGGATGGCCATCGACCAGTTCATCGTTGACCGTGCATTCGGCGGCCGCTTCGAACCCAAGGACGGCTGGCTCTATGCCACGCTCGACGGCGGCAAGTCCTACAAGGTTTGGGATGTTCTGAAGGACAACTATCCGGACAACAACGCGCAGAAGGTCCACAAGCCCGGCACCGCGGCCGCTGCCAATGCCGTCTGCTGGTCGTGCAAGTCCACCGACGTCATGATGGACTGGGCCTACCTTGGCGACAAGGTGGAAGGCGCTCAGTTCAGCCGTTCTTCGAATCCGGTTGATGTGGTCCGCAAGGTCAATCACGCCATCAACTGCAACTTCTGCCATGATCCGCATACTGCTCAGCCGCGTGTTGTCCGCGATGCGCTGATTGATGCCGTGACGCGCGACGACAAGTCCGTGCCGAACGTCTACCGCGATGTTGCTGCACATCCGACGAAGCTCGATGTGAAGGATGTGGGCGTTCGCGGCTTCACCCGCAAGGTCGCCTATATGGACAAGGCGGACTCCAACCTCATGTGCGCTCAGTGCCACGTCGAATACATCTGCAACCCGGGCTTTGATGCCAAGACGGGCGCTAAGATCGGCTTCGACAGCCGCCTGACCAACCACTTCCCGTTTGTCAATGCCGACGAGATCGAGCAGTACTACGACAAGATCGGTTTCCGTGACTTCAAGCACAACCTTACGGGCGCAGCGCTCGTGAAGATGCAGCATCCGGACACTGAAACGTACTTCGGCTCTACGCACGACAAGGCCGGCGCTACCTGCGCTACCTGCCATATGCCTAAGGTCAAGGACGAAAAGACCGGCAAGATGTACACGGTTCACTGGGCTACCTCGCCGCGCCACTACATGCAGGAAACCTGCTTGACCTGCCACAAGGACAAGACCGCCGAACAGATGAACAAGGCGATCGATGCCATGAAGGGTCACTATGACGGCAAGGTTCGCGAAGCTGAAGCCCGCATGAACGACATGTTCAATGCCTTCGAACTCGCGATTGCCTCGGGCGTTGATGAAAAGACGCTGGATGAAGCTCGTAAGCTCCACTCCTCGGCTCACATCAATTGGGAATACTGGACGGCCGTCAACGGTGCGTACTTCCACAATCCCGAAGAAGCTCAGCGCAGCCTCGCCAAGAGTGCCAAGGCCGCTTCCGATGCGACCGCTCTGCTCCGCAAGGCCATCGCTGCCAAGGCTTCCGCCAAGGCCGGCAAGTAATAAGGCCTTTGAAGGCTGAGTCAAGTGAGAGTGTCGATTGAAAACGACGCTCTCACTTAGAGAAAGAAAAGCGGCACCGCACCGGTGCCGCTTTTTTTCGCTACAGTAGCGTTTCCACTGATCTTTCCGCCAACACCATGACCTCCACCTGGCTTCTCTACGTTATCTGCGCTTTGATGCTGCTTGCCGCCATTGCTGCGGTGCTCCCAACAGTTCTGCGCACTAAGAACGATGTGAACGGCGAAGCGCTTGATCGCGAAGCGACCGCTTTGGCCACCAAAGCGCTGCAGGCAGAAAAAGCCAAGCTTGATGCTGACCGATCGCTCGGGCGCATCTCAGAGGCTGAGTACGAGTCGCTTTTAACAGACCTGCGCCGCCGCGTGATTGAGGAGCAAAAGCCCGCTGCGGATCCGACCGGAGCGCCGTCGTCCTCAGCGAATGCCAAGCCCTCGACGCGGCTTTCCCGCGTGCAGCTGGCCGTTTCGGTAGCAGTGCTCATCACCGTCGTTGCGGGGGGCTCCTACGCGTTTCTCGGGTCTCCCGAGATGCTCGAATTAACGAATGCCCAAAAGGTGATGGAGGGCAACGCCTCAGCAGAGTCCATCGAAGCGTATCTGAAGACTGCGCCCAAAGACGGCCGTGCCTGGGTGCTCTTCGCACACAAGAAAATTGAGGCGGGCGACTTCCGTGCTGCGGCACGTGCGCTTCGCACGGCCAGAGAAGTCGAACCGAAGATTGCTCGTGACCGTGACGTGATGCTCGAATACGGCGCTGCAGTGCTCACGGCTCAGGAGTCCGATTGGTATGCCGACGCCAACCGCGTGGTTAAGGAAGCGTACGGACTGATGGCGGATGATCCGCGCGCGGAACGTCTCGCGGTGATGGCGGCCATTGCTGCCGAGGATTGGGCATGGGCCGTCGATGTGGTTCGTGCAATGCTCCCGCGCATTCCGCCCGACAGCGGTGAATACATGCAGGCGCGTGAAACGCTGGTGATGCTTGAGGCGCGTGCCAAGGCGGCGGCTGACCAGAAAAAAACGGAAGTGAAGCCTTAAATCCGGATCTGCGGCAACGGAGCGCCTTTGGGGAAGCTCGTCGCCGCGGTCAAGCCCCACAAACAAAACGGCGCTCTGAGGGAGCGCCGTTTTTTTGGGGAGGGATTAATACGACTTCTTAGAGCTCAGCCCAGAAGATCAGAAGCAGTGCCTGACCGGTCAGAATGCGCAGGAACATTGCGAGCGGATAGACCGTTGAGTACGCCACAGCGGAGCTGTTCTTTTCTGAGAGGGTTGCCGCGTAGGCGAGTGCCGGAGGATCCGTGGTGGTGCCGGCCATCATGCCGACGATTGAGAGGTAGTTGAGCGAGAAGAATCTGCGTGCAACATAGCCTACGATGAGCAGCGGAAGCATTGTGATGCAGAGGCCAAGCGCCATGTAGGCAAATCCCTCGCCGGAAACAAACGCCTGCAGGAAGCCGTCGCCGGCGGCAAGCCCCACGCTGGCCAAAAAGAATGCAATGCCGAGCTCGCGGAGCATCAGGCTCGCCGAATTGGTGGTGTAGGTAGCGAGCCGCAGATTCGGTCCGTAACGTCCGAGCAGAATGGCCACGATCAGCGGTCCGCCGGCCAAGCCGAGCTTCACCGGCACCGGAATGCCGGGGATGGCAATCGGCAGGACGCCGGCAAGGATGCCCAGTGCGATGCCCACGAAGATCGAGATGATGTTCGGATGGTCGAGTTTGTGCGACTGGTTGCCGACGCGAGCCGTAAAGCGCATGATGGCGCGCTCCGGCCCCACAACGCGCAGGCGGTCGCCGAGCTGCAGATGGATGCTGCGGTAGGGAAAGAGTTCCATGCCGGCGCGGAAAAGACGCGTAATGTTGAGGCCGTCGTAGTGCGACAGGTGCAGATCGCTGATCTTGAGGCCGTTCACCTTGGGGTCGGTGACGAGCACGGTTTCGGAGTGGATTGGCGAGTGCTGAATCTGCAGGTCAACGCCGAGCGCCTCTTTGCCGAAGAAAGCGACGATGCCGGCTTTGTGTTCGCTCTCCGAGACGATGCGGAGGATGTCGCCCTTAAAGACTTCCGTATCGGGGCCGGGACTGCGGATTGGGCCGCCGGGAGACTGAATGCGGGCGCAGACAAACGGACGGTTGATGAACTGACGAATCGACTGAATCGTCTGGCCGTGAAGAAAGTCGTTGACGACTTCAACATAAAAGGAGCTGGGGGCTTCATTTTTGTCCGCTTCGTCGGCTTCCCAGGCTTTGTCTTCTTCGGCGAGATTGACGCGGAAGATGATGCGGATAATGATGGCGGAAACAATAATGCCGACGACGCCGAGCGGATAGGCGCAGGCATAAGCCACCGCAATGTCCGCTCCCTGCCAGCCCATAACGGCGAGCGCCTCCTGCGTGGCACCCAAGCCGGGGGTGTTGGTGACGGCGCCAAAATGCACGCCGAGCATCGTCGGCAGGTCAATCAGGCCAGCTGTGAGTGCCCAGAGCAAAATCGTCACCAAGATGGAGAGCACAACGGCACCGGCAGCAAGCCCATTGAGGATGATGCCGCCCGACTTAAAACTCGAAAAAAACGAAGGGCCGACCTGCAGGCCGATGAAGAAAATGAAAAGTATCAGACCAAAGTCGCGCAGGAAGGTTAAAACGTGCGGTTCGATCGCCATGCCGAAGTGCCCGGCGGCAAGTCCGACAAAAAGCACAAATGTGACGCCCAGAGAGACGCCGAAGACTTTTATTCTCCCGAGTGCAAGTCCGACGGAGATGACGAGCGCGTACACCAAGACGATGTGCGCGATCGACGTGGGGGAGGTGAGAACGGATTCCATGGTGGCGGGTGCGGCTCAAGTGCTTCGCGAGGGCAAGCCTTGGACGCTTTAGATTTGTGATGAACCCGCACAGTCTAATCCGTTGTAGGTATCTCTTAATGAGGAGTCTGGGGACGCCTCAAAGTTTGAATGTGTCTTTACGCGATTACAGGACCAAAAAGGCGATAGGGCTTGTGCGCCTTATACGTAAACTGTCGGCGGATCGGCATCCGCTTTTTGCTGCACCCACGGCGTTCTCCCCCAAACGCCTTCGGGCGAAAGGAGCGAATCGAGCGCCTGCTCGGCCTGCCGGAGTCCTTCGGCAGCCTGCTGTTCGCCGACTTCGAGCGTTGTCCAGAAGGTGCCGAGCAGCATTGCGCGGGCGAGCGCTTGTCGGGAAGTCATGCGTAAAAGCAGCTCTCCGGCGATTCGGCGGAAATAGTCAAGCGCTTCTTCGTCGGTGAGCATATCCGCAGCCTGAGCTTTGGTGATCAGCGCTGCACCGAGCGCCAGATCCCAGCCGCGAAGCGCCGTCCAGTCGAGTTTGCCGCGGAAATGGTCAGCCGCCATCCGCTTGCGGCGCATGCGCTCGAGGAGTTCAGTATTTTTAGGCACCACTTCAAAGCCGCTCCAGCCGAGACCGGCTTCGTTGCGCACGAGGTGCTTCACTGACGATGCAGCCATGATGCGGCGGAAATCTGCGCTTGCGCGAGATCCTTCCACCAAAAGCAAGAACCGCTCGTGCAGATCCTCGGCGCTCATGATGTCAAGGTCCGAGGACAATTCATGCAGCAGATCGCCCGCAGAATATTCTGTTGCGGGAATAGCGCCTTCGGCCCAGCCTTCAAAAAGCAGCGGAAATGCCGCGGCCGTGCGCGCAACTTCAGCAAACGGGATCTCTTCCCAAGCAAATTCCCGCGGGGGCTGCGGATCCGGACCGGCATGCGCGGCAAGGGCGGCATCCAGCGCCTTGAGAATGGGCGACATGGCTGCATTGGGTTCGAGAATTTCGAGCGTTTCTTCTTCAAACTGCATGTCTCAGAGCCTCAAGGCAGGAAAATAAAGCGCTTGGGAGCGATGATTTCGGCGGGCAAACGGAGAAGTCAGAGCGATCATCGTCCGCTCTTGCGGTGTTTGTTGTCAAACTTGGCGAAAGCGCCGGAACGTCTTGACGACTGATTGTCGCGGGTAAAACGCTTTTCAGGCAAGCTTCGCTTGCTGGCGCTCCTTTTCTCCGAGCTGCGGCGGCGTTCGTCAGGATGTGTGTCCGCGCTGCGGCCGGCCGCTTCGGCGGGGGGAGCGGTCTTTATCATCGTTCGGGACGCACGGGCGCGTACGAAGTCGCCTTCGGGCGTGATGGTCATTTCGCAGGGACTGGCCTTGCAGTGGAAATACGCCTTAAAGCGTTCGCCGGCCGAATTGACCAGAACGAGCGGTTCAGGCCGAAGCAGCGCTCGGTCCCTGGTCTGAAGGATTTCCGGGAACGCCTTGAGCATTTTGGGACAAAGCTTCAGGGAAGCGCGCACGCAGTGCCGGCAGGTCATCAGGTCGGCTTTGGGCGCCGGTTTGATTTCAAAGGCCGGCATGGTTACCCGAGCGCCGTGAGCAGCATAAAAGGCTGCAGCCTGATCGTTGGCGGTATTGGCTTTGAAGCCCAGAATACGTTCGGGGTAAGGCGAAGCATCATCCCAGGGAGCTCGGCGGGGTTTTTCGCGTTCTGCTTCCCGAAGCGCAAGAAGATCGTCCGCAGCGGCGCGGCGCAGCTGATTGGCAACGCTTGCCGGCACAAACACATCCAGATCTTCTGGAATGAATATGTTGGCGGCAGCAAAGGGCGTATCGCCCAAACGAGAGAGCTGCACGCGCAGATTGGCGCGGTTTTTGACCAAATCCGACGGCGTCTGCAGGTCGAGTGCAACGCTTGCAGCGGCGCATCGGACGCCGTCCGAGGCGACCAGATCCAGGCCGTCTTCGTGCGTCGTAAAGATGAGATCAATGGGGATTTTGCGTTCGGCCGTTTTGCCTTCCATCATGCGCAGAAAAGCATGATCACGATTGCGTTTCAATACTAAGCCCGGACGCAGGCCGTCCATGCGGCGCCGTTCGAGCGTATGGAGCATCCACAGATGTGGGATGGGCTTGCCGGCCTTATTGAGAACGGGTTCCGCACGATTGACCGCAATGCCTCGAATTTCTTCATCGTCGGCCAGGTACGTGAGACCGTCGCCGTTGGCGAAGGTGACGCCGGGGAGGCTTTTGACGATGATGCGCCCGGGCAGCACCTCTTCGGCCACTGCAGCGGGTTCGCCTGCATGCTTAGGACTTTCAAGTTCGGCGAGCTCGTAAGGCTGGTCGTATTGGCGGCCGTGCACGAAATAGTCCGTCTGTCCTCGGTTGAATACTTTCTCGGGGGCGGGCTCAAACGTGAAGGCGGAGTCGCCCTGCGACGTGCGGGAGAGTTCCGGGCGGCGAGCAATGATTTCGTCGAGCTTGCGGCGGTAGAACGCCGTGACGTTTTTCACGTAAGCCGCACCTTTAAGCCGTCCTTCGATTTTGAAGGAGGAAACGCCCGCATCGATCAATGCTTCCAGATTCGCACTCTGATCGTTGTCCTTGAGTGAGAGCACGTGCTTAGATTTGGCGAGCTCGGTGCCGGCTTCGGTATAAACATCGTAGGGCAGACGGCAGAGCTGAGAGCATTCGCCGCGGTTGGCCGACCGCCCGGTAAGCGCCTGACTCATCCAGCATTGACCCGAATAGCTCACGCAGAGCGCCCCATGAACGAAGAATTCAATGCGGGCGTGCTGAAGCTTGGCGCGGACGGCGGCAATTTCCGGGAGCGAAAGTTCGCGCGCGAGCACGAGCTGAGAGAACCCGACGGATTCAAGAAACGCTGCTTTTTCAGGCGTCCGAATGTCGCATTGCGTTGAGGCATGCAGTTCAATGTCGGGAAGCGGGCCTTCGAGCAGTCCCATGTCCTGAAGAATGAGAATGTCTGCGCCGGCATCGGCGAGCTCGAAGGCTAGTTTGCGCGCAAGGGGGAGCTCCTCATTCGTAAAGAGCGTGTTGAGCGCAAGAAATACCCGAGCGTTGAAGCGGTGGGCATAAGCGGTCAGTCGGGCAATGTCGTCGAGTGAATTGCCTGCCGCTGCCCGAGCGCCAAAAGCCGGACCGCCGATATAAACCGCATCAGCGCCGTGATCGATGGCGGCTATGCCGGCATCGGCGTCGCGAGCAGGCGCAAGCAGCTCGAGCGCAGTGGGCGCCGGAGCAGTCCAGATGCCGGCGTGAAGGGTCACTTGGCAGCTCCCTGTGCGATGCGGCCCTTCACGGCACATTTCGGAATGGCCAGATATTCGGCGAGTTCTTTGTCGCCTGCGCGGCGGGCAAAGTCTGCCGGCGACTGACCGGTATCGGTACAGTAGTCACGATAGGCGCCCGCCTTCAAAAGCATCGTGACGGCAGCCCGGGAGGGTTTTCTTGCCGCCATGATCAAGGGCGTTACCCCCGACGACGTTTGGATGTTCGCCGAGGCCCCCGCCTTCAGCAGCCGTTCAATGAATTCCGTGCGGCCTTCCGTAGCGGCATAGTGCAAGGGCGTCCAGTTGCCGCCGCGCTGAGGATCGGCTCCGGCAGCGATAAGTTCATCAAAGAGCTCGTCCTGCCCCTTGAAAACGGCGAGCATCAGCGGGGTTTCGCCGAACTTATTGAGGTCGTTGACATTGAGTCTGCCGCTCTTTAAAAGCGCTTCGGCGACGTCGTAGTTCTCCGCTCGGACGGCATAAGTAAAGCCCGTGTCACCGTTTTCCATGCGGAAGTTGGGTGACAGTCCCTTTTGCAGGAGCTGCTTCAGTGTTCTCGTATTTGCGCTGCGGACAGCCTGACGGATGGCTTCAAGCTGAGCCGAAGTCAAAGGGTTTTCCGCTTCATTCTTGGAGGCGATATCGTCCCATCCAAGTCCGGAACTTCCGGCTGCGGATGCCGCATGAACGGGCTCCGTAAAAAGGGAAGAAGCCGAAGAAGCCAGAAGGAGCGAGCCGCACAGAAGCGTGGCGGCGAATTGTCGAAGAGCCATAGCGCAGACGGATTCACGATAGAAAACGTCCCAAAGGATAACACTAGAACCGGATGGCGCTTGGTCATCGGGATTCCAGGTTTCTGTTAAGACTGGTAGCTGCTCACTTGAGCGGCGGTTTGGCCAAACGAAATTCTTTAATGATTTTGGCTGTCCGAGATCTTCGGCGACAGCTGCGTATCTGACTCTTCGGATCGCCAGTGGTCCGCGGCATAGGCCCAGAAACTTTCCGCAGTGCGTGAAAGCAGACGGTTTTTCTTTCGCACGAGCCGGTGCCGAGCCAGCCGAACGGGCGAAAGAGGGATGAAGACAAAGCCGGGTGTTTCACGAATGGTCCACGAGCCTTCAACGCAGAGCAAATTGCCCAGTCCTGCTTTCACCAGCGTGAGCGCGTTTGTCAGAAGGTTGTGGTAGCCCGCAATTTTGAGTGGTTCCGGCCCGCCGTTAAACCATTGATGCAGTGTATCGATGACAATATGCCGCCGCGGCAGAATGAGCGGAAGTTTCACAAGTTCATCTTGCGTGAGCGTGGGGTGCTGGGCTTCTGGGGAGTCACTGCGAACCACGACACCCCATCGGTCCGCTGAAGAAAGCGGCAAGGAATCGTATTTGGCAGTCTCGACAGGTTCAAGCAGAATGCCGACGTCCAGACGTTCTTCATCGAGACTGCTGCGAATATCGTCGCCATCGGCGGCATAAAGCTCAAATTCTGCGTTCCTGACGCCGGGTGTTGATTGCTGCCACTTCGCGAGGAGCTGTGAAAGTTCCTGCGCAGCAGAGGATTCAACGCAGCCGATCCGGACGATGCCGCCGGTGAAGCCGCCGGCTTCTTTGAGTTCGCGCCGCGTGCGCTCAGCAAGCGAAAGCATTTCTTCAGCACGGACTTGGAGCAGTTCGCCTTCATCGGTGAGAACAATGCCGTGACGCGTACGCTCGAAAAGCTTGCATCCGCAATAGGACTCGAGTTCCTGAATCTGACGCGTGAGTGCAGGCTGCGAGAGATGAATGAGTTCCGAGGCGCGCGTAATGTTGCCGGTTCGACAGACGGCTTGGAAAGCTTTGAGTTGACGCAGGTTCATCAAGGCGCTCCGAAAAGTGCTGCTTGGCAGTCAGAGATACATCATAAAAAAGCAAATGGCGGCCTTGGCCTCAAAAAAGCTCCGGCCGCCATTAAATGCTAAGGCAGAATGCCAAAATTCATTCTGGACATAAATTGCCCGTTTATGCTGCCCACACCTGTGATTTTTCAAGCGTTGGATAACGGTCGCCCAAGATAGGCACTTCTGCTGCAGCTGCCTCAAGTTCACTCACTTCGAGTGAGTTTAATGAACGCTGGGCGGCTGCCAAGTTTTCTTCCAAATGCGTTTGTTTTGTTGTGCCGGGGATAGGGACGATCGAAGGTGCTTTAGCCAGCAGCCATGCGAGCGCTGTTTGCGAGGCCGTCAGGCCTCGCGGACGGCCGAAGCGCTCCAGCACATCAACGAGCTTCAGGTTGCCTGAGAGATTGGGTTCAAGAAAGCGCGGGAGAGCGGCTCGGTTGTCATTTTTTGCAGCAAACTTGGTGTTGTGCGTGATTTCGCCTCCGAGCATGCCGCGGTTGAGCGGGCTGTAAGGAACAAGTCCGATGCCGAGTTTGTTCAAAGTCGGGAACAATGTGTCTTCAGGAATTCGCCACATCAAGTGATATTCATTCTGCACTGCGGTTAACGGGCAAACAGCATGTGCGCGGCAAATGATTTCCGGACTGACTTCGCAAAGTCCAAAATGCTGCACTTTTCCTTCCCGGATCAGGTCGGCGACGACTCCTGCGACTTCTTCAATAGGAACTTTCGGATCAAACCTGTGCTGATAAAAGAGATCGATGGTTTCAGAGCGGAGGCGTTTTAAAGATGCTTCGCAGGAGCGCCGGATTGCAGCGGGAGAGCTGTCGAGCTCCCCGGACTGATGAGAGCCGTCCGCATGAATGCAGTGTCCAAATTTTGTGGCGATCTGCACATGATTCCGGAAAGGCTCAAGCGCTTCGCCGACGAGCAGTTCATTAGTAAATGGCCCGTAGACGGCTGCGGTATCGAAAAAAGTGCAGCCCAGTTCCACAGCACGGGCAAAAAGACTGAGCAGAGATTTCTTTTCCGGCGCTGCACCGCGATGATAGGTTGTGCCCATCGCACCGAATCCGATGGCCGAAACAGTCATTGCTGCCGTTCCTGATCCCAGAATGCGCTTGGGGAATGCTTCGCTGATCATTTGGCCTGAACTCCGGAGTTGGCAGTAAGTGCTGCAGTGAAGAACTGCGTCAGTTTTTCGATAATGGGAATAGTGAATTCCGGCTTGTCATAGAGATCAAAATGATGGGCATTAGGCACGACAACGAGTTCTTTGGGTTCAGCTGCGGCGTTGAAAGCGCTGCGGCTGAAGCGCAGTGTTTGAGCCTTTTCACCGGCGATCAGCAGAACAGGGCGCGGAGCGATTGTTGAAAGAAATGAAAACGGCTGATAGGTTTGATGAAGTGCGAGACTGGCTGTGACGACGCGGTTTTTGGCGTTGGGATGACTGCCGCGAGAAGTCAGGTAGTACGAGGCTGCTTCCTGTGTAAAAGCGTCTGCCTTAGCAAGATCTTCTGCGTTCTCCGGCAAAAGTGAAATGCGTTCAAACGGTGTGCCGGCGGCATGGTTCGTAAAGGATGCGGCAGAATTTTCCAGCAGTGCACGGCGATTCTCAAGCGTCATGGGTGCGCCGTCGATGCCATCGCGGGCAGCTGCGCCGATGTCATAAGCCGAAACGGCAGCTACGGCTTTGACGCGAGGATCGCTCTGAACTTCGTGCAGCGCATATCCGCCGCCGGCGCAGATGCCAAGACTGCCGATGCGGGAGGCATCAACTTCAGGTCGATTGGCAAGCCAGCTCACTGCACTGCGGATGTCTTCGACTCTGGATTCCGGTGACTCGAAGTCACGGGGTTCGCCCGTGCTCATGCCGTAGTGCGAAGCATCAAAAGCTACGGTAACGAAACCTTTGCGAGAGAGTGCCTGAGCATAGTAGCCCGAGGTCTGTTCTTTCACGCCGCCCCAAGGATGCGATACCACGACGGCCGGACATTTATTTCCTTCGCTGCAGCCTTCAGGCACATAGAAATTGGCGGCAAGCGTTTCGCCGTGAGCAGCGATCTGCATCGAAACTGAACCGACAGTATTGACGCCTTCAGCCACTGTTGCAGCATTGGCGCTAAAAAAGAGAGCGGACGCGGCGGTAAGCGCTGCTGAAGCAATATGCGTTTTCTTCATGATGATGCGTTCTGGGTCGTATTGAAAGAGATTGAAATTAAGAAAACAAAAGCATTAAGACGCCGAATGGCGAGCCCAGCGGAGAATTTCTGCTTGAGCCGCTAAAACTTCTTCGCGTTCGAGCGAAAGCGGATTGAGAATGCGTGAGTGCGGCAGCATCCTGCGCATGTCGGCGATCGTTCGAGCGAGACCGCCTGTACCGTGTACACAGAGCGGTGCAATTGTTTTCCCGTCTATAGCGTTGTCGGCGAAAAAAGAGGCGAGGCTTCGCGGAAGTGTGTAGCTCCAGTTGGGGAAGACGAGGTAAATAAGCTCGGTTTGCCCTAGAGCGCGTCGGTTGCGATCAGAAATGGGCTGCAGCCTAGGAAGCGTGCAGTTGGTTTTTTCTTCAATGGCCTGATCTAAGCATTGGTCATAGTCGGCCGGGTATGGCGAAAGGGTCCGCAGCACGATATGCGCAAGCTCGAATTCTTCTGCGATCCAAGCGGCTGCGCGGGTGGTCAGTCCATGGTTGAGCAAACTCGCTCCAGTGGTTGCATCGATGCGGGTTTTGGCAAGTTCGGCGGAATTAACATTTTCAAACCAAGAAAAGGAAACCACGACGGGGGTATGCGTGCCGGCGGCCCATGCACAGACAGTTGGAATGGAACATGCAGCCGCGGCTGAAGAGATACAGCCCAAGCGCATCAAAAATCGACGACGTGAAGCAGATGCGGTCATGATCGGTCTCCTTAGAGAGATTCGGATGTGGTGCGGGCAGGAACTGCTGCTCTGCGGCCGCGCCGATGTCGGCGCGGTGCGAGGCAATTACGCGTATATGCGGCGGCCAAGGCGGCAGCGGCGAAGAGTAAAAAGGTTTTCAAAAATAGAAGAATGGGCGAACTTTCTGCATCCATATTGAGAAATTCAACTCGGAGGAAAAGTACTTTGAGAAGACCGCGTTCCTGCGATATCGAGACCGCACCGAGCACAATCGCAGTGAGTGAGATCGCAGCTGCGGCTTTGACCGAAGGAAGTGCTTCAATGCACTCAGAGAGTTTTCGCCAAAGCGTGCTCATGAGTCTCTTGCCGTGGTATCCGCAATGGAGCGCTGCGAAGAGGAGCATCCAGTGCGACGATGAGAGGTGGATGAGCGCTAAGGTGCTTTGCATGCCGGATACTCGCAGGAAAGGCAGCGCTTCTCGGCTCATGAGCAGACCGGAGATGAAGGTGGTCGAGGTGCTCAGCAAAAGCCCAATCGCAATCACGCTGCCCATCCGCATCAGCGGTGTGACATTCACGAAATGAGGCGTGCGAAACCACCAGGAAAAGCGATGGATATGGAGCCCTGCAGCAACGATTCCAACTATTCCAATCCATTCATGCAGAGCCTCACCGGCCAGCCAGTAGTGCATCAGCAGGACAATGCCGCAGACTGCCGCTATAGGAACCAACGGAGTCGAACGGAGCGCTTGCAGCAGTTTTGCAAGCGGGCAAACGCGATTGGAGTTCATAGCACTCTCTCAAATTGAGCTAGGGGGCAGCCTGGCGAAATGTGAAGGTCGTTCGTCCGGGTAATTCTTTAAAGACGGAAAGGTCAGAAGTGACGCGTCCAAGCGGATAAACGGCCATTGAAAGTGTTGGATGCGCTGACTGAGCGTAGAAGATGGCGATGGTGTTGTTTGTCGGGCAGAAAGTGAGCGTGCCGTCTTCAAACTGGTATTGGCCTTCAGAGGTCACGGTGAATGTTTCATCTGTCGGACCGTAAAATTCACGGCTGCCGTATTCGCTCATGCGAACGATTACCGGACCGCGTTCGAGCATCTGTTGAAACTGTTTGGCTTCAGGGGAATCGTTGAGAACAACACGAATGCTGCGCCCGTCAGCATCAACCGCAACTTGATGCGCGTCAGTCGCTGCGGCTGTGTTCTGCTTGATATTCAATGAATTGAGCCATGCTGCCGTGCGGGCTGCTCCTTCGATGCCGTGCTTTGAGTCGACTGCCAGCACGGAATCACTCACCTGTGCAGCAGGAAAGGCCGATGCAATGACCGACCGACCGCGTCCGGGGCCCCAGCCGTCATTGGAATTGAAGACATAAATTTGCTTTACACCGTCACGATTAAGTGCTTGTTCAAGAAAGGTCATGACGGGTGCTGCCGGCCCCATGTTCCAGGTCGGATAGCCGATCAAGAGGGTTTCAACGCCGTGAAGATCGGGGATCGCCGCCAGCTCCGGCGGTGCGGATTCCTCCTGATGACCTCGGGACACCACGGCATCAAATTCGGCAGGGTAAGGGCTCTTCACCAATAGCGGGATGAGGCGCGCGTTTAAGGACTGAGCTGCAGTACGCGCCATAGCGGCAGTTGTGCCGACATGGCGGTCTCCGGCCGCAAGCGATGCACCAGTAATACTGTCTGGGGTATCTGAGTGCCGCGCGTTTTCTGCAAGCGAAAAATAAACAACAGCGGTCTTGTCATCGGCGGGGACCTCGGCAGACAGTGCGGCACGGGGACCGAACAACATGGATATGCCGGCCAGTGCGGAGAGCGGCAGCATCACAAGCTTTTTCATTTGCGTTCCTCCAAAGAAACGGTGTTTGGTTGGAGGAAAGGTTATTGCCGCACAATAAATATGTCCAATTATTATTTAATATACATATTAATGCAAAAATTGCATATAAATAGTCTGACGGTCCTGTCCTGTGAAAGACCCGCCGGTATAAGCACCCGCAAATGGAACAAGTCACTGCGCAGGGTTATGAATCAATTCACAAGCCCGAAAAACTGCACGGTATTGCGGCAGGTCTGTGCGAGCACTTCGTCAAAATCCAAATTCTTGGCGAGGGCAATGGCACGGGCGACTTCCATGCTGTGCCAGGGTTCACAGCGCTTTCCGCGATAGGGCACCGGTGCCATGTAAGGGGCATCGGTTTCGATCATGAGTTTTTCAAGCGGAAGGGCTGCGGCAATGGCGCGCAGTTCGGCATTCTTCTTGAAAGTAAGGTTGCCCGTAAAACTGACATGTCCGCCCGCATTGACAACGCCTCGAGCGGTTTCAAGTGTTCCGCAGAAGCAGTGCATTACAAAGCCGACTTCGCCGGCAGCTTCGCTTTTGAGAATTTCGAGTGCCGCGGCTTCAGCATTGCGGGCATGGACGATAAGCGGTTTTTGCGCGCGGCGTGCAGCTTCAATGTGACGGCGAAAACGATCGCGCTGCCAGTCCAAGGGTTCCTTGCACCAATAGAAATCGAGCCCGGTTTCGCCGACCGCTACCATGCCGGGTTCTGAGGCGCGTTCGGCGATTTCATCCGCATCGGCTTCGCGGGCATCCGGATATTCCGGATGAACTGCCCAGGCGCCGAAAAGAAAGCCGGGGAAACGATCCAGCAGTGCGCGAAGCGGTTCGATATCCCGGTCTTCGCAGCCGATCGTCACAGCGGCCGTCATGCCGGCATTTTTCATGCGGCCGATAACCGCGTCGAGATCTTGCGCAAATGCGGGATCGGTAAGGTGACAGTGCGAATCAATGAAAGGCGTCATGAGTGTTGCAAGGCAGTCAAACGACATCGTTGGCGGCCAGTTCGCGCGGGTTCTCGGGAATGACCTTCAGATTGAAGAGCCCAAAGAGACCATATACGACCGAGAGCACCAAGAGGAACAGGCAGTGCGGAAGAATATCGGCAAAGAGCGCTCCGTCCTGAGCCGCCGCAACGGAGGCACGGATAGCGTGGGTTGACGGAATCAATTCTGCAAGGGCGGCAACGGCAGGATGAAGGTTGGCCGTTGGCCATACTGCGCCGGAGATGAAGAGTGCGGGGGCTGACATGATCACGGTAACCGGCGCCGTCCAGCAGTTCGAACGGATGAGCGTAACAATCATGAAGCCGAAACCGACGACGGCTGCGGCATAGCACGCCCCGGTCAGAACGACGCCCCAGGGAGTGGCCATGGCGCCGTATTGGCCAAACCAGAAGCCGAAGCCTTCCATGTAGAGGAACCAGCCAAAAGCAATCGTCCAAAGTCCGAAGGCAATGCCGAGGCCTTCGTTCCAGGGGCGGTCGACGGCATCGCACACAAATTTGCGCCGCGGATGACGCCAGAGCCAGCCGCCGAGCGACATGCCGATGCCCATGAGCATAACGGCCTGAAGGATGATCGGGCCGACAGCCGGCACGGTGTAGTTGCCGTAGCCCGAAATTTCGTTGAAGCGGTACTGGAACTGCATCTGCGGCGCAGTATTGGCCGATGCCAAGAGCGAGGCGGGCGGAATGCCCGGCGTCTGCGACGAGGCCTGATCGATTTTGAGTTCTGCGTCGGCTGCTGCGGCAGATACGGCAGACTGAATAGCCCGAGTCTTCACGGGATATGCAGCGCTGCCCAAAATATGGAGGGTGGTGTTTTCGCCTCGGGCGAGATGCTCGGCATAGCCGTGCGGAATCGTTACCACGACGGTTTGTCCCTTGCTGCGGAAGGTCTCCATTGCCGGACCCGGGTCGCTCGATACGCTTAGGAGCGCCGCAGCCGGCGCTGCGTCAATGGCTTCAATTAGCCGGCGCGACGCCGAAGATCCGTCAAGGTCCACGATCTCCACGGGAACATTTTCGATCTGCTGAGTGCTGTAGGGCCAGCCGTAGAACACGAGATAAAAGGCCACAGCGCCGCCAAAGATCGCGAGGGTGTCGCGCGAAAGAAAGGCGCTTCGCACGGTCAAGGCAAAACTCTTCCAGAATCCGGTACGCTCGCCAGAGGCCGCGGGGTGCGCCTCAAGGGACTTCTCGAGCGCCGCGGTCAGATTGGAGCTCATCTGCTCAGTTTTCTTTAAGCGCCGCATGCGGCGCGCAAAGAGCGGTCCGGCAGCCGCAAAGAGAATAATGGGGAAGGCTGCCAGAGTAAGCTGCGTCTGCGCAATGGCGCTCAGGGGGCTGCCGAGCACCCATATCTGTGCCTGTGCCTGCAGGTAATGTGTGAGCGGCAGCAGCGACCCAAAAAGCTGCGCGCCGGGCGTCATCGAGTCAAGCGGGAAGGAAAAACCGGTGAACGGAAAGGTCGGCGCGATAAGGCAGATGCCGGCAGAGAGTGCAATGACCCAGGTGGGTGCAATTGAAACAACCAGCGCGGCGAGCCCGGCCATTGCCAGTATGAGGAGCCAAGAAGCAGTAAGCCAGAAAATAATCGGCCCCTCTGCGCCCCAGCCGGCTGCGCCGGCAAAGGCTGCTATCCATACGGAGGAAGCCGTGCAGAAAACGATGACCCAGGGAAGGAGCTTTCCCGCCAATACGGCCGAGCCCGAACCCTGCGTCAGTTTCATGAATCTGCGGATGCCGCCGGCGCGCCACTCTCGCGAAAGCATTGAAATGAAGGCGAGAAGCGCTCCGAGCGCCAAGACGCCGGGAATAAAGGTGGGCAGCAGATACGCGACGAAATTGAATGCGGGATTGCCTAAAAAGTAGACGTCCGGCGTCGTGATGCGCAGATGACGGCTGTTCTCAGCGAAAGTGCCGCCCTGCGTGGTCGCGTTCACCGCCGCATGTTCGATGGCCAGCGTGGAAAGCGCGGTCTTGAAGTCCACCTCCAGGAGCGTGCCTACGGCGTACCAGCTCTTATTGAGGTCGATGGAGACTGGTGCGCCCGCCCCGCGGCGGCGGTCAATCTCGAAATCCTGAGGGATCGTCACAACGGCGAAGACTTTGGAATTCTTCAGCGCACGATCGGCCGAAAGCGAATTTTCGAATCGCTCGAACTTGATCGACGGCAGGGCGTCAAGCGCTTGAGCGACACTGCGGGAGGCCGCCGACTGATCAAGGTCAACGAGCGCGGCGGGCAGCCCTGACAGTGTTCCGGCGCTGAAGGCAAACCAGAGCACTGCGCACCAGAAGAGCGGCGCCAGGATGGCCGTAAGCCATTCCACAGGGTGTGTGAGCACCTGCTGAATTTCAAGCTGAGCGGCGGCAGCAACATGCCGGAACCAAGCAGTCATGGCAAGCGCCTTGAGGTTACTGAAGTGCGTCAAGCTGACTGCGGTCGATGATGACCGTCATGCCGGGACGAAGATCGGGGTTGGGGGCGCTGGGTCTGGCGCGTACTTCAAAGGTGCGCAGGTCGTAGCCCGAAGACTGACGCGTTGCACGCCAGGTGGCATAAGTGCCGCGCGGATTGATCCAATAGACCGAAAAATCCATGTCGGCGCCGAGCGCCGGTATATTGGCCTTCAGAATGGTGCCGACTCGGATATTTTTCAGTTCATCCTCACGAATGTTGAAGACCGCCCAGCTGTCGGCCAGATCGGTCACCAGCACAACGGGAAAGCCTGCAGGAACCACTTCTCCCGCATGCATCACAACGCGGGTGACTTCACCCGAAGCCGGCGTGCGGACTTCCGCCTCGCCGGCAAGCGACGAGGCTTCAGCAACGCCGCCGGCGGCCTGAGCGGCGAGAGCTTCCGCGGCCGTCTTTTCCTGCCGGCGGGCACCATTTTCAAGCGCCGTCACTTTGGCGGCCGCCGCGGCAGCGAGTTCGCTCGACGCTTTCAACTGAGCTGCGGCTTCATCGCGCTTTTGCGTGCTTACGAGACCATCCTTAAAAAGCGCGGCAACGCGGGTGTTGGTGACGCGGGCAAGATGTTCGCCCGCGCGTGCCCGGGCGAGGTCCGCCCGCGCCGCATCGAGCTCTTCGGTTCGCGCGCCTTCCTGAGCCATGTCAGCTTTGGCGGCTGCGGCTTCGTGAAGCGCCTTGGCCTGCGCAACCTTGGCTTCAATTTCGGGCAGCGTGAGACGCGCCACCGCGTCGCCGGCCGCAACCTGGTCGCCTTCCTTGACCGTTACTGCAGCCAGACGGCCGGGCACCTTGGCGGCGACGGAGACGGTGGTCGCATCCATCAGCCCCTGAAGCGGAACGGGAGCCGGGTGCATGGCCTGCCAAATACCCCAGCCGATGAACCCAAAGGCGCCTAAGAGCACCGCTCCGCCGAAAACCGCTGGAAGGATCGATGATGCTGAAGGACGGGAGTCATGCTTGGGTGCCGGCGCGGCTGTCTGCTGCGATGTAGTCATGGCGAGAGGTGAAAGGTTCTGAATAAGGGAGGGCTGCGGCGGCCTCATTTTTCAAGGACGGCCGCATCCAGAAAAAATAAGAAAAAGGATCTTTTGATCAGCGCTTCGCAGACGCTTGGGTTTTGTGCATCTGCTGGGCATTCACAAAGTCAGAGCGGCCGAGCGTTGCTTCAAAGTCAGGCATGACGCCTGCAGTGGCGTGAAGCATGGCCCAAGAGACGACAAACTTGTAGGCGGCCGCACGCTGAGCAATTTCTGCACCCACGAGCTGCGTGCGGGCTTCGCGCAGATCGATTGCGGTTGAAAGGCCTTCGGCAAAGCTCGCTTCGCGCAGCCGCAGATTTTCTGCAGCCAGTGCCATCGTCGAGGTGGTGAGCTCAAATTCCTCACGTGCCTGAGTGGTGCGCAGGAAAGCGGCTTCAATCGCCTGCGCGAGCGAATTGTCTGCCTCAGCACGGGCGGCTTCCGCCTGCGTCACTTGAGAGCGGGACGCAGCGATGTTGGAAAAACGATCGCGATTGTCCCAGAGCGTGAATTTCACGCCGATGCCGACCATCCAGTCGGGCTCCACAACCGTGAGGTAGTGCTTGACGAGATTCTTCATGCCGAAAGCAAAGACTTGCGGATGGAAGGCCGCTTCGGCTGCGCGGACACCTTCTTCTGCCTGGCTGCGTTTGGCGTCAATCTGCATCAAAACGGGCGAATTGAGCCGAGCACGGGACTGCCAGTCGTCGAGTGTGCCGAGGTCGCCCTTCAGAATAAAGAGGGGTGTTGCAAGCTCAGGGAGTTTATTGAGCCGCAGCGACCGCATGAGTTCAGATTCGGCTACGCGCGCGTTGGTTTCGGCAGCGATGAGTTCACGGCGCGCCGCATCGCGGGAGACCTCTACCGACATGCGTTCAATCTTTGAAATCATGCCCTTGACTTCAAAGCGCTTGGCGCGCTGCACTTCTTCTTCTTCGTCGGCCAGCATCTCTCGGCGAAGATCCTCAACGGAGCGCGCGAGCTGCACGCCCCAATAACGGGCGGCGAGTTCGGCATCCTTTGTTTCAAGCCGCGAGGTCTGTGCGGCTGATGCTTCGCGAACCTTGTGCTCGAGGAGGTTTTGCTGCGCCGTAATGAGCCCGCCCGTATAGATCGGCCAGTTGGCTGAAATCATCGCCCGCGGGCCGCTCAGGTCGTATTCGGTGCTGTATGACAGGCTGCTGGGGATCATTCCCGGCTTCAGTCCTTGAACCCCCTTGGGTACTTCGAGGTTGAGTTCGATGTCCTTACGCCCTTCAACCTGCATCGCCACGAGATCCACCTTGGGGCCGGAAAGCGCTTTGGCGCTGTCAGCCGCATGGCGAGCGCGCTCTACATCTGCGGCATCTGCGCGAAAGACGTCTGCACGCTCATGGAACTGCTGCCGAGCCTGTGAAAAGCTCATGGCATCGGTGCTGCCTGCGGGCGCAGCCAATACGCCGGTGCAGGTGAGCGCAGAAGAAATGAGCAGAGCATGTAAGGCGGAAGAACGAAATGCGGACAGCATGGCGCAGATCTCTGGGCGGTAGTGAAGAAAGGGAAGCGGCACGGACGTGAGTTAGGTAATCCGTATAGCAGTGAGTGTGCCGCATGATACTAGCTTTAGGCGGTGCGGCCATACACACGTTTGATGTCAGCAGCCAAAAAAAGCGCTTGTTGGGAATGATCAGCAGCGATGAATACCCAAATAGATCGAAGAGCGCGAGCAGTGCCTGATGAGTGAAGACGGATCGGTTGCATGACGTTACGGAGTTGAGCCGAGGCACCGTCGAGTCGGTGCTACTATGACCGGCTGTGAGAGGCGGACTGAAAGCACGGGCAACGTGACGTCAGACGGCTCTCCGACAACGAACTACAAAAAAGGAAGGTACTCCATGCAGTACTCTAAAGATATTTATACCGAGAATCCGGCGGACCCCGATACCCTCGCCAATCTCGGCCCTTTGGCGCCGCTTGCAGGCACCTGGTACGGCGATCAGGGCGTGGATACGCATCCCGTAGCAGAAGGCACGGAAAGCGAACCCTTTGTCGAAACGCTGACCTTTGAACTGCTTGATCCGCAAAACAGCGGTCCGCAGCAGCTCTACGGTCTGCGTTATCACGTTGCCGTCACGAAGCCGGGTGAACTCACCGCATTTCATGATCAGGTGGGCTACATTCTCTATGAACCCGCTTCCGGCAAGATTTACATGACGCTTGCTATTCCTCGCGCCCAAGTAGCGATGGCCGAAGGGACCGCCAAGCCCGGCGACAAGCAGATCCATCTGCGCGCCGAACGCGGTTCCACGGTGAACGGTATTTGTTCGAATCCGTTCCTGGAAAAGAATTTCCAGACGACATCGTGGGATGTGACCTTCACCTTCAACGATGACGGCACGATCTCTTACGAAGAGGATACGGTGCTGGTGATTCCGGGCGTTCCCAAAGAGTTCCATCACACCGACAAGAACACGCTCAAAATGATTGCAGCGCCTCGTCCCAATCCGATGATGGTGGAAGAGGGTCTGTGCAACCGCAATCCCAAATAATCGATTCGGAAGCGGTCGCGCTTTGCTTAAGCTTTCGGTGAAGAGCTGATCGAAAAAGAGAAAACCCGCAGAGTGATTTCTGCGGGTTTTCTGCGCTCAGTGGATAAAGTGATGGTCTGAGGCCGATGTCATTTCGGCCTCAGGCCTGTTCACTGTCTCTTAAAACGGATTACGGACGATACATGAATTCGTCGACAGCCTTTTCAAGATCAGCCGGGCGTTCATTCTGAGCAAGACCGTGTTCGTACGCGTAGGCGGCAACCGCAGCGCCGATCTTCACCGACACCGGACGGATGTCCGAAA
>ERZ1026878.404-NODE-404-length-33953-cov-54.573898_pt1 | contig 33953 bp, 26 predicted proteins | sample MGYA00380169_ERZ1026878 | MGnify/ENA primary metagenome ERZ1026878 (study PRJEB33269, sample SAMEA4719805) | human gut metagenome | biome: human-associated habitat; feature: organic feature; material: feces | place: Cameroon | collected 2013-10 ...
ACGCTTTTGCTAAAGCGTCCAATATTCATTTTGAGGATAAGCGATATGGTTTCGTCGCTGAAACCACACTCAAGGGCAGAAAGATCATTCTCCTGAAACCTACCACCTTCATGAACCTCAGCGGTAATGCGGTGAGATATTGGCTGAATCAGGAAAAGATTGATCAGAGCAGACTTCTGGTTATCAGTGATGAGCTTGCCCTACCCCTCGGTGCTTTCCGCCTGAAAGCCAATGGCAGCAATGGCGGACACAACGGTTTGGGACATATCCAGCAACTTATCGGACAGAACTATGCCCGTCTGCGCATGGGTATCGGCAACGATTATCCGCGCGGTGGACAGATAGACTGGGTACTTGGTAAATACACCGAGGAAGATATGAAGGAACTCCAGCCTGCTATCGACCTGGGCGTAGAGATTATCAAGAGTTTTGTATTGGCTGGCATCAACAATACGATGAACCAGTACAACAAGCTTGGGAAAAAATAGTGATTAGTTATTAGTGATTAGTTATTAGTGATTAGTGATTAGTTATTGGTGATTAGTTATTGGTAATTAATCAATAAACATAAAGAATCATGAAAGAATCAGCAAGAATAGACAAGTGGCTCTGGGCAGCCCGTATTTACAAGACGCGCAGCATTGCAGCAGATGCCTGCAAGAATGGTCGTGTGACGGTGGGAGGCGTAAACAGAAAGCCATCCTTTATCATCAAGCGTGGCGATGTGGTGAGCGTGAAGAAGGCTCCTATCACCTATTCTTTCGAGGTACTCGACTGCATTGAGCAGCGCGTAGGCGCCAAGATGCTGTTTGGCGTTTACAAGAACGTTACCGATCCTAAGCAGTACGAACTTCTGGAAATGAGCCGCATCAGCGGATTCGTAGACCGTGCAAGAGGTACCGGACGCCCTACCAAGAAAGAGCGCCGTGCGCTCGATGCCTTCGTTGATCCAGCCCTGTTCGGATTCGAAGATGAGGATTGGGACGAAGAAGACCAATAAGTCGAAGTTGAACAATAAGTCGAAGAAGACCAATAATAAAAAAGAGACGCCCTGTAAAGGCAAAAGCATTCCGTCATGGAAGCTTTACCTTTACAGGGCGTTTTTTCTGTTTATATTCCAATGCTCTTACATGAGTACACTAGAACGGATACGAGACAACGTTTCCGGCGTCATCTGCAGATAATTAGCAATATAGGTGAGCGGAGCTCTTAATACTACCTGTGGATTCATCTCGCAAAGGCGCTTATACTTATTAGGCGCAGTCTCAAAGCGCATCAGGTCGGCATGCACCTGCGACTGTATCAAACTCTCTTCCAGAATCTTACGATACAGCATCTGAATATTGACATTACGCATCGCAGCCGCCTCGAGCTTAGCCTTAGGCAAGATGTAAACCAATGTAGGTTCCAATGCTTCCACCTGTAGATAAGAAGGTTCCTCTTTAAAGAGACTTTCAATGCACATGAAGATAGAGTGATCCACACCTAGGTGCTCGGTCACCTCCTTGCCATTCTTGATGTAAAACTGTCGCACCAAGCCCTTCTCTATATACGAAATACCCGTACATACTTCTCCCTCGGACAAGATTCTCTCGCCCTTGCCATACTTCACCGGCACAAGCAAATCTTCCAGGACATCCAGCTCGTCGTGAGTCATCGTACTATACTTACGTGCAAGCTCTCTGGCTATGTCGCGCTTAGGTACTATAACCTTCATCAAGTCAGCCATAATAAAAAAACCTCCTATAATTTAGTTAATGTTATTTCAATATTAATCGAGTTTCAGCACAGCAAGGAAGGCCTTCTGTGGAACCTCCACATTACCAATCTGCTTCATGCGCTTCTTACCCTTCTTCTGCTTCTCCAGCAGCTTACGCTTACGGCTCACGTCACCACCATAACACTTGGCAGTAACATCCTTACGCACCTGCTTCACGGTCTCACGTGCCACAATCTTTGCACCGATAGCTGCCTGGATGGCAATATCAAACTGCTGACGTGGAATCAGGTCCTTCAACTTCTCGCACATTCTGCGTCCGAAGCTCACGGCATTGTCACGATGGGTCAAGGTACTCAGCGCATCCACCGGTTCTCCATTCAGGAGGATATCGAGCTTCACCAGGTCAGAGTGGCGGAATGAATCGATATGATAGTCGAACGAAGCATAACCCTTGGAAATACTCTTCAGCTTATCGTAGAAATCGATGACAATCTCGCCCAATGGCAACATGAAGTGCAACTCTACACGATTACCGCTCACGTATTCCTGGTTAATCAATTCGCCACGCTTATCCAGACAGAGCTTCATGATCGGACCGATGTAATCAGCAGCAGTGATGATGGTAGCTCGGATGTATGGTTCCTCGATATGGTCAATCATGGTTGGGTCAGGCAATCCGGAAGGATTGTGAACCTCTTTCTCGCCTCCCTGCTTGTCGTATACCATATAGGATACGTTAGGCACGGTGGTGATGACATCCATGTTGAACTCACGGTCCAGACGTTCCTGCACAATCTCCATGTGGAGCAATCCGAGGAATCCGCAACGGAAACCGAAGCCCAGGGCTACAGAGCTCTCAGGCGAGAAGGTAAGCGAAGCATCATTGAGCTGCAGCTTCTCCAATGAGGCACGCAGATTCTCGTAATCGCTAGGATCGATAGGATAAACGCCGGCAAAGACCATCGGCTTCACTTCCTGGAAACCGGCAATCGCCTTGTCACAAGGACGGGCGATGTGCGTGATGGTATCACCCACCTTCACCTCAGTAGCATTCTTGATACCCGAGATGATGTAACCTACCTCACCGGTACCCAGTTCCTTGCGAGGAATCATGTCCATCTTCAGCACACCAATCTCATCAGCATCATATTCCATGCCGGTATTGAAGAACTTCACCTTGTCACCCTTGCGGATCACGCCGTTTTCTATCTTGAAATAAGCGATGATGCCACGGAAGGAGTTGAATACAGAGTCGAAGATGAGCGCCTGCAATGGTGCCTTGTCATCGCCTGTAGGAGCAGGCACACGGTTTACTACCGCCTCCAACACCTCTTCAACGCCCTCACCGGTCTTACCGGAAGCGCGGAGGATATCCTCATGCTTGCAACCAATCAGGTCTACGATTTCGTCTTCCACCTCCTCCGGCATAGCCGAAGGCATATCTATCTTATTGATGACCGGAATGATTTCCAGGTCATGCTCAATAGCCATATAGAGGTTAGAGATGGTCTGAGCCTGCACGCCCTGTGTGGCATCAACGACCAGGAGCGCTCCCTCGCAGGCAGCGATGGAACGTGAAACCTCATAAGAGAAGTCTACGTGTCCCGGAGTATCAATCAGATTGAGAATGTATGTATCACCATCCTTTGCCTTATACTCCATCTGTATGGCATGGCTCTTGATAGTAATACCACGCTCTCTCTCCAAGTCCATGTCATCAAGCATCTGTCCTTCAGTAATCTTGATGGTCTGAGTCTTCTCTAACAATCGGTCTGCCAAGGTACTTTTACCATGGTCTATATGTGCAATAATGCAGAAATTTCTTATCTTATTTATATTCTCCATATAATTTTTCTCTCTTTAGAGTGCAAAGATAGTTATTTTTTTCGTATCTTTGCACAAAATATCAGAAATTATAGAGATTTTTAGGTAAAATATAGAAAAATCATGAAGAAAAAGTTGATTTACATCGCTGTTTTGGTCTCTTTATTAGCATCTTGCACCGAAAGTCTGGAAGAAAAGGCTGAAAGAGAAGCTAAGGAGTATACGGAGAAAAACTGTCCTACACCTTTCGTGAATGACAGCAGAACAGATAGTGCAACCTTTGATAAGAACACCAGGGTTTACACTTATTATGTCACCTTGCGCAACAAGGCAGACAACAAGCAGGTCATAGATGCCAACAAGGACAAACTGCATAAGCTCCAGAAAGATGCCCTTGACAACAATCCCGGCTTGCAGAAATACAAGGAGAACCATTTCAGCTTCCGTTTCGTTTACCATTCGGCAAAGAATCCAAAGGAGGTTCTGCTGGATGATTTGTTCAAGTATTAGATAAGGCACAGATTACTAGCTTTAGATAAGGCACGGATTACACGGATTACACGGATTTATGGCGCTAATCAATAGAGCTCATTTATAATTCCGTGTAATCCGTGTAATCCGTGCCTAATAATATATACTCCGTGCCTAAAACACTCTTAATATCCCATTTCCTGCAAGGCTGTAGCCAGCTGGTCTGGACAGCTTGTAGGCTTGTTACCACAAGTGATACCCTTCAGTCGGGCGATGACTTCCTTAGCCTTCATGCCCTGAATCAAGGCACAAACGCCCTTGGTGTTGCCATCGCAGCCACCGATGAACTGGGCATCCTGCACTTTTCCATCCTCATCAACACTGATACAGATGTACTTAGAGCAGGTACCATGAGTCTGATAAGTAACCTTGGTCAACTTATCTTGTTTCTCTTGCTGCAACATAATTATTCTGCGTCTGCAGGAATTTCTGGCTTCATGTTGGTATAAACAGTCTGAACATCGTCAAACTCCTCCAACTTCTCAACCATCTTGTCGATAGTCTCGCGCTCCTCAGCAGTAACATCCTTCAAATCGTTAGGAATGTAGGTGAACTCAGCACCAGTTACCTCGAAGCCCTCAGCCTCCAGGTGCTTCTGAATCTCGCCGAAGCTTGTAGGAGCACCGTAGATAGTGATTTCGTTGTTCTCCTCATCCTCATCGAACTCGTCCTCTACGCCGTAGTCGATCAGGTCGAGAATCATCTCGTCCATATCCAGACCTTCCTTCTTCTTGAATGTGAACACAGCCTTGTGGTCGAAGAGGAAAGACAAAGAACCTGTTGTACCCAAGTTACCGCTGAACTTGTTGAAGATAGAACGAACGTCAGCCACTGTACGGGTTGTGTTATCTGTCAATGTATCAACGAACACAGCAACTCCGTGAGGGCCATATCCCTCGTATGTTACCTCCTTGTAATCGCTGGTATCCTTGCCACAAGCGTTCTTGATGGCACGAGCGATGTTATCCTTAGGCATGTTCTCACGCTTACAGTTAGCGATGATAGCACGCAAGGTTGGGTTGTTCTCTGGCTCTGGACCGCCTGCCTTTACAGCAATAGCAATCTGCTTACCCAACTTAGTAAATGTCTTGGCCATGTGGCCCCATCTTTTCAGCTTTGTAGCTTTACGATATTCAAATGCTCTTCCCATTGGAATAAAATTTTAAATGTTTATCGTTTTTTAATTATAATATTATCTTAATTCTGCATTGAGCTTGCCTGTAAGGTTGGCGATGAGCTTCTTCATGATGGCATCAATCTGCTTGTCATTCAATGTCTTCTCCTCATCCTGCAGGATGAAGTTCACGGCATAGCTCTTCTTGCCCTCTGGCAGGTTCTTACCCTCATATACGTCGAAGAGTACCACGCTCTTCAGGAGCTTCTTCTCGGTCTGATGGGCTATCTGCTCAATCTGTGCAAACTCTACGTTCTTGTCAACGAGCAGTGCAAGGTCGCGGCTCACAGATGGATACTTGCTGATATCTGTGTAAGTAAGGTTCACCTTCTTCACGGTCTTCACCACGTTATCCCAGTGAACATCAGCATAGAATACATCCTGCTCGATGTCGAATGCCTTCTTCAGCTTGTGGCTCAGGATACCCATCTCTACCAATACCTTGCCGGCACGGGTCTCATAGCTTACACCCTTAGAGAAGATATTGTTGTCGCTGTGCTTGATAACCAGGTTGTTCTGTGGCATACCTACACGACGGAGGATATTCTCTACCACTGCCTTCAACTCGTAGATGGTGCTCTGCTCATCTGCATGAGCCCAACTGCCCTCTACGCGCTTACCGGTGATGAAGAGTGACATGTGAGCCTCCTGAGAGTAAGCCTTGATAGGACTCTCCTCGCTCCACTTCTCCTTATTATATAAATAGGTGTTACCCACCTCGAAGAACTTCAGGTTCTGGCTCTTGTGGTTGATGTTGCGGGCTACGCTCTCCAAACCGCCGAAGAGCATGGTCTGGCGCATCACGCCGAGATCAGCACTCAATGGGTTCATCACCTTCACTACGTTCTCCATTGGATACTTGTTCAGTTCCAGGTCTGTATAGTAGCTGGTCTTGCTCAGAGAGTTGTTGAGAATCTCCATGAAGCCCTCGCCTACCAACTGCTCTGCCACGAGGTTCTGGCTGTGATAAGCCTTGTCCTCATCGCCCTGAACTGTCAATGAGCTCTTCAACTGGGTAGGAATCTCCACATTATTATATCCGTAGATACGGAGGATATCCTCTACTACGTCGCAAGGACGCTGAACATCCACACGATAAGCAGGAACCAAAAGGTCGATGCCCTCAGCATCCTCCTTCACGATCTTCATCTCCAGAGAGGTAGCGATATTCTTGATGGTCTCAGCACCAATCTCCTTACCGATAAGGCGATGAGCATACTCATAGTTCAGGCGAACTGGGAAATCCTGCATTGGCTCTGGATATACATCCTTGATCTGCATGGAAATCTTGCCGCCAGCCAACTGCTTGCAGAGGATGGCAGCCTGCTTCAATGCATAAATCTGTCCGTTTGGATCTACGCCACGCTCAAAACGGTAGCTGGCATCTGTACTCAAACCATGACGGCGAGCGCTCTTGCGGATCCATGTAGGATGGAAGTAAGCACTCTCCAAGACAACATCCTTGGTTGTCTCGTAAGTACCAGAACCCTTACCGCCGAAGATACCGGCGATACACATAGGCTCCTCAGCATTGCAGATGCTCAGGTCGTGCTCACCCAGGGTGTGCTCCTCGCCATCCAGGGTCACGAACTTGGTACCCTCTGGCTGGGTGCGGACTACAATCTTATGACCGGTAACCATGTCGGCATCGAAGCAGTGCAATGGCTGACCGTATGCCATCATGATGTAGTTGGTGATATCCACGATATTGTTGATTGGTCTGAAGCCGATGATGTTCAGCTTATCCTGCAACCACTTAGGACTTTCCTTCACCTCGCAGTCGGTGATGCTTACGCAGGCATAGCGCTTGCAAGCCTCGGTGTTCTCAATCTCTACATCGATAGGAAGCTCCTCGTTGTCTACTACGAATTCATCGCAAGATGGGCGATGCAGACTGGTTTCATAACCGTTCTGCTTCAACCAGGCATAGAGGTCGCGAGCCACACCCCAATGGCCGAGTGCATCGGCACGGTTGGCAGTGATATCAATCTCGATGAGCCAGTCGCTCTCCAGGTGATAGTACTCGGCAGCAGGCTGACCCACAGGTGCATCCTCTGGAAGCACGATGATACCATCGTGAGATGTACCCACGCCGATCTCATCCTCAGCACAGATCATACCCAAGCTCTCAACACCGCGGAGCTTGCTCTTCTTGATGGTAAAACTCTGGTCGCCGTCGTAGAGCACGCAGCCCAGGTCGGCAACGATTACCTTCTGACCGGCAGCCACATTAGGTGCACCGCAGACAATCTGCTGTGGCTCGCCCTTGCCCAGGTCAACGGTTGTCACGTGGAGGTGATCGCTGTTAGGATGCGCCTCGCATGTCAATACTTTACCTACATAGAGTCCCTTCAGTCCACCCTTGATAGACTGTACTTCTTCCAAAGCGTCCACTTCGAGTCCGCAAGAGGTCAGCGCATCAGCTGTCTCCTGTGGTGTCAGGTCGAAATCGACGTATTCTTTAAGCCATTTATATGAAACGTTCATTATAATGATTTTTTATTTTATTTCCTTGATTCAAGCAAAGAGCCCGACCGCCGGCATAGCCATATCAGTCATAATAGCCCTAAAACTTTGCAAAAATACAAAAAAAAACGCATATAAGCAAAAAACATTCGCCATTTTTGCACAATTTAAAAGTAAAACTATGCAAAAATGGCGAATGCCTACTCAAACACCTCATCGATGCCGTCTACCTGCTCGAAATCATCCTGGTCAGATTTCGGCTTATAGCATGGATCATAACCGTCTGGTAAATCAAATTTTACGTCCGGTCTGATGCCCAGCGTCGGATCGGCATAAACCTTCTTCATGAATATTGCCCAGATAGGAAGCGCCATGGTGGCTCCCTGTCCCATACTCATCGAATCGAAGTGGATATCACGCTCCTCACCGCCTACCCAGCAGCCGCTGACCAGCTGTGGAGTGAATCCGATAAACCATCCGTCACTGTTATTGTTGGTGGTACCCGTCTTGGCACCAATCTGTCCTTCCAGGTTATAGCGGTAGCGCAGTCTTCCAGCCGTACCGCCATCCACTACTCCCATCAGCATGGTGAGCATCTTCATGGCGTTCTCCGCACCAATCACCTCGTTCATGCGTGGCTGGAAGGTGGCTATGGTATTGCCCTCATTGTCCTCAATGCGGCTTACGAACATCGGAGCCGTACGGATGCCGTGGTTGGCAAAGGCCGTATAGGCACTTACCATCTCGCTCACACTCACCTCACAAGGACCCAGACACAAGCTCATAGAGGCATGGATATCAGGACTGTTGATACCGAAATCGCGCAGCATCTGAACAAACTGCTGCGGATTCAGCTTACTCATCAGATAAGCACTGATCCAGTTGTTACTCTGCTGCAATCCCCACTTCAGCGTCACCATCTGTCCATAGCGCGAATGGTTGGCGTTACGTGGCGTCCAAGGTCTTCCGGCTACCATATAGGTATGCTGGCGGTTTGGAGCCAGATCGCATGGCGAGAAGCCGTTTTCCATCGCCAGACTGTAGAGGAAAGGCTTGATGGTAGAACCCACCTGTCGGCGTCCCAGACTCACCATGTCGTACATGAAGTGAGAATAGTCCAGTCCTCCCACGTATGCCTTCACGGCACCTGTCTTCGGATCCATACTCATGAATCCGCTGCGCAGGTAGGTCTTGTAATAGCGGATGGAATCCAATGGACTCATCAGCGTATCCACGTCACCATGATAGGTGAACACGGTCATGTCTATCTTCTTGCGGAAGGCATCATGAATCTCCTGTTCAGAACATCCTGCTGCCTTCATCGTCTGATAGCGTTCGCTCTGCGTAATGCTGCGGTTCAGGATTACCTTGATCTGCTTAGGCGTCAGCTTGTCACTGTATGGCGAACTTGGCTTGCGTGCAGTCTCCTTGCTGAAGATAGGCTGCAGATAGCGTGCCACGTGCTGATATACAGCCTCTTCGGCATATCGCTGCATACGGCTATCGATGGTAGTGAACACCTTCAGACCGTCACTGTATACATTGTATGGCGAACCGTCTTTCTTATAGTTCTTGTTGCACCATCCATAGAGCGGATCGGTGTTCCACAGGATGGAATCGGTCACGAACTGCGCATAGTTCCAGGATGGATAATTGCCACGTTCCGGACGCTTTGCCATCATGTAATGGCGCAGGTATTCACGCAGATAAGTGGCAGTACCGTCCTTATGGTCTGTACGGTGGAAGTTCAGCGTCAGCGGTTCGGCAGCATACCGGCTATACTCACCCCGGCTGAGATAACCTGCCTTCACCATCTGAGAGAGCACCACATTGCGTCTGTCGCGTGCACGGTCCGGATAGCGTACCGGATTGAAGAGCGACGGGTTCTTGCACAGTCCTATCAGGGTAGCCGCCTCGCAGAGCGTCAGGTCCTTCGGCTCTTTATTAAAATAGGTATTAGCCGCCGTCTTGATACCCACGGCATTATGCAGGAAATCGAAGTAGTTGAGATAGAGGGCGATAATCTCCTGCTTGGTATAGTATCGCTCCAGCCTGATGGCAATCACCCACTCTATCGGTTTCTGCAGCAATCGCTCCAGCGTACTCCCTGCCTTCTCGGAATAGAGCTGCTTGGCAAGCTGCTGGGTGATGGTACTGCCACCGCCGGCATTGGTCTGTCCCAGGATTCCACGCTTGATGACGGCACGTCCCAGGGCACGGTAGTCGATACCCGAATGCTCATAGAAACGGGCATCCTCGGTAGCCACCAGCGCCTTTATTAAATAAGGTGACATCTTCTTGTAAGGTATCACGATACGGTTCTCCTTATTCAGGTTCCATGTACCCAGCACCTTTCCATCAGACGAATACACCTGAGTGGCGAATCTGCTGATAGGATTCTGCAAATCCTCGATGTCCGGCATGTAACCGATCCATCCGTTCCAGATGGCAAAGAAGGCCAGCATAGCCGACACGACAAAGGTGGCAAAAATGCACCATAATGTATAGATAAAATGTTTTCTCATCTCTATTTCTTCATTTATTTTGTGCAAAATTACATAAAAGTTTTGACTTTTCGCACATAAATCGAAAATTATTTGTAACTTTGGGGGCGATTTTAGAACATTACAATCAAAAACAAATGGAAAAACATAATTTTGTAACGATTGCAGACCTCTCTAAAGAGAAGATCACCTATCTCTTGGAGATGGCACAGGAGTTTGAAAAGCATCCTAACAGGGAGCTGTTGAAGGGAAAGGTCGTAGCGACCCTTTTCTTCGAGCCTTCTACTCGTACACAGCTCAGTTTCCAAACAGCAGCCAATCGCCTTGGCGCTCGCGTCATCGGTTTCTCCGATGCCAAGACTTCCAGCACCACCAAGGGCGAAACGCTCAAAGACACCATCCTCATGGTAAGCAATTACGCTGACGTGATTGCCATGCGCCATTTCATCGAGGGTGCCGCACAGTATGCCAGCGAGGTGGCTCCGGTGCCTATCGTCAATGCAGGCGACGGTGCTCACATGCATCCTTCACAGTGTCTGCTCGACCTCTACTCTATCTACAAGACCCAAGGTACCTTGGAGAACTTGAACATCTATCTCGTGGGTGACCTCAAGTATGGCCGCACCGTTCACTCACTTATCACTGCCATGCGCCATTTCAATCCTACCTTCCACTTCATCGCACCTAAGGAACTCGCTATGCCTGAGGAGTATAAACTCTACTGCAAGGAGCATAACATCAAGTACGTGGAGCATGAAGACTTCAACGAGGACGTGATTGCCGGTGCCGACATTCTCTACATGACCCGTGTTCAGAAGGAGCGTTTCAGCGACCTGATGGAATATGAGCGCGTGAAGAACGTATACATCCTGAAGCGCGACATGCTCTGCAAGGCGAAGGAGAACATGAAGATCATGCACCCACTGCCACGTGTGAACGAGATTGCTTACGATGTGGACGATGATCCACATGCATACTATATCCAGCAGGCCCAGAACGGTCTCTATGCACGTGAGGCTATCTTCTGCCACTGCCTCGGCATCTCGCTTGAGGACATTAAGAATGACAAGACCATTATTGAGTAGTGTTTAGTGATTATTTATTAGTGATTAATTATGGGAAATAATAAAAGTCAATTAGTGGTTGCGGCTATCGAGAACGGTACCGTAATCGACCATATACCAGCCGAAAAGACCTATCAGGTAGTAAACCTCCTCCAGTTGGAGAAGATGGAGACTCCTGTTACCATCGGCTACAACCTGCCATCCAAGAAGATTGGCAAGAAGGGCATCATCAAGGTTGCCAACAAGTATTTCACCGATGAAGAAATCAACCGCCTCTCCGTGGTGGCTCCTAACATCGGACTGAGTATCATCAAGGACTACGAAATCGTGGAGAAGAAGACCGTGAAGACTCCTGATACGCTGAAGGGCATCGTGAAGTGCAACAACCCTAAGTGCATCACCAACAACGAGCCTATGCAGACCCTCTTCCACACCGTAGACAAGGTGCTCGGCATCGTGCGTTGCCACTACTGCGACAAGGAGCAGCAACTGGGCAAAGTAGAGCTTTGCAAGTAATTTAAAGGCAATAAAATAACAAAAAGTAAGCAATATCACTCAAAATATTACGATTTATTTGGTAGTTTGAGAGATATTGCTTATTTTTGTACCCGATTTCATTAAACATCAACCATAAAAAGTAAAGAGAATGGTAAAAGATCAAGAGATTTTCGACTTAATCGAAAGAGAGCATCAGCGTCAGCTGAAAGGTATGGAGCTGATTGCTTCTGAGAATTTCGTGAGTGACGAGGTGATGAACGCTATGGGTTCTTACCTTACTAACAAGTATGCCGAGGGACTGCCAGGCAAGCGTTATTATGGCGGATGCCAGGTAGTTGACATCGTAGAAAACCTCGCCATTGAGCGCGTAAAGAAGGTGTTCGGTGCTGAGTATGCCAACGTACAGCCTCACTCTGGTGCACAGGCTAACGCTGCTGTTCTGCTTGCCGTATTGAAGCCAGGTGATACTTTCATGGGCTTGAATCTCGACCACGGCGGTCACCTCTCTCATGGTAGCCACGTCAATACATCCGGTATCCTCTACAACCCTATCGGTTACAACCTGAACAAGGAAACAGGCCGTGTAGACTACGACGAGATGGAGAAGCTGGCTCTTGAGCACAAGCCAAAACTGATTATCGGTGGTGGTAGCGCTTACAGCCGCGAGTGGGATTATGCCCGCATGCGCAAGATTGCCGACGAGGTAGGCGCTCTCCTCATGATCGATATGGCTCACCCTGCAGGTCTGATTGCAGCCGGTCTGCTCGACAACCCATTGAAGTATGCACACATCGTTACTTCTACTACCCACAAGACCCTCCGTGGTCCTCGTGGCGGTATCATTCTGATGGGCAAGGATTTTGACAACCCATGGGGATTGACTACCAAGAAGGGCGAGGTTAAGAAGATGAGCATGCTCTTGAATTCTGCCGTATTCCCTGGTCAGCAGGGCGGTCCTTTGGAGCACGTCATCGCTGCCAAGGCTGTTGCCTTCAACGAAAACCTGCAGCCTTCATGGAAGGAGTATGCTGCTCAGGTGAAGAAGAACGCAGCCGTTCTTGCAGACGACCTCATCGGCCGTGGATTCGGCATCGTGAGCGGTGGTACAGACAACCATTCCATGCTTGTTGACCTCCGAAGTAAATATCCAGACCTTACAGGTAAAGTGGCTGAGAATGCGCTCGTTGCAGCCGACATCACAGTCAACAAGAACATGGTTCCATTCGACAGTCGTTCTGCTTTCCAGACATCAGGTATCCGCCTGGGTACAGCAGCCATGACAACCCGTGGCGCCAAGGAAGACATGATGCACCTCATCGCTGAACTCATCGAGGAGGTATTGAATGCTCCTGAGGACGAGAAGGTGATCGCACGCGTTCGTGAGAAGGTGAACGAGACCATGAAGGACTATCCTTTGTTCGCATACTAAAAGATATTTACAAAATAAGGATATTATTATTACAAACTGCGGGCTTTACCGTCCGCAGTTTTTTGTTTCACTAAATAAATAATTAAGAAAAGAAAAGATTTATGAAAAAGATGAAAAGCCTACTGCTCATGGCACTTGCGTTGCTCCCTGCGAGCAAAACTTTAGCACAGACCAACGCCCAAGTTTTCTACGACTTCGGCAGTGACCGCAAGTTTGTTACCCTCACACTCGAAATGTTCAAGCAGGACAAATGGGGTAACACTTATTTCTTTGTAGACCACGACTTCAACTACGACAAGATGGATGCCAGCAGTCCAAACGTGGCACAGGGTGGTACCTACACAGAGATCTCACGTGCATTGAACTTCTGGCAGAACAGCCCAATGAAGAACTGGAGCCTCCACGTAGAGTATAATGGTGGTATTACCAAGAACTACCCTATCAACAATGCCTGGCTCTTCGGTGTGGAGTATTTCATGCACGACAAGAGTTTCAAGAACACCTTGACACTCCAGGCACTCTACAAGACTATCCGCAAGACCGACCAGAATGTGCCAATGCAGTTTACCGCAGTTTGGGGATGCAAGGACATCTTTGGATTAAAGGGTTTGAACTTTAGCGGCTTCGCTGATTTCTGGTGGGAAGACCACACTAGTATGCTTGACAAGGATGGAAACGTGAAGCTCGACAAGAATGGCGAAGTAGCCTATACTCCTGAGCACACCGTCTTCACCACAGAACCACAGCTCTGGTACAACGTAGGCCAGCACTTCGGCTGCGAGAACCTCAGCGTAGGTAGCGAGGTAGAGATCAGCCACAACTTCGGCAGCAATGCCGGCTGGATGATCCGTCCTTGCCTCGGTGTGAAATGGGACTTCTAACCGTTCTCTTTTGAACCTTTTCTGAAGGCACTTCTGACGCTTTTCAAATGTTAAATACCGTAAATTCGGTATTCTTGTGAGAAGAAAAAAAGAAAACAAGAAAAAAGAAAAGAAAAAAGCGACAAGAAGAAGTAGCAAGAAGAAAAGATAAAAAAGAAAATAAATAAAAGAAAAAATAGAAAAAAATAAGAGGGTTTAGCCGACGCCGAATTGCTCAATTCTTCGCAATTTGGCGTCGGCATATTCCCCCTTCCGTTTTTATTTTGATTTTCAACAACTTACGTTATTTTCTTACCGTCAGTCCGTTATCCGAAATTCCTCCAATGCCGTCTTTCTTCTTGCTGTATTGACGGGTGACGCCACTCAGATTGATTCCGCCTACACCTTCCGATGTTGCATTGACAGACTGGCAATCAACCTTGGCTTTCACGCTTCCTACACCTTCGTTCAGGATATTCAGGCTGCCACCCTTGAAGAATCCCAGGTTCACAGAGCCAACGCCCTCGTTGTCCACCTTCAGACTTCCCATGGAAACGTTCGTGATCTTTACAGAGCCTACGCCTTCATTATCAACCGTCATGTTATCTCCTGCCACGTCATCGATATTCACGGAGCCTACACCCTCGTTGTCTACAGTCACCTTGTTGGCAAGAATCTTTCCGATATAGACAGAGCCTACGCCTTCGTTATCAATGGCGAAACGGTCGCTGTTGATGGTCTTGGCATGGAAGCTTCCCGTACCCTCCTGTGTCACCTTCAACAGGTCTGGACTGGTGATATAAATCTTCAGTCGCTTGTTTTCAGAGTTGCAGGAAGCAGGCACGGTCAGTCTGCCGTTGTATCCGATAACTACCTCGTCGTTGCGATACACCACCTTCAGTTTCTCCTTCATCTGCTGCAGGAACTTAGCGTCCTTGATGGCAGAGTAGTCCAGTCGGACATCACATTCATCGCCATCATTCTGGGTATAATAGACGTCAGCCACAGCCTCCACATCAATTGCCTTGAAAGGCTTCTGGCGCAAGTCATCCTGCACGTAATTCAAATCTCCCTTCACGGTAGAACCCGTAGAATCAAAGCTGCAGGCAGAAAGTCCGGCAGCAGCCAAGAACATAGCGGCACCAGCCACCATCAAACCAATACTTTTCATAATCCTTCAATATTTAAATTGTTCGTATTTCTGGCATTTAGACGAAAGAAAGGAGCAAAAGGTTGCAGGAAATTTCAAAAAAATATTTTCCCCCAGACTTCAAAAAAGCCCTAATTCAATTTTAAAGAAGCCTCTTTCCGGTTTCATTTAAGCCTTAAACGGAGTTGGTTTAAGGCTCATTTAACTGTTACGTTAGGCTTAAACAAACCTTACGTAAGCCTTATTTCAAATCTATTCTCATAAAAAATCCCGGAAAAAGCTTGCAGGTTTGGGAATAAAGCCGTATCTTTGCGGTAGAGTTTTAAAACAGAATGGTCAAGAGCAATCATTGTGTTATCGCTCACAGTCATACGAGCCGCTATCCGTTTATTAAACTTTGCTAATATTAAGCATCTTTAACGAAAAAATCTGCTTCGTTTGAAATAATTACACTATATTTGCACCGTCTAATTGATGGCTAAAGCCCGAAGAGCTAACTAGTTAACTCCTAAAGTACGCAAAAACTACTTTGTTAGGCAAATTTAGTAAAAGATTTTAGGCAAAATGATAAAGATTAATTGAACAAAAAGAATCATAAAGTAAGAAATTACAATTTAAACTTAAATAGATATGAAAGTATTCAATTCTAAACTTGCTGCTATAGGTTTGGCAGCATTCGTTTTCGCATCATGTAGCGACAGCTCTTCGGATCCTGCCACTCCTGAAACACCGGCCATCAAGCCTGCTGACATCACTACAATTATGCTTACATCACAGCAGATTGACAACAGCCGTGTTGTAAACTACAAGAACAGTACTGCCAAGGCTAGAAAGTTCTTCGGAACAAGAGCTAACGGTGTAACTAATTTCCCACAAGCAGGACAGGCTCCTGCTGAGGAAAACACAAAGCAGCTCAACAACGCTGCCAACCTCACAAATAGCAACTATCTCATTGCCGGCAAGAAGACTCTTAATTTTGCCGGAAAGACCATTGACGGTGCTACAATCTTCATCCACAGTGGTTCTACTTTAGAGTATGATGAGACTACAAGCATGACTAACACTACCATCGTATTGCAGAATAGCGCAACACTGAAGTATACAGGTAGTGGCGATATGATACCAGCTGGCAACACAGTTTATTGCACAAGCCCAAAGAATAATTTTGTAGCTACCGGTGATAATATCAATATCAACGGAAATTTATACGCAGACTTCAGAGGTACCTCAACAACAACCGGTAAGGATTTGTCAACAGGTCTTGGAGCCATTGCCGAAACTACAGCTGAAGAAAAGAACAAGTCTATCACTCCTAAACAGAAGATTACTTTCGGTTCTACAGCAGTAGCTCACATCATAGGTTCTATCCGTGCTACAGAGTTGAACATAGAGAAGGGTGCCAACATTTACACCACTGCTAACATCTTCAATAATGGTACTGTCAACATCAAGGGTGACTTGGGCATCGAGGGTTTCCTGAAGGCTCAGAACCTCAACGTAGATGGTGATTTGGTTGCAGGTGCTAATTCTGCTATCAAGGTAGAAGGCATCATGAATGTTAATGACGGTGCAAATATTGTTGCTAACTACATCAACGTTACAAACAACCCTAAGAATACTGATGGTTCACAGCAGAAAGACGAGAACGGCAAAACCATCCCTGGCAATGCAACTCTGAACTTGAACGGAAAGTGCCACATTCTCTTAGGCAACAAGAATGTCATGAACGTCAATAACCTTGTAACTGATAACAGCAACCAGGGACAGGTTGAGTTGGCTGAAAACGATGCAGTTGCAGTCATCAAGGCAGATAAGTTCGTTAACAATGGTGACGAAAGAATCCTCTCTTTCCTGACAAGCGGTACAAACGCTTCATTCCTGTTCCAGTTCACCAAGAGTTTCAATGGCTCTACTGAGTTGAGTTCATTCGAGGGTCTTTCAATCCAGGCAACATACCTCGACTATGACAAGACAACTCAAAACAACTTGGTTGAATACAAGGATGAGAACAACAGAAACTATGGTTATGAATGGAAGGGTGATGCATCACTGTTAGTTGCTAGCCAGAAGCTCGACCTGATTGCTTCTTCAGAAGACCCTAAGGACGGTGAGTCTGCAACATGTATCCAGCCTGCTAATGGCAAGCTCTATGTTTCATATCATACTTATGGCGACAAGGCAGTAGGTGGCAACATTGAAGTAGCTAGCTTGAGCGGCAACAAATTGACCCTTGAAGACAGCAAGGCTGCAGCAAACTGCGACTACAACCACTTGATTGTTGACGGCAGCAAGCTTTATCTCGCAGGAAGCAACCAGAAGAAAGATGCAAGCAACAGCGATGCAGAAACAGGTGCTATCATGGGTATTGTTGAGTTGAATGGCAGCAACTTAGGTACTAATTTGAAAGCCTACTCTGTTGACAAAGCAACCAAGGGTAACGATGCCAACTGTGTAGCTGCATTCGGAGAAGATCATGTTTTGGCTACAACCAACGGATTCTTTGTATTTGACAAGGACAATGGCTATACTAACCCTGTAAAAGAAACTGTTGGTAAGCACGTTGTCACATCAGATAACAAGCTCTATGCTTTGACAAACAATGGTGACTTGACAGTATACAATGACACCAAAATGACTGATGGTACAACATACCCTGTTGGCGAGGTACAGCCTAAGGGAACCAAGGCTGTTGTTGCAGTAGATACAAACGGCGACATCTATGTCTGCAAGGGTGACAATGGTGTAGCAAAGGTTTCTGGTGGTACTGTAAATCCGACCTTCTACAAGTGCCCTACTTTCTCTAGCTCTGCAACTAATGCAGGTCAGGTGAAGGGTCGTGCAAACGGTATCGCAGTCGATGCCAACTACGTATATTTGGCATGCGGTAGCTATGGCCTTGTTGTTCTTGACAAGGATAAAGGTATCGAAATCTGCCACCGCAAGGCTCCTAACGGCAAGTCAGCCAACTATGTAGCAGTTGATGGTGAGAATATCTATGTAGCATACGGTCAGAGCCGTATCCAGGTATTCAAGCTGACTGCTAAATAATATTCTCTTGTTCTCCCCCACTCTCACGATTGAGTGAGGGAGAACAAACCTTATTCACAGCTTAACTAGCAAATCAAAAAAGCCAGCTAAAGCTAACTTTAAGGTTACCCGCTAAATATCAATCAAGAAATAACATCAAAACAGAAAGCTAAAATGAAAGCAATCCATATAAAACTTGCAACATTCAGCTTTGCAGCATTGCTCCTTGCATCTTGTAGTGATAGCAATAGCAACATCATTGATAATGGTGGCAATATAACTGCAAACACCAAGATTGTGGGTTCTTCTGTTACTGCAATTACAGATGCTCAACAATTAGCGAGTCGCGTTACCAATTATAAGGTAAAAAGCAACACAAATAAGGCAAGAAAAATAACTCGAGCAGGTTCTAACACTACAGTTCCAGAAGGAGCTATAGATATTACAACTCTTACAGGAAATCAACTGGAAGGAGGAAAAGATTATTATATCCCTGCAGGCAAGACAGAATCAAGAGGTTTTAGCTGTTACCATTGGCAAAATGGTCCTGCAAACATTTACGTTCAAGGTACTTTTGATCTGAACTTATCATGGGGATCTGGTAATATTGTAGTTCTTGAAGGTGGTAAATTGATAGCAGCAGCAGTAAAAGATAATAATGAGCCATTCAAAGATATGAACTCTATCGAGAACCATGGAACTATCGAATTCAGCACAAGCAAAACCGAAGCCATTATTAAACAATATGTCTACAATGAAGGAGACATGGATTTAAGCGGAAAGTTTGTAAAGTTATGCAATAATGGTGACTTAGCTGTAACAGGAAAGTTCAAAGCTAATTCACTTGAAGTTGGAGGTGGATGTAAATTCAATAGCAGCTGTTCTGCAGAAGTTACTGAACAAGCATATTTTACCAATAATGCAGAAGCAACTTTCATGTACCTCAATGCAGGATCTATCAAGGAAGATTCTGGAGCCAAGCTTTGCATTTTACCTAATTCAATGATTATCTGTAAAGGTCGTTGGGTAAATTACAATCACGGTCAAGGCTATTTAACTTTGAAAGATGAGGGCGTTGCATACATTGAAGCAAATGAACTTGAATTCAATTTGCCTGCAAGTTTAAAACAATTGAATTCTAAGGGTGAAGTAGAAAATGTAACATGCGATATGTTCCGTACTTCTGGGGATAAAGCAAACATTATCCTCAAAGTAAATAATGTATACGAACAATCGGATCAAACCCCTATCCTTATCAATAAGGAATTAATTTCATGGAATACGAATGGTAATGTGATTCTTTCTGATGACGATGAAGCCAAGAAGTTTTCTATACCTGCTACAGAATGCAACAATGGCGGTTTCAATGATAATGGCGGTGGAAGTACCCCAGAACCAGAAAAACCAACCACAGACTTGGTTGTATCAGTAGATTACGATCATACTCATGAGATTTCGGCAACAGGTATCATGCCGCTCAACGGATATTTCTATATGTCATACCATACCAATCAGGTGCAGGCTGACAATGCAGCCTATTCTCATGGAGGTTGTGTAGAGGTATTTACACCTGTACAAGATGACAAGATACAACTCAAGCAATATCTCTATGATGAAGCAAGAGACCTTGACTTCAACCATCTCTTGGCTGTAACATTAAACAGTGGTGAAAGAAAGGTATTCTTACCAGGTACCTCTTACAAGAAGGGTGCCATGTTGGCTTACATGACCATCAATGATGACCACATGCTGGCAACAGAATCCAAGCAGATTACCTCTACAGAGACTGACAAGGATGGCAAACCTATTGTCAAGTACGAAGAGCCATTGCAGTTTGTTCAACTACATCCTGCAACAGAAGAGTTCAAAGGCAAGGGATACGATGAGAATTGCGTTGTCTATAATAACAAGACAGACCATTTAATTGTTGCAACCACTGAAGGTTACGTCATTTACGATACAAACAAGGAAAACGAAATGAATGTGGTTGCAAGCTATTCAAGACCTGGCAAAGTAAAGCATGTTGCTATTGGAGATGGCAAGATTGTCGGTCTCTATCTCAACGACAGAACTCATGGCAGTGAAGATGCTGTAGACGCAACCATCGAAGTGATTAACAGAGACACTGAGGATTTTGAGAATTCAAAGACATTCTCTGTATCTATGAACATCAAGCCTAACGATGGTAAAAACGTGGTGGCAGTAAACGATAACAAGATTTATGTCTGCCAGAGCGGATTGGGTCTTTATGTTTACGACATGGACGGAACTGTAGTAGGAAAATGGCAGATGCCTAAGGCCTGGAACGAGAAAAAGGGTATATATAAGGCTCTCTGCAATGGTTGCTTCGTTGATGACAATTACGTATACCTGGCTTACGGTTCATACGGTATCGTAGTTCTTGACAAGAATACCCTGGAGGTTGTCACTCACCGTAAAACGCAAAATTCTGCCAACTACATCACTGTAAAGGATGGCTACATGTACGTAGCATACGGTAGAAGCCGCTTGCAGGTATTCAAACTTGCAGAGTAAGCTAATTGACATTGCATCAGCAATATAGATATTTAAATAAACTAAGAACATAGTGAATGCAGCTGCAACAGCTAGCAGCTGCATTCATCGTGTTTAAATAAGTAAAGCTATGAAGCGTAAATTAATACTATACACAACTACCGCTCTCCTGACTCTCATCGGAGCACAGCAGACTGGGGCACAAACTCAAGGCAAAAAACAGCAGAAGAGTTTCAGCCCTAAAATGCTCGTCTACGAAAATCTGAAGAACGAAAACGTATTGAGACATTTCAATCAACGCTTCGCACAACTCGACACACTCATCAGTAACCCAATATGGGTGAAAGCGCCCATCATTGAACTGGGGCTCAACAAACAACATACTGCTGACATTAAAACCACTGACTCATTATACTGGGCTAAAACTGCATACGAACAGTTGGCTATCAACAGACATAACGGACTGGAAGTAACCGGTCAGATATACGCCAGACCAGACGCATACTTCGATGCCGACAACGACGATGCAGAACAGGTCTCCAAGTACAAAGCCAAAGTACAGGCTGAACTGGGATGGAACATCATCAACAGCAAGTTCTACCAGGGAAAGGAAAAGAGAAACAAAGTGGCCCTAGCTAACGAACTCTCACGTCTACAAGACAAAAAGAGACTGACAGCAGACATCTATGAAAAGGCAGCAGATGAGCTGACCGAACAATATAACTTCTATATCGGTACCGTCATAGCACACAAGCTGGACAACCTCGACATCATGAACGAGGCTTACCAGTATATGCTGGAGAAAGACCGAATAAGCAACGACAAGATGCTCAAGGTGATGAACGACAAGCTGGAGGCGGAATACGACATCTCCATCCTCTGCTCCGACAGAGACATCACCAACAAACCGATTTACCGCATCAAGCCTACCCGCGTGGTGGTAGACACCACAGCCCTCTGGGAACACGTAGACAAGGAGAGCCTGGATGCAAGAATCGTGATGACAAAGCTGGAGATAGCCAACAACGAAAGCAAGCTGAACAACTATCTCAGCACTACCCGACTCACCCCATTCGCCAGATGGTCAACCTACTGGCAGAGCAACGACAAGTTCTCACACAATGGTGATGTAGGAATCAGATTCACCGTGCCAATCTACAACGAAAACCCAAGAAAGAGAAAGGCACTGGAGACACAGAAAGAGATTATCATGAACAGCAGAAGCACCGACGTGAAGGAAATAAGACAGTCGGTAAACATCCTGCTGAAAAAGATAGAAAACCTCAACCAGGCTATAGCCACTGAGGCTTACCACATACAGCAGACAGGAAAATACATCGACATGAGACGGTTCGCATATAAAAACCAGAAAAACGGGTACAACTACCTGATGAGAATGGAAGAATATACCGGACTCCTGGAAAGCATGGAAAGAATGTACAAGCTGATGTTGAACCGCGGACTCGCCATCATCAATATAGAGAAGGCAGTAAGCATCTATAACAACAACAATATATTCAACGAGATCGAACTATGAATGAGTTTCAATATGACAGCACGCCACAGGAACAGGCGATGGCCGACTTGCTGAAATCGCAAAGCCACCGACTGGCTAGACAGCAGATTATATTCGCGCTGATCTTCCTCCTCATCATCGTACTGGCAGCATACTATATCGTTACCCGAATGATCTGGGCCATCTATGACGGATATGTCACACTCGATGAAAACCATATCTGTGCGGTTGACGACATCTACGTCCTGAAGGTGAACAAGGAGGTGGGAGAAACCGTACACAAAGGTGATACGCTCTACTCCTACGTACTGCTGGGCAATATCGTTAACCAATACGACCCAAACATCATTCCTTCGGCGGTAAAGGAAACCCACGACATGGAGGTGCAGGCTAAACTGGCTAGAGAAGAGATACCGGTACTGCGTACCCGACTGGCTGAACTGAAGAAGCAGAAAGCTTCGGAAAGTTCCGACATCTACTACGGACTGACCAACAACACCAAGCGCAACCAGCTGGATGCTGAGATTGCAGAGGTGGAGGAAGAAATAAGAAAGCAGATGAACAAGGTGACCATCTACTCACAGGCAAAGAACACCACCTATAACTTCATGAGCAGAAGAGGTGCAGGTACGGCGGGTGCAGACATGCCATACTCCAGCAATACCAGCATCTACAACCACGGTCTGATACACTACTGCTGTGCACCAGCCGATGCCTACGTCACAAAGGTGAACGTGAGCGACAAGACTCTGGTGTTCAAGAGCGATGAAGTGCTCACCATCCAGCATACCGACTATGCAGCATGCCACCTGGGCATCATCACATACGTGCCTAGTGAGAAAATCAAGTATATGGAAAGTCCTGACGATGCTGACGTCATCGTGAACAAGGACGTGGTACTGAAGGCGAAGCTGCAGATGGTAGGTCTGCGAGTGGAGGAAATTCCAAAGCACCTGCAGAGCAACTTCTCGCACGATGCCAATGCCGTAGTGGCAGTATTCACCTTCAAACCCAACCAGCGAGTGCCGGCTTGGGTGATGAGCAACAAACTGCCAGTGAGAATCAGGGTGAACAAGATCAGTGCGATGTTGGACCCTAAGCCACTGCCGATGTATACCATCCCTGTGGAGAAGAATCAAAATGTGATGAGAAGTTCAAAGCTCGTCACACCAGACCAAAACAAAGACAACGTGGAGAAATGATTGGACTAAGAAGAAACAAAAGAGGAGACATGGTGCTGACCATCGATAGCTTCATTGATATCGACTCAACACCAGATATCCAGTCAGACTACTTCGACTGCATATACATCAATACGAAGAGTGACCGTGCGTTCCATGCAATCATGTTTGGAGCCAGCCCTATCCTATCGTATAAATGTAGCTATAAGCCGGTATTCGTCAATACGGCGGTATCGGGAAAGGAACAGATCATAGACTATGTCGTAGACGCATACGTCAGCGATATGAGCAATGAGAAAGTTTACGAGATTATCGACCGAATCAAGATGGCAAAAGAGAAGTACGGCATCAAGCAGGAAACAGCAAGACCTACACAGCCGAACCAGCTCTTTGCCAACATTCTGAGATATCTCCTCTCACGCGACCAGAGAATCATGGGACACCGACTCCTGGAGAAATCATCACTGGGATACATCAACCCTATCTTTGAGCACTATCACAGTATGGGTCTGTTCCATCTCAACGAAATGTTCATGTTCAAGGACACCATGGTGGAATATGGTGCACTCAAGGTTCACCGCTTCCTCATCAAGGAGCACCTCTGCCCGAAGTGCAACCACTCGCACCTGCTCTATACGGAGTGCTGTCCGAAGTGCGGAAGTTCCAACCTGAAGATACAGAACATCATCCACCACTTCAGCTGCGCCAACGTCTCGCCGGAGAGCTCATACAATGTAGGTGGTATGCTGGTATGTCCGAAATGCCATAAGAAACTGCGCCACATCGGTGTAGACTATGACCGACCTGCAGTGGTATATACATGTAACGAATGTGAAAACTCGTTTACAACGCCACTGACAAAGGCTACCTGCTGCTACTGCGAGAGTACCTTCCCGGTGAATGCACTGGTGCCACGAGACGTAGTAGACTATGAGATAACAGAGGAAGGTGTGCGCGCCCTGACACAGGACAGCCTCATGTTCAACAACATGACCAACCTCTATGATAACTTCATGGAATATCCACTGCTGGTAAACCGCCTGCGCCGACTCCTGATGGAGACCTACCGCAAGGAACAGGTATCAGTACTGGTAGGAAAGATATGGATACTGAACGCTGAGCAGGAAACGGTGAAGATCAAGGACAGTCTGCAAGCCAACTTCTGCCGCCTCTTCTCCAACCACAAGGTGTCGTACAACAACAACATCTTCTACATTACGTATTCCGTATTCAGCGACATCACCGTGGAGGATGCACAGCGGGAACTGAGCAAGCAGATGTCAAAGGCTATCAGAAAGGTAGCCGACAAGATAGAGCCGGACGAGCTGATATGCTGCGTCCTCGACACCAAGACCAAGGAGGTGACAGGCAACTACGAGGAATTCTTCAACAAGATGAACTACGTAGAGATGACACCGGACGACTACTGCAGTTATTCTGAGGAAGAAATGACCAAGGAAGAAGTAAACGAAACCGCAGAGACGCCACTGGAAATGGCGCCGAAGGAAGATGAGAACGACAAGATCATGAAGCGTGTCAAGCTATACAAGCAGCTGGTAGCCGTGCTGATTACCATTGCCGGTGTACTGATACTGCTAGCCGTGCTGGCGCTCACGATATTGAGATAAGAAACAACTAGTAAAGAAAGGAGATGAGTAGGTATGTTTGAAATCGTAGAAACTCTGAACCACTTCATGGACTGGTTGAGTACACTCTCACTGAGCAGCATCCTGAGCACCTACTGGTTTCTGTTCTTCATTGAAATGCCGAGATATTACCTGCTGGAATATCTGGTCATATTCAACCGACTGACCAACAGGAACAAGATAGAAAAGGAAAAGGAAGTGGCACGATTCTATCTCTATCGAGAGAATCCGCTCGTTTCGATACTCGTACCGGGAAAGAATGAGGGAAAACATATATTCAAGATGGTGAACTCGCTGGCGGAACAGACCTACAGAAACTATGAAATCATAGTGGTAGACGACGGCAGCGATGACTACACCAAACTGATATGCACCGACCTCTACCGTGCAGGTTACATCACCCACTACCTGCGACTGGAAGACCGAGGAGGCAAGGCTGCGGCAAGCAACTATGGGGCGCAGATGGCTAAAGGCAAATACATCGTATGCCTGGATGCCGACTCATCACTGGACCGTGATGCGCTGGAGAAGATTCTCCTCCCCTTCTATATCGACGGTATGGTAAAGGGTGTGGGTGGTTGCGTGAAGGTACGCAACAACAAGGAGACCATCTGCTCTTCGCTGCAGGCGTTCGAATACCTGAAACGCATTCAGGTGGGACGTATCGTAACGAGCGAGCTGGGCATCTACCACATCATATCGGGTGCCTTCGGCGCCTTTGACAGAGCAACACTGAAAGAGGTAGGATTCTGGGACATCGGACCAGGACTGGATGGTGACCTCACACAAAAGATAAGAAAGGCAGGATACAAGGTGAAATTCGCAGAAGATGCCATCTGCATGACCAATGTGCCGACGCAATGGTATAAACTGTATCACCAACGTATCAGATGGTCGCGCTCGCTCGTAAGATTCCGCTTGCGCAAACACCGCGACATCCTGCTGCCAACCAAGAACTGGTCTATATTGAACTGGATCTCCAACATGGAGAGCGTAACGTACGACTGCTTCCTCAACTTCCTGTGGTTGTGGTATATCGTGAAACTCGCCATCACCTTCAATAGCCACATCGTAGAGATATTGGCGCTGGGCTACTTCATCCGAGTATGCTTCTCCCAATTCGCCTTCCTGCTGGTGATGATGGTGACAGAGAGAAGAAAAGAGGAAATGTTCCTCTACCGATTCTTGCCGCTGATGTCGCCGTATACAGGTTACTTCCTGCGTATCGCCCGACTTTCAGCCCATCTGCAGGAGCTCTTCTTCCATCGCTCGTATGCCGATGCATGGAATCCGGAGAAGACTTCCCGATACGCTCAGCTGGAGGGAATGTAAAGAATGAATAAACAATAATATAAACTTAATATATATAGTATATGAATAACAAATCTTTTGAGTTTAAGATAGGCGTGATTGGACTAGGCTATGTAGGTACACCGCTTGCATGCTTATTCTCAAAGAAATACGATACTTGGGGTTACGACATCAATGCTGCCAAGGTAGCTAAATTAGCCAGGAAACAGGGAGCGGAAGACAGAATGCTGTCTAAAGCTCTCGAAAGGGGACTAAAGCTGACCTGCGACATCAGCGACTTGAAAGGCTGCAATGTATACATCATAGCTGTACCTACACCGGTAAACAAGTCGAACAAACCTGATATCAGCTGCGTCAGAAATGCTACTACAGCAGTAGGCAAAATCCTGAAACCGGGAGACATCGTGGTATATGAATCTACAGTCTATCCCGGACTGACAGAAGAAGTATGCGCTCCGTTGCTGGCATCAACATCGGGACTCAAGCTGAACGATAACTTCTTCGTTGGTTTCTCACCTGAGAGAATCAACCCGGGAGATACCGTCCACACCATAGAGAACATCGTAAAGGTGACCAGTGGTTCTACACCCGAAGCGGCAGAAATCATCGACAACCTCTACAGCTCGGTTCTCACCCATGGCACTCACAAGGCTAAGAGCATCAAAATAGCCGAAGCCTGCAAGCTGATGGAGAACTGCCAGCGTGATGTTCAGATAGCATTCTTCAACGAGATGGAAAAAATCTTCGACAAGATGAACATCAGCATCGAGGATGTGACGGAAGCTGCCAGCACAAAATGGAACTTCGTTCCTGCTACCCCAGGACTTGTTGGCGGTCACTGTATCGCTGTAGATCCATACTATCTCATCAACAAGGCACAGGAGGTGGACGTGGTTCCTTCGCTCCTCTCTACGGCACGCGAGGTGAACGAGCAGATGGCGGTCTGGATGGCAGGCAAGATCAAGAGTGCATGCGACTTCAGAAAGTTCAAGGCTCCCGAGACCAAGGTGCTCATCCTGGGCTTCTCGTTCAAGCCTGACAGCGATGACATCAGAAATACCAAGGTGGCTGACCTCTACATCAACCTGGTGGGAACAGGATACAAGACTACCCTCTACGACCCGCTGGTAGACAAGGAGGAAGTGAAGAATGAATACGGCATCCATGTAGAGGATGACGCTAAAGTACTGGATAAAGTCTACGATATCGTGGTGATAGGTACACATCACAAGATATTCGATAACATCAATATGAACAAGTTGCTCTCAGCCAAAGGCTTCATGTGCGACATATACGGAGTACACAAGGCAAGAAAAGCTTAGAGCAGCGACGTCCAAGACCTAACTGTACAATAAAAGAAAAACCAAAGAAAAAGTAAATGATTATGAACAAATATAAAGTGCTGATCGTTGACGATATCCCTGAGAATATCCAGACTCTTGGAGAAATGATCAAGGATTTTGACCTGGATGTGAAAATAGCAGAAGGTGGTCAGGAAGCCATCGACATCATTGATTCATACACACCAGACATCATCTTGCTCGACTTGATGATGCCTCATGTGAATGGATGGGACGTGATAGATTACGTCAGAAAAAAATATAGTAAGAACGAGATGGTCATCATCGTTGTCTCCCTGTTAAACAACAAGGACAACATCGATGAATGCTATGAACTGGGAGTCAACGACTATATCAACAAACCGGTGATCAAAGCCCGACTCACCAGTTCAATAGAATCTCATCTCAGGAATCTCAGCAGAAATTAAGATATAGCCTTCTGCAAGATGTCGTTGGCATGAGCCACACGGTCACTTGTAGGAGGTTCTATCCCTGACAACGGGTAAGATATACCCAATTTTTCATACTTGTAGATGCCCATCGTATGATAAGGCAATACATCAATGCGCTCTATATTAGAGAGCGTAGAGAGGAAGTCGCGCAATTCTTCCAGGTATTCATCCTTGTCGGTAATACCTGGAATGAGTACGTGACGTATCCATACCGGCTTGTGAATCTCGCTCAGATAGCGGGCACAATCCAGTATATTCTTATTGGAATGAAGCGTGAGTTTACGATGCTCTTCTTCATTGATATGCTTGATATCAAGAAGAACAGTATCAGTGACGGTCATCAGACGCTCAAATTTCTCGAAGTTTTTCCCTTCTCTATGAAAGGGTTGAGCCGAGGTATCAAGACAGGTATTGATGCCACGCTGATGGGCTTTCTCGAAGAGTTCGATGAGAAAGTCTATCTGCATCAATGCCTCGCCACCGCTCACGGTAATTCCTCCATTATCTCCCCAATAACTCTTGAATCGCTCTGCCTTGTCCAGCAGGTCATCGGCAGTCCACTCTTCTCCTACCCCCGTCTTCCAGGAATCCGGATTGTGGCAGAACTGGCAGCGCATCGGACAACCTTGCAGAAAGATCAAAAATCGGATGCCTGGTCCATCAACAGAACCAAAGCTCTCTATGCTGTGAACAAATCCTTTATGCATTCTTCTTTTCCTGACGTGAATCCCAAATAATAAAACTTAATCCAGCAGCAACTATCATAAAGGTGATAGCACCCATAAAACCAATCACATTCATAAGCTATTTCTTTTTATTTTTAGCCTTGATAATTAAATACACACCTAACACTCCTAGCAAGAAAATAAAGAAGAGTCCCCAACCATACAGACTGGTTCTATCTATAGAATCTTGCATGATACCTGTCAAGATAACACCTCCTATTATAAGCTTGATGACATCAAAACAGAATTTATATCCTTCCTCATAAAGAGTTCTTTTTTGTTCTATATTCAATTTCATACCGCAAAGATAGTAAATTTATCAATATCTTGCTCTATTTTGCAGTTAAATAAGCTAAATTGCCCGCTAAATATCCTCGGAAAGAAAATCTAGCGGGCAATCTATATGTTACAAAGAGACAAGAGGATTCTTCACTCTTCCCTCTTCATTCTTCACTTCCTTAGAGTCTCTCGTGAGCCTGACGAGCGATTACGTCGAGCTGCTGCTCGCGTGTCAAGTCGATGAACTTAACAGCGTAACCACTTACACGGATGGTGAAGTTCTGGTACTCTTCCTTCTCTGGGTGCTCCATCGCATCCTTGAGCTTGTCGATACCGAATACGTTCACGTTCAGGTGGTGAGAACCCTGGTTGAAGTAACCATCCAATACACCTACCAATGTCTGGGCACGCTCCTCGTCGTTGTGACCCAAAGCGCTTGGACTGATGGTCTGAGTATTAGAGATACCATCGAGAGCATACTCGTATGGCAACTTAGCTACTGAGTTCAATGAAGCCAAAAGACCGTTCTTCTCTGCACCGTAAGATGGGTTAGCACCTGGAGCCAATGGAGCACCGGCAGGACGACCATCAGGCATGTTGCTGGTGTACTTACCGTATACTACATTTGATGTGATAGTCAAGATAGATGTAGTAGGCTCTGAATTGCGGTATGTGTGATGCTTCTTGATCATGTTCATGAAGGTCTTGAGCAACCATACTGCAATCTCATCAGCACGCTCATCATCGTTACCATAACGTGGGAAGTCACCCTCGGTCTTGAAGCTGAGAGGGAAACCGGTCTCATCACGGACGATGTTTACCTTGGCATACTTGATAGCTGAGATAGAGTCAACTACGTGGCTGAAACCAGCGATACCTGTAGCGAAAGTACGACGAACATCTGTATCGATGAGCGCCAACTCTGCTGCCTCGTAGAAGTACTTATCGTGCATGTAGTGGATGAGGTTCAATGTCTTCACATAAACGCCAGCCAACCAGTCCATCATATCCATGAAACGTGGCATGAACTCCTCGTATGTCAATACATCACCCTCTACGGCGCGATACTTAGGACCGCACTGCTCGCGTGTCTTTGAGTCAACACCACCAGATACAGCGTAGGTCAAGCACTTAGCCAAGTTGGCACGTGCACCGAAGAACTGCATCTCCTTACCTGTCTGTGTAGCAGATACACAGCAGCAGATGCTATAGTCGTCACCCCAAACTGGGCGCATTACGTCGTCGTTCTCATACTGGATAGAGCTTGTCTTTACAGAGATGAGAGAAGCGTAGTGCTTGAATGACTTTGGCAAACGAGAGCTATAGAGTACAGTCAGGTTTGGCTCTGGTGAAGGACCCATGTTCTCCAATGTGTGGAGGAAACGGAAGTCGTTCTTGGTAACCATAGAGCGGCCATCCTGACCCATACCACCTACTTCGAGAGTAGCCCAAACTGGGTCGCCAGTGAAGAGCTCGTTGTAAGAAGGGATACGGGCGAACTTAACCATACGGAACTTCATAACCAAGTGGTCGATGAGCTCCTGAGCCTCATCCTCAGTAAGAGTACCCTCGTTCAAGTCGCGCTGGATATAGATATCGAGGAATGTAGAGATACGACCTACAGACATCGCAGCACCATTCTGAGTCTTCACAGCTCCGAGGTAACCGAAGTACAACCACTGTACAGCCTCGCGAGCGTTCTTAGCAGGCTGGCTGATATCGTAGCCATACAACTGAGCCATCTCCTTCAAGCCCTTGAGAGCCTTGATCTGCATAGAAACCTCTTCACGAAGACGGATAACGTCGTCGATCATCTCACGGTCGCCCATGTTAGCGAGGTCGTTCTTCTTCTCCTCGATGAGGAAGTCGATACCATAGAGAGCTACACGGCGGTAGTCACCTACGATACGTCCACGACCGTAAGTATCAGGAAGACCAGTAAGAATGTGGTTATGGCGCACGAGCTTCATCTCAGGGGTATAAGCATCAAACACGCCGTCATTATGAGTTTTGCAATACTTATGGAAAATCTCGTGCAACTTCTCTGATGGCTGGTAGCCGTATGTAGTACAAGCCTGCTCTGCCATCTTGATACCACCGTATGGCATGAAGGCACGCTTCAAAGGCTTGTCGGTCTGCAGACCAACAACCTTCTCCAACTCCTTAGTACCCTCGCCAATATAAGCGGCACCATAAGCTGTCAATCCTGAAACCACCTCGGTCTCCATATCGAGCACACCACCCTTGGCACGCTCTTCCTTCTGGAGCTCCTTCAACATACCCCAAAGGGTATTGGTAGCCTGAGTAGGTTCTGCCAGGAACGACTCATCGCCGTCGTAGCTAGTGTAGTTGTTCTGAACGAAATCACGAAGATTCACTTCACTCTGCCACTGGTTTCCCTTGAAACCTCTCCATTCTGTTTTCATCATTTTGATATCCTTAATAAGTTAATAATTAATTATATATTTTGTACACACTGTTTCCTGTTATCAGCTGAATCCTTATACCTTTATTTATTATATAAAATCCTGCTATCGATAATTTCGATGCAAAGTTACTACAAAAAAACGAAATCCAAGCAGAAATCACAAAGATTTTATCCTCTTTACCCTAAAATCATCATTTATGAGTACTGTTTCTGCACAAAAGATATTGAATGTGCAAAAGTAACAAATAGCCATTCAAATGACTGGGAAAAATGAGCAAATAAGGGGGTTTTTAGCGATTTGTCCTCATTAAAGAACGTTTTATACCCTTCTGTTTGATAAATAATGCATACCTTTGCAGTCGAAATGAAACAAATAACAATGTAAAGATAATCATAGAATAACAATACATGAACATGAATTGGAATCATACAATCAAGACATTAGCCTTTGCCTCGCTATTGGCACTGGCACCAGCTCAGATGATGGCTGCCCAGAAGGGAGGCACCTTCACTACTGGCGACAAGACTTTCCTTCTCAATGGCAAACCTTTCGTGGTAAAGGCTGCCGAGTTGCACTACCCTCGTATTCCTCGTGCCTACTGGGAGCATCGCATCAAGATGTGCAAGGCTTTGGGCATGAATACCATCTGCCTCTACGTGTTCTGGAACATCCACGAGCAGCAGGAAGGCAAGTTCGATTTTACGGGTAACAACGATGTGGCTGCTTTCTGCCGACTGGCTCAGAAGAACGGCATGTATGTCATCGTTCGTCCGGGTCCATACGTTTGTGCAGAATGGGAAATGGGCGGTCTGCCTTGGTGGCTCCTCAAGAAGAAGGACATCCGCCTTCGTGAGCAGGATCCTTACTTCATGCAGCGTGTTGAAATCTTTGAGAAGGAAGTGGGCAAGCAGCTGGCTCCACTCACCATCCAGAATGGTGGTCCTATCATCATGGTACAGGTGGAAAACGAATATGGTTCTTACGGTAAGAACAAGCCATACGTAAGCGCCATCCGCGACATCGTTCGCAAGAGCGGATTTGATAAGGTGAGCCTCTTCCAGTGCGACTGGTCATCCAACTTCCTGAACAATGGTCTCGATGACCTTACCTGGACCATGAACTTCGGTACAGGTGCCAACATCGACCAGCAGTTTAAGCGTCTCGGCGAGGTTCGTCCGAATGCTCCTAAGATGTGCTCTGAGTTCTGGAGCGGCTGGTTCGACAAGTGGGGAGCACGCCACGAAACCCGTCCTGCCAAGGATATGGTAGAAGGAATGGACGAGATGCTGAGCAAAGGCATCAGCTTCTCTCTCTATATGACCCACGGCGGAACCAGCTTCGGCCATTGGGCAGGTGCCAACTCTCCTGGTTTCCAGCCAGACGTAACCAGCTACGATTACGATGCCCCTATCAACGAATGGGGATTGGCTACTCCTAAGTTCTACGAACTGCAGAAGATGATGGCGAAATACAACGACGGCAAGAAGTTGCCAGCCGTACCTAAGGCTCCGATGCAGATCATCAAGGTGCCTGAGTTCAAGTTCAGCGAGTATAAGCCTCTGAGCTACGGTATCGGAAAGGAAAAGGAAAGCAAAGCTCCTCAGAGTTTCGAGGATATGGATATGGGATGGGGCACCATGGTTTATGAAACCCAGGTTCCTGCCATCGAAGGCATATCTACCCTCACCGGTGAGTTCCACGACTTTGCTCAGGTATATGTGAACGGAAAGTATGTTGGCAAGATAGACCGTGTGAAGAACGAGAAATCACTCGAATTGCCAGCCATGCCACAGGGTGCTCAGCTCACCATCGTGGTAGAAGGTATGGGACGAATCAACTTCGGCCGTGCCATCAAGGACTACAAGGGTATCATCGGCAACGTAACCCTCACTACTCAGAAGGAGGATTGCGAACTTGCCCTCACCCCTACCCGATGGAACAACAGCACCATCGCTGATGACTACCAGACGGCAGTGAAGGCACTCGCCATGCCATCTAACAAGATGCGTGGCTTGCAGACCAAGGCGGGTTACTACCGAGGCTACTTCAACATCAAGAAGGTGGGCGACACCTTTATTAATATGGAGGCATTCGGCAAGGGTCAGGTTTACGTAAACGGTCATGCTCTCGGCCGCTTCTGGCAGATTGGTCCTCAGCAGACCTTATATCTCCCAGGCTGCTGGTTGAAGAAGGGCAAGAACGAGGTCATCGTGCTCGATGTAGTTGGTCCTAAGGGCGAAGCAGGCAAGCCAGGCTCCAACGTGGCTCCTACCGCTTTCTGCCAGGATCATCCAGAACTCGACAAGCTGAATC
>ERZ1026878.408-NODE-408-length-33828-cov-14.256655_pt1 | contig 33828 bp, 24 predicted proteins | sample MGYA00380169_ERZ1026878 | MGnify/ENA primary metagenome ERZ1026878 (study PRJEB33269, sample SAMEA4719805) | human gut metagenome | biome: human-associated habitat; feature: organic feature; material: feces | place: Cameroon | collected 2013-10 ...
AACACAATTCCCGGACAGTGAAATACCGTCCGGGAATTTCTGCGTTTACGGCTCAGATGGACTGTCCATTGGCGGCGGCAACTTCACCATACCAGAATGCGCTGTCTTTCGGGATGCGCTGCGCCCGGTGGCGTAATCTACATACACCAGACCAAACCGCTCCCGGTAGCCGCTGTGCCACTCGTAGTTGTCCAGCAGACTCCAATGGAAATATCCCCGCACATCTGCACCGGCATGGATGCTCTCCGACAGCTTTTCCAGGTACCGTGCCAGAAAATCGATGCGGTCCGAATCGTGTACTTTGCCGTCCCGGTAGACCTTATCATCCGTCAGGACTTCGCAATCCTGATATTTACGCACCAGCGCAATAAACCGTTTCGGGTCAACCTTGGATGCGGTAGAATCTTCGGCTTTTGCTTCCAACTCCTTGATACTGTTTGCGCATTGCTCCTGTTCCTCGTCATACTGTGCCATCAGGCGCTGAAACTGACGGTCAGGCAGCTTGCCGGACAGATTGCTTTCGTACAGACTACGGATTAGGTCGTCCAGCTCGTCCATCCGCTTTTTGGCGTTGGCAAGGTCTTTTTTGTTCTCTGAGGACAGTCCCTGCTTCTGGCTCTGCCATTGTGCCTGCAATTCTTCAATAAATGCGTTCTCATCTTCCAGAACGTAGTCCGACACCGCCTGAATACTTTTCAGGATGGCTTCTTCCAGAACAGACACTTTAATGGAATGGGATGTGCAGCCATCGTATCGGTTCCGATACCGGACACATTGGAAGCCTGAATCGGAATCGAAGTGTCTGTTGTCCGGGCGGCGAACGGAATCCGGGCTTTTGTACGACATCCGGTGTCCGCAGTCTGCACAGAAGATCAGACCGGACAGCCGATGCGAGTAGGTGCCATTCTGGAGTTTTCTCGGAGAACGCTTCCGCAGCTTCTGCGCTGCATCCCAGACCTCCTGCGTGATGATGGGTTCATGGGTATTTCGGAAAATGATCAGCTCGTCCTCGGATGCCTTGCGGCGTTTCTTGATTTTGAAATTCTCGCTGATCGTCTTGCCAAGGATCGTGTGTCCCAGATATTCCTGACGGTCAAGAATATAGCTTACGGTCGTATTGTTCCAGCAGTAGGGGTCGTGAAAGGACATGTTGCGGTTATTCTGCGGCTGATACTTCTGGCTGTATGCAGACGGAATCAGCACCTTGTCACGGGTCAGGGTGTCGGAGATTTCCGTCAGTCCGGCTCCATGAGCCGCCATATCGAAGATCTTGCGGACAACGGCGGCGGCTTCTTCGTCTACATATAAGGTCTGCTTATCGTCCGGTTTGCGGTAGTAGCCATAGGGAATGAAACCGCTGACACGTTTTCCTTCCTTCATCCGGTTGCGGGACACAGTCTTGATCTTATTGCTGGTGTCCTTGGCGTACCACTCGTTCATGATGTTCAAAAATGGAGTAAAGTCGCTGGATGTGGGGCTTGCACTGTCCACACCATTGTTGACGGCGATGAACCGGACGCCCTTGTTAGGGAACAACAGCTCGGTATAGCTGCCGACCAGAAGATAGTTCCGTCCAAAGCGGCTCATATCCTTTACGATGACAGTGGCGATATTTCCGACTTCCACTTCCTCCAGCATGGCCTGAAATCCGGGGCGGTTGAAATTTGTTCCGGTATAGCCATCGTCTGTGAAGTGCCGGATGTTGGAAAAGCCCATCTGCCGGGCGTAGTCCTCCAGATACTTCTTCTGGTTCAAAATGGAGTTGGATTCGCCTTGCAGCTCGTCATCACGGGAAAGCCGCTCATACAGAGCTGTATAGCGTTTTTTCTCTTTGTCAGGCACTTTTTCACCCTCCTTTCCGTTTTTATGTAAAGATCTTTCGGTCTGTGAGAAGGTTTTGTTCCTTCTATATTCTATTGTACTCAGTTTTTCCCATTTGTTTGTTCATAGCCTCATTATAGCACATTTGCCACTGGCTCGCATTGAGTAGCTTGAGCGAGCGACAACCACAAGCTCCGCTGGTGGAGTAGAAAATGCTTTAGCTATAAGATTCGAGCAAAGCGGGATGACAAAGAAATTGTCATCTTAGAAGATGCACTTTGCAACATAGCTCGTTAGAGCGGTAGGGCAGGTAATGCAGATGAAAGACGCTTGCTCGAGGCCCCTTGAGGGGCTTTGCCAGTAGGATGCCCTTCTAGGGCTTACTCAAGCCACCGGCTTAGCCGGTGGTTTTGATTATGCGGTAGTGCCTTAGATATTTTGTGGTTTTTGAGATTTTGTTCAAGAGGATATTTTAAAATATTGGCGAGGTGACCATTGCTAAATACGACAGGTTTCGCTATACTGATGTTATCAATAGTGAGAGCCTGCGCTTGACCGTAACCCGAGAAAAATGCATTGCGGAAACTTTTTATGGGGGAGCGGAGCAATGCATTGTTATCGGGCGATGGGGTAAGCAGCAGCGGATAACAGACTGGAGGAATCAAAACATGCAAGAGCACAATCGCATTCTGCAATTTTTTCCGGACGAGCTATGCACAGCGCTAAAAAATTATCTTGCGGAAAAAGCAAAAAATGCGGAAGCTGACCGCGCCGAGCGGAACAATCTGGCCCAGATGGATAGTGCGGAAAAGACACGCCTGCGCAACGAGGACCAGGCTGCCAGTGCATCGATCGAGAGCGATTACCAGAAAGGCCGGAATTACCTTAACCATCAGCAGGCAGAGGAGATGACCACCGCCCAGAAGCGCCGGGATGCATGGTTGCAGGCGATGGACGCCTACCATACCCGTGTGCAAGCGGCACGCGGCCGGGTGGAGTGGCAGCTTTCTTACTGCGCCTACGACCAGGGAAATCGGGAAAATCCTCTTGCGGACGCGAATCAGATCCCGCAGCGGCTGCCGCAGAACGGCAAAGCCGAAGTGCTTTCCATCCTGAAGGAGGAGTCCGAGGGCCTTTCCCAAAAGACTGAGGACTACAACCAACCGTTGTTGCAGATGGACCAGGAGGCCGAAAAACTGACCACCCGTGCCGAAACGCTGATGGGACAGGTGCGCAGTGAGGCAGAGCAGGAATACGGCCGCGAAACCAGTGCGATCCGCACGAAATACCGTGAAAAGAACGCGGAATTGGACAAAAAGCACAGCACCGCTGTGGAAAAGTGGAAAACCACCTTTGCAGAAAAGACGAAGCAGCAGCGTGAGGCTGCCCAGCAGCGTACGCAGGCGCAGCGGGCGACTTCCGTGCAGCGTGCCGAAGCGCTGGATGCCCGGTTCCGCAAGAACTTTGTGGAACAGCTGCAGCCGGAAAAGGTACAGGCTGCCTATCAGGCAGTGCGGGCATCGCTGCCGCAGTACAAGGGCTACACCCCGGTCAAAGAGAGTCTGGGCGGCCTGATTATGGGTGACAGCCAGACCGATATCACATCCTATATGGAAGATCTGGTGGTCCGGGAATGCATGGAGGAGCACTGTGCATTTGCTTTGCGGCAGGAAGGCGATAAGAGCTATCTCGTGCTGCCGCACGCCGTATCCTTTACAGACAGCGCTTTCTCGTCCATCATCGGCTACAATGCAGCTACCCGTGACACGGTCGTTTCCAACCTGAACGCCATGACGCTGCAGCTGTTTATGACCAACCCGGCAGGTAAGATCCGCTTTACCTTTATCAGCCCCAGTGACGCCGGCGATGCCTTCTCTACCTTTATGCGCTTTACCGACGTGGACGAGCGTCTGGTGGATACCCACGTCTGGGTGGATTCCCAGCGTATCGAAGAGCGTCTGGACGTGCTGCTGGACCGTGCCCAGACCATCAGTCAGGATTATCTGCGCGGCCAGTACAATGATATTCTGGAATACAATCAGGCAGCCGGCAAGAACGCTGAGCCGCTGCAGTTCCTCGTGGTGGCGGACTTCCCGCGCGGCTTTACCCAGGGCGCACTGGAAAAGCTGGAAAACGTGATGAGCAACGGCCCCAAAAACGGTATCTACACCATCCTCAGCGGCGATATGAGTGAGCTGCTGGGCAGCAATGATGGCAACGACCAGCGCTACAATGCCGTTCTGCGTCGTGTGTGCAGCAAGCTGACCTTCTTCTATTTTGACGAAAAAGGCATCCATGTGCCCAACGTCCAGTCGCCGCGCGTTTCCGGTACCCATGCGATGATCGACCAGATCTATCTGCCGATGACCCTGCCGACGAACCGCAGTCTGGTGGACTCCACCATCGAAACACTGAAAAAGGCGATTCACGCCGCAGAGCGCGTCACCATCACCTACGACGATGTGATGGACGGCCTGCCGCAGATGCCGGAGCGCTGGTTCGGTTATTCGGACCGTCAGGGCCTGTCTGTGCCGTTTGCCCTGTCCGGTGCCAACAAGGTGTTGTCGCTGGAACTGGCTTCGGATGCGCTCAGCCCCAAGTACCACACACTGGTCACCGGTATGATCGGTTCCGGCAAGAGCACTCTGCTGCATACCCTCATCATGGGTCTGCTGATGAAGTACAGCCCCGAAGATGTACAAATTTACCTGATGGACTTCAAGGACGGCGTGGAGTTCAAGGTCTATACCGAATACAATCTGAAGAACTTCCGTGCCATCTCGATCGACACTGAGCCGGAGTTTGGCCTGGCCGTGCTGAAGAAGATCGAAGCAGAGATGCAGGCACGCAATAACATCTTCAAAGAGGAAGGCTGCCGCAGTCTGGAAGGCTACCGCCGTGAAATGGCCGAAAAAGGCAACCCGCATCACGGGATGCCGCGCACTATCCTCATCATCGACGAGTTCCAGGAGGCCTTTGGCCGGAGCGATGACCCCGTCATGAGCGAAGCTGCCGAGATTATCAAGCGTCTGACGCTGGTAGGCCGTGCCCCGGCTATCTACCTCATCATGGCAACGCAGGACATCAAGAACGCCGCTGCCCTGCCGGAAACCGTGTACAATCAGTTCGAGACCCGTATCGCTCTGAAGAGCAGCCCGGATTCTGCACGCATCATTCTGCCGGATAACCCGATGGCCGACCAGCTCATCAATCTGGACAAGGGTGTGGCTATCTTCAATGCGTCGGCAGGCAACAAGGACCACAACGTGCAGTGCCGCATCGCCTTCTGCAGCGAAGATGAGCAGCGCGCCCTGCTGGAACAGATTGCCCAGAAACAGGCTGCTGCCGGCTTCCAAGTGACGGGCGGCACCCGTCTGCTGCTGTCCAGCATTCAGGACGACCGCTCTAACCCGCTCAACCACTTTGCCAAAACGGGCACACTGCTCGACCACGAGGATGCTGATGGTCTGGGTTACCGCCTTTTTGTCGGCGAGGAACTGTCGATGCGGAACAATTTCCACCCCGAGCTTACCAGCCGCAAGGGCCAGAACCTGCTGCTGACCGGACGGGATCAGGGCCGCGTGCGCACTACCATCGCCTTTGTCGTAATGAGCTTGCTGTACGAATCGATGCGTCTGCAGGAGTCCGCGGCACACCCGCTCATCACGCTGTTTGACTTCGGTGTGGATACGGGCTCCGGCGACCTGTTGGATCAGATGGTCCGTACCCTGCCGGAGGGCACCATCCGCCGCTATGGAATGCCGGATGTGCTGGATGGCATCGATACGCTGCTGCAGGAAAAGAACAGCGGCTTCCGCCAGTTCGTGGTGATCTTTGGCCTGAACCGTGCCCGCCGTCTGCTGGTGCAGCCGGATATCTACAGCGTGGCACCCAAGAACAAGCTCATCGAGCTGCTGCAGACCGGGCCGGAAAACGGCATGAACTTCATCGTCTGGGCCAACAGCGTGGAAAGCTTTATGGAAAACTACAACGAAACGCTGGGCAGCTTCGAGCACCGTCTGGTGAGCGACATTCAGGACGACCAGTACAGCATCTTTACGTATGCACCGGCTCCCGGCAGCATGAAGCCCAAGAATGCCATTTACTTCAATATGGATAATACCGAAAATCCGAAGATCCGCCTGTACGAGAAACCTAGCGATGACTGGACCGGACGGTTTATCCGGAATATGGAACACGCACTGGCCGAAAAGCAGAGTGCAGAGAAGAACAAACCGAATGATACGGAATGGTGGTAATTGCTATGCTGGAAAAAGAAAATGAGATCCGCGATATCCTGAAAAAGCTGGAACAGTTGGACAAGGACGCTTACCTTGCGGCAGAAACGCGCAATGCCGCCAAGAACGAGCTGCTGGAAAAGCAGGCACAGACCGAGCGTGCCTGCGGCATGACTGTCCGCGTGGGCGCATTTGCCGGTATCAGTGCTGTCGCCATTGCCATTACGCTGGCGGTGCTGCGCTCTGCGGGTATCTGAGCAAAGGAGAGAACGAGATGGCAACGGATGCCGCTGCACAAGAACTGCGCACCGCACAGGAAAAAAAGGATATGGAGCTGCTGTGGGAGCCGTTTGGCGGCTACCCGTTCCAGCCGACCATTCCCTCGCCGTCGGATGCCGGGATGGAGTATGACCCCATCACCATGAGCGACGCGGAACTGGATCTGTACCTGCGTACGCGTCTACAGACGGAGCCGCCACAGGACGAAGAACTGCAGCTGGCCGCACTGCAGCGGGACGGTGCCGTGCCGGACCCGGCCATGAAGCAGTTTCTCTCGGCGGTGATCCTGCTGGATCAGGCACTTCCCACGGAAGAACTCGTGCAGCAGCTGGAAGCGCTCCGGGTGGATATGGAAAACCCGGCGGCGCTGTACCTGACCGAGAAGATCCTGCTGCAGCTCGAAACGCAGACCCAGCAGGATCGGAAGTGGGAACAAAAGCAGAAAGAACTGCAGACCCGGCAGACCGAAGCGCAGAATGCACTGGCAGCCGCCCGGCGGAACCGTCAGGAGGCAGAGCGGCGCTACAGGGAAAATCCGTACTGATCGTCCGCCGGGAGGGAGAACGCGATGAACGATATCACAGCCGTCTTTCTTTGTGAGCTGGCGGCAGAAAGCGGCCGCGCAGAGCTGTTTCAGCTGCTGCAACAGGAACTGTGCCGCTGGCTGGATGCATGCTGTCCGGTGCGGACCGGCGGCGTGAGGGCGGTTTCGCCGCAGGCAGTCCAGCTGCACACGGCGTTGCAGCAGCTGCACGACCGGGCCGGGCAAATCGACACCCGCGAAAAACTGCAATGGTTCCGGGAACAGATGAAGCAGTACACGTCCAAGTGGAACCAGCTGCGCGGGCAGACCTCGCAGGCCGTGCTGCACAGCTGGGTGCCGCCGCTGGAAGCGCTGCACTTTCTCACACAGAAAGAACTTGTGCACGAAACAGCTGCTATCCGCCAGCAGGTGCAGATCCAATTGTACCGGCTGCTGGTGCTGGGGGGCGCATCGGCGGTACAGGGCATGGAACCTCCGCCTGCCGACAGCACGGCGGAACGGCTGCTGGACTTTTACTGGTCCGGTCTGCTGCCCCGTCTGCAGCGACTTACCCTGCAGCAGCTGCAGCAGGAGTGGGCTGTGGAACTGCGGGACGAGGCCCGGTTCGGCACTTCCCTGCAGCTGCCCACATACCTGCTCCGGCAGCCGATGAAGCTGCAATCCTCGACGGCACCCGGGCACTACCAGAGCATGTCCCGTACCGGTGGTGTATGGTATCAGGGTCGCGGCCTTTTGACGAATATCCGCCCGGCAGAGATCGGCCGGGCCCTGCGCGAAGGCTTTGTGAGCGGCTGTTGCGTGACAGACCTTGACCGGGCCGAACTGCTGGATGCAGATCCCCGGCATGTGCTGGAAGAGGTCTTTCCGGGCCGGTTCTATGCACTGGACCCGTACAGCTATTTCAGTGTGGCAAGCTATGCATTGAACAGCCGCGTGACGGCACAGCGTCTGGCGCGCGGGCGCTGCCTGCTGTGCGGTACGAGCACGTTAAAAGAAGGGTCACGTCTATGCAGGAGCTGCTTTTCCAATCTGGCACAGAAGAGCCAGTGATCCGGCTGCACCGGGTGCTGTTCCCAGTCACAGCGCTGGGCTATGGCCGCCGCTTGGGCGTATGGGTGCAGGGATGCAGCCGCAGCTGCCCACACTGCATCAGCCCGGAAATGCAGCCGGCAGATGGCCCGGCCATCTCGCTGCAGAACCTTCTGCAGCAGTTTCCGGAACTGGAAGGGTGCAGCGGCCTGACCATCAGCGGTGGAGAGCCGCTAGACCAGCCGGAAGCCGTGCTGGCCCTCATGGAGTGGTTCGCCGCCCGCTATACGGATGACATCCTGATCTACACGGGCTACCAGCTGCAGCAGCTTCCTTCGCAGGCCGCCCGACAGGTGGTGGAAAGAGCAGCCGCTGTGGTCGAAGGTCCTTACCGGGAGGAATTGAACCGGGGCGTGGGCCTGTACGGATCGGAAAATCAACACTTGGTGGTTCGGCGGTACCCGGAGCGTTATCGGGATTTTGCCACGCAGGCAAGGACCCTGCAGCCGTTTTGGGAGGATGACCGGCTTTTGCTGATCGGCATCCCGTCGAAGGAGGACAGCACAGAAGATGGACCATCGTGAGCAGCCGACCCTGCCGGCCGGTGCACTGCGGCAGCAGCCAACGCTTCCGTCGATCAGCGCAGCAGCGGCACCTCAGCCGGAAAGTAATGCGGAAAAGCGCCCCGGCAGCTATGTGGGGCACTACCGCATCCTCTGCAGGCTGTGTGATAGCCGCGAAAGCGTGCTGTACCGCGCCAGCGGACCGGATGGCTCTTCCTGCATCCTGAAACTTTATCACCGGGTCGAGCGGCGGGATGCCGCGGCGGCCTACGAACGATTGAAAACACTTGCCTGCCCGTATCTGCCGTTTCTGGATTGGGGCAGAGAGGGCGATGCAATCTATGAGTGCCTGCAGCCGGTGTCCGGGCGGCCCTTGTCCGAGCTGGCTCCTCTGCCGGAACCGGTGCTCCGCCAGCAGATCTTACCCAAGCTGATCAGTGCGCTGCAGGCACTGCACGAGAACGGCCTGCTGCACAACGACATCAAGCCGGAAAACCTGCTGTGGGATGCAGAAAAGGAAAGCTTCTGGCTGGTGGATTTCGGCAGTCTGACCGAGGCAGAACCCCGGCTGGAACACGGTCTGGGCGCAACGCTGGCCTACGCGGCACCGGAGATTCTTTCGTCCCGGGGGCGTGCATGGAGTGCGGCGTCTGACCTGTGTGCGCTGGGGCTTACCCTGTACACGCTGGCCACCGGCCAGCTACTGATCCGGGCGCAGAACCTGATGCAGGCCAAATGCTTTTGGCAGCAGGAACGGCAGCTCCCCCGGGAGATGCCGTTCCGGGACCTGATCCGGGAGCTGACTGCCGTAAACAAAGAGCAGCGGCCAACCCTGAAAAAGCTTGCACAGCAATTGGGCATTGCCGCACCTGCTGAGCCAAAGACTGCGGCCGCTCCGGCACAGACTGTGCTGCGGACCGTCCGTTTCCGGAATGGTTCCGAGCTGCGGGACCTGACCGACCTGCTGCAGGCCGCGTGCACGGACTGGGATTTTACCCGCTTTTTGCTGCAGGAACATCAGCTGGACCTGTTTTTGGCGCAGTATGTGCCGGACGCCGCTCAGCTATGCAACCGCTGCATCCGGATGTACGACCCGGACGCCGGACTGTACTGCCTGCTGCAGAGTGTATACCCCATGCAGGAGATCCTGTGGCTGGGCAGGCTGTACAAAAATGACGTTGCCCTGTTGCGGGATGCCATGGAATCGGATCTGCCGCTGACCGAGACCCCGCTGGTGCGCTTTTGCTGTGCAGAGCTGCTGTCCTTTTACTACAGCAGCCTGCAGAAGATGGGCTACACCGAGCAGGCCATTACCTACGCGAAAAAGATTGAATCGATCATGAAGCACGACCCTCAGTATGCACTCAGCCAACTGCAGCTGGCGCTGGATGTCCATCCCGCGTTCGTGTATGAGGGAAAGACCATCCATTCCGTGGACGACCTCAGCCGCCTGCTGTGGCAGGCCGGGGATGCGCTGGACCGCTGTGTGGACAGCCTGCTCCGTTCGGAACAGTTCGAGGCATGGATGGACTATCAGGGACTGGAAGCTGTGTTGGAAAATACCAACCAGTTTCAGGAGGAAATGGTATGAGCAGTTATCTTGCAGGCCGGTTTTATCTGGAGCTGCAGAAGCAGAAGCAGATCGAGCAGCAATGCCAGCAGATGCTGGCGCAGGTCGAACAGAGCATTGCGGCGGCGCGGAACGCCCAGCAGGCTGCACGGGAAGAACTGGCACGCCGCCAGAACCAGACCAGTACAGCTTGGGCGCAGGGCAGCCAGCAGGCACAGGAGCTGGCCCGGCAGAGGCAGGAATATCAGGAACAGCGGTTTGTACAGGAAGTATCTGCATCGGAAGCGACTGCGCCGCAGGCCGAAGCTTTTCCGGAACAGTCTGCCGCACCACGGCAGGCCCGGGCATGCAATGTGGTGTCCCTGCGGGTAGAGAGCGCCGATGACCGGGAGAATGAATGGGAGGCGTTTCTGGCCGGTGTGCTGGAACTGCAGACCTCCGGGGACCCGGAGCTGCAAAGTGCCGCCGAGGACCTTCTGCGCCGAACCAAGAGCTGCGCACCGCTGTTCCGCAGTGCGTTCCTGCAGGAGAACGAGGCGCGGCTCCGGGAGCTGCAGGCCCGGCAGCAGAAACACAGCGGTGCGCAGCTGCAGCAGGAGAAGAACGCCCGCCGGTACGAAGCGCTCTGCCGTCTGCTGCAGCAGCAGGCAGAGCCGGAGATCCTGCAGGACCCGGCCCGCTGCGAAGCACAGTTGCAGCGCATGATGCGGCTGCTGGTCCAGCAGCAGGGGCAGCAGTACATCACACAAACACTGGCCCGCGTGTTTGCGCGCCATGGTATGACCCTGCAGGCCAGTAGTGTGCAGACGGCAGAGACGGAAAGCATGTCCTATCAGGTCGCGCCCAACACCGTGCTTGCCGTGAAAAAGCGCCCGGGCGGTGCCTTTGAAATGGAATTGCACGGCATCACCCGAAACAGCACCCCTTCCACGGAAGAGCGGCGCTCTGCAGCGGAACAGGCTGTGCATTTCTGCCGGGTCTATCCGCAGATTCAGGAAGAGCTGGCCCGGGAGGGCGTGCTGGTCGCAGACCTGTACGATGAAGCCCCCGCCGAGGAAAATATCGTTTTTTGCAGCGGGACTGCGGCGCAGAACAGTGTGGCCACACAGACCGCCGTGCTGCGTGAAATGAACGTCAGCGAGAAGTGAGGAGAGCGCAATGCAGGAATACAGACAATGTCCCTGCGGCCAGATGGTCGCAATGGATCTGACGGTCCGGCAGTGCCCGGCCTGCGGACGGCCGGTGGACAGAACTTGGCGGGTGGTCTACCCGGAACGGACGGCCCCGGCGGCTCCGGCAGCCGCAGAGGTGCGGCAGCCCTTGCAGCAGCCGCAGACCACCATGCCGCCGATCCGGCAGCGTGTACCGGTGGGGGCAGACCCTGTCGTACAGGCTGCTCCGGGTGCAGGGAGCGTCCGCCGTCCCATTACGCCGGCTCCGGAACAGACGGCGCGTCCACCGGCCCAGAGCGTGCAGACCGCAGAACCGCCGGTCCGCAATGTACAGGCTGCCCCGGCCCCCAAAAAGCCGGGCGCATGGCAGCTGGATTATTTCGGCCAAAAGCTTCGCATCCCGCCGCAGGACACCGTGTGTCTGGGCCGCAACAGTGTGGGTGCCGAATACTTTGAAGGCGATATGCTGGTCAGCCGGAAGCATGTGTATCTGTGGGTCAACGGTGCCGGGCAGCTTCTGGCCGAGGACCGCGAGAGCCTGAACGGGACTTTTTATACCCACAGCGGCCAGCGCAGTCCGCTGGAACATGGCATATCCGTCCGGCTGCAGGCAGGGGACATCCTCTGGCTGTACGATCTTCCGTTGAAGGTGGAACAGTGCAATGACGAAAAAAATGGCGTGGATGGAATCGCTTGAGACCTGTCAGCAGATGAAATCCCTGTTCATCATTGAGGGACAGGTATCGGATCTGCAGGCGCTGGTCACAGACGAAAAAGTGAACCTAATCCCCATGGAGCAGTATCTGAACGATTATCTGCAAAAGGAAGGGTATCAGAACATCGTCTTTTACAATCGCATCGATGGGTTTTACAATCATTTTCCGCAGGGTGAAGAGCAGGTGCAGCAGTTCTGCACCCTTTCGGGCTGCGAGGAGCCGCGTGCCTCCATGGCAGCGGCGGTAAAGGCCGCCCGGGAGGCGGTGCGCAACCTGTCGTCCAGCGTGGCGGTGGTGTTCGATCTGGCCTCCCTGATGCTGGCTTCTCCGGCCCACCTCACGGATGCAGATCTGGAAAATTTCGCCACCCTGTTTCTGGCCTCGCGGGAGAGCGTGACCGCTCCCAGCACGAATGCAGGTTTCCGGATGAACAAGCTCCTTCTGCTGGTGGAACATGCGGCAGACCTGCCGGAATGGCTTTACCACAGCAACCCGTATGCCCGGGTGCTCACGGTGCCAAAACCTTCCGGCGGACTGCGGCTGCAATTGATCCGCACCTATGCAGAAAGCCGTTATTGGAACGGTGGCTCGGAACAGGAACGCCGCCTGAAAAATCTGGCGGCGATCTCGGACGGCTTCAGCCTGCTGGAACTGGACCGGCTGCTGGCACAGTGTCTGGACCGAGGCACGGCTCCAGAGGACTACGCGGATGCCTTCAATCTTTACCGTTATGGCCGCCGGGAAAACCCGTGGAGCCGTCTGACGTCCGAAGAACTGCAGTCCTTTGGCGCACGGCTGGCCGAGGATGTGATTGGGCAGGAGCCGGCCATCAATGCGGTGGTCAATGTCATCAAGCGTTCGGTCAAGGGGCTTTCCGGCGTTCAGCATTCTTCTTCCGGACGGCCCAAGGGTGTGCTGTTCTTTGCAGGCCCTACCGGCACTGGCAAGACGGAACTGGCCAAATCCATGGCGCGCAACCTGTTTGGCAACGAGAGCGCTCTGCTGCGCTTTGATATGAGCGAATATTCGCAGGAGCATTCCGACCAGCGTCTGATCGGTTCTCCACCCGGTTACGTGGGCTATCAGGCCGGTGGCGAACTGACCAATGCGGTCAAGAATCACCCGTTCTCCATCCTGTTGTTTGACGAGATCGAAAAGGCGCATCCGTCCATCATGGACAAGTTCCTGCAGATCCTGGACGATGGCCGCCTGACCGATTCCAAAGGCGAAACCATTTATTTCTCGGAAACGGTCATCGTGTTCACCAGCAATGCGGGCATCTATCGCACCCTGCCCAACGGGATGCGGCAGGCCCTCATCACGCCGGAGAACAGCTACGAGGAGATCGAGCAAGCCGTCCGGGACGGACTGCATGAATATTTTGTCAACCGGCTTGGCCGTGCGGAAACGCTGAACCGTATTGGCAACAACATCATTGTGTTTGACTACATTCGGCCGGAATCGGTGCCGGGCATCCTGAACAAGCAGATCCACAGTGTAATGCGTGCTGTGCAGGAAAATGCCCGGGTACATGTCGAACTGGAGCCGGGCAGCGCCGCTTGGGAACTGCTGGTGGATCGTGCACTGAACGGACTGGAATTTGGCGGACGCGGCATCGGCAACATTGTGGAAAAATATCTTGTCAACCCGCTTGCGGTCTGCCTGACCGATGAAGGCTGGGCAGAGGGTCAGTCTTATGCGATCGAAGAGATCGTGGAAGAAAATGGAACGGTGCGGCTGGTCACTTCGCTGACCGGGTGAGAGGAATGAACCATGGGAAATTATGTGACAGTGGAATCGCTGGCGGCGCAGCTGGATACATCTGCAAGCCGGATCGAAACCAGCGGTCAGAATATACAGAAACTGCAAAAGCAGGGGCAGGCGGCGCAGCAGGCCCTGCGGGGGCATCAGATGGCAGTGCGGCAGCTGCGTCAGCAGGCCGCGATGCTGGAATCTCAGATCGAACAATTGCGGGAGATGCTGGCTTCCATTGACGATGCGGACGATGACAGCGGTAGTGCCGAGCAGCTCCGCAGCCAGATCCAAGCGCAGATCGCGCAGCTGCAGAGCCAGAAGTACGCGGTGGAGAGCCGGACCCGGCAGGAAGAACAACAGGCCCGGCAGGCCGAGCAGCAGCTGCAGAGCTTGCTGCAGCAGGTTCAAGTGGAAAAGTCCCAGCTGGTGCAGATGCGCAGTGCGCTGGCTCAGGCGGATCAGGAATACGCGGGTCTTGCCAGCCGACATAGGGAGGCGCAAGGGTTGTTCCAGCGCATCGGTCAGTACCAGAACAAGGGAACGAGCATTGGTGCAGGCCGCAGCATGGGGCAGGTCGTGCAGGCGTCCCGGCAGGGACAATCCCGGGTGGCGCAGCTGCAGCAGCGCATTGAGCATTATCTGGGCGATGGAGTGATCCCAGGGACGGTCGCAGCAGTGGCCGGTCTGGGCATCGCAGGTGCGGCAGCACACCGCCGGGCGTCCACCACCGGCACGACCGGGATGCGGCAGAATGGTTCGCTGCAGAGCGGACCGGGTGTCATCCCGACGGCAGAACCGTCGGCACAGGCAGTGGAAGAGATGAATACCCCGACGGGTTTTCTGCGCAACATGCGCCGGGGCAGAAATCCTACTGGCATCACATCGGAACCGGAAGGGCTCTCGCCGGAAAAACAGCAGAAGCAGTCGTTCCGGGACTGGCTCATCGTAAAGGATTCGGATATGCAGCCTGCACAGCCAGCGCCGCGTCCGCAGGGCAATGGCCCGGGCACCGGGCAGCGTATCCGGGAGCGCGGCGGCTATGGCAGGGACGATGACGATGGCCCGTCACGGCATCCGGGAGCCAGCAACCGGGGCGCGTCCAACCAGGGGGTAGTCTCTTGGGTACCGCCCATGCCCCCTCCGCAGAAGCCTTCGGTGATCCCTTCCAACTGGAAACGCATTGAAGGACCGCACAGCCTGCTGGATGACATTGCCACTGTGAACCCGGACTATCAAAAAGGGCACCTCTCTACCCGTGTAAACTGCCAGCGTTGTGTGGTGGCTGGTGAAATGCGGCGTAGAGGTTATGATGTGGTTGCACAGCCTGCTGTTGGCCAGACAATGTACCGGCTGAATGCGCAGGGTGAGCCGGAAGCGTATTGGGCCAGCGCTGAACAGGGGGGCTTGCCTTATCTGTTCGCACCGGATGGCTCCGTGAACCCGAACGGTTTTGCCGCAGCGTTCAAGGATGCCAAACCGGTATCTTGCACGGCGGACAGCGGCATGATGTCGGCACGGATCGTGAACCGCCAGATGAAAGAATGGGGCGAAGGAGCCCGCGCGATCGTGGCAGTCTACTGGGCCGGTGTGGCGCGTGATGCGGACCAGAACCTCTATACCGTGGATGTGCAGGACGGCAAGTGGGTCTACCGGAACTATAAGACTGATGCTCTGCTCACCGACCCGGAGAAGATCAAAAATCTGGAACATCTGACGGAACCTTCCAGCGGTCATGTGTTCAAGGCCGAGGTCATCAACGGCAAGGTCGTCTGCTACGACGAGCAGAGCGGAAGCCATGATATGGCAACGATCCAACGGTATTTCCGGATGGCCCGCGGACGAAAGACCCAGCTGATCCGGATCGATGATCTGGAACCGACAGAGCTGGTGCAGAAATGCTGTAAACCGAGGTGAACAAACGTATGATCGATGTACAACAGGCATACCGGAACGCAAAAGCCCTTTTGGTGGGCAAAAGCGTTCTGAACGAGGTGCTGGAACTTCAGAGCGGCTGGGTGTTTTCCTTTGCGCTGGTGCGCGGGGACGGCAGCTGTGCAAAGGTGCCGCAGCTGATGGCGCTGCGCAGCACAGGCGAGGTGGGAGAATTTTTCCTGCCGGACTATCTGCAGGAGGTTCTCTGCGCAAACAAATTTACCGATCAGCAGATCGCACAGCTGCAGTCTGCTGCAGATAACAAGTAAGTGAGAGGAGCTATCATTATGGGACAGAAACTGGAAAATGTACGCAAAAAGGTTGACAACGTCAAGGAACTGAGCGACCGCGTCAGGGATCTGGGCGATAAGGTGGTCGATGATATCACCAGCGTGCGAGATATCTTAGGCGAAATGCCGGAGGGCGCAGACGATGATATTATGGAAGCTGTGAAGGAAGTGGATGACAGTTCCACACAGGAAGCCACTGACAACATGAACAGCGAGGTCAAGGACGTTCTGGACCAGAACAAGGATCTCAATGCAGAAACTGCAGACGAAGCTACCGAACAGGAAGAAAAGAGTCAGGACGCCAGCAGCAAGTTCTCCGAGATCAACGGCAACCGCTTCGGCAAATCCGGCGCAGATGCTTCGCAGCGTGCGGCAGACAGCGCAGAAGCTTTTGGCGAAGCAAGAGATCAGGCACAGGAGTATGCGGATCAGGCAGATGAGGACTTCAATAACAGATTGGATGCAGTCATGCGGCACTGATAAACATCTTGTACTCTGGTAAGGGAGGAAGCAGAAGCTATGGAAGAATCTACCGCGTGGAAGCAGGAATACTATGAGCTGAAGCAGATCCCGGATCTGACCCTGAGCAAGTATTCCCAGCTGGACGAGGGCGATGTGGAAGGCGTGCTGCAGCAGCATCAGGCGTTCTGGCGGCAGATGAACCGCCGCGGTCAGCTGCTGAATGAAGGCTACCAGCTGATCTATGAGTACGACCCGGAACGGGAACTGGGCAGACGGCTGAAGATCTGCCTGCGGTTCGATACCGCTTCGCCGGTGTTCATTGAGGAAACGCTGCGCTCGTCTGCGATCAGTGCATATTTTCCGCTGGAAAAGATCGACACCCAGACACCGGGTGCCGATGGGAACCGCATGACATCCCGCCGCTACCGTTATGCGGCGCACCTCATCAAAAAAGAGCGGGTGATGCGCTCGCTGAATCAGACGGACGGCCAGCAGTTCTACATCGTGAGCAGCTGGGAGATGAACGAGACCGCCCGGCTTTACAGCATGATGAAGCTGATGAGCGCCATCAACCGGCCCTGTGTGTACTGCGTGAACATCCGGCCTGTCGATCAGACGCAGGAGATGCGGCAGAATCTGGAACAGATCCTTTCCTTCCTGCGCCGGACTACCCAGATCCGAGTGACCAAATCGGCATCATCCGTAAGTGCGAACGAAAAGGACGAAAACGCCAAGGATACGCTGGATCTGTACGAGGACCTGCTGGAAGATCTGGATACGACACCGCACTTTTTGACGGATGTCGAGGTCTTAGCCGATGATCCCAATCTGGCCCAGTATATTCTGGACGCAGCAGCCTCGGAAGCACTGAGTGAGGGCAGCCATGAGATCCGCACCTACGAGGAAAACTGCTCGCTTGCGGACATCTCGCCGCTGAATATTATCAGCTGCGCAGGCGCGGATGCCCCGGAAAAGCTCAAGCTTTTGCCGCATCTAATGCTGCTGCCGGAGCTTTCGGCTTTTGCGGTGTTCCCGGCGCTGTATGCGGGCGAGTTCATCGATGCCCCCAAGGAAACGCTGCCGACTCTGTACGCGGAGGGCCTGCTGCTGGGCAAGGACAACGAAGGCCACAAGATCCGCTTCCCGCTGAAAAACCTGTCCAAGCACGCGTTCCTTGCGGGCGTTCCGGGCAGCGGCAAGACCAACAGCATGATGCATCTGATCACCTCCATGCATGTGCAGTATCAGATCCCGGTGCTGATCCTGGAGCCTGCCAAGCACGAGTACCGCATTCTGACAGCGGTGCCAGGCATGGAGGATCTGGAATTGTTCTCCCCCAGTGCCAACACCCCCTTCCCGCTGCACATCAACCCGTTCGAGTTCCCGGTCGGCATGACGCTGGCCGAGCACATCCGTAACCTGATCGATGTGTTTGACGGTGCCTTTACACTGGACCCGCCCATGCCTTTCCTGCTGGATTTCTCGGTGGAAGAGGTGTACCGGGATCACAACTGGCTCCCGTCCATGGTCAACCGTCCGGGACTGGGCTTTACCTATCCGACCCTTTCCGAACTGTACGACAAAGTGGCAGACAAGCTGGAACACACCGACTACGAAGCCGAGGTCAAAGGCAACCTGAAATCGGTGCTGCAGGTGCGCATCGGCAGTCTGCTCACCCGTGAAATGGGCGATGTGTTCAACGTGAGCCATTCCACTCTGCCGCCGGAGGCGTGGCTGAAGCGCTCGGCGGTCATCGAGCTGGAATCCATGGGCAAGTACCCGGCCAACTTCCTGTCCCTGCTGCTGTCCACCCTCATCCGCGAAACGCTGAAGGTGCAGGATTACAACAAGCTTCCGGACGGTCGTCCGCGGCATGTGATGTTCTTTGAGGAAGCACACAACCTGATCGGACCCACTGCAGAGCAGTCTGCCGACGGCAACACGGACACCAAAACGGCGGCCACGGCCTTTGTCGTCAAGATGCTGGCCGAGGTCCGCGCACTGGGCGAGGGCATCGTCATCGCAGACCAGCTGCCCACGGCTATGGCACCGGAGGTCATCAAGAACACCTCGCTCAAGATCGGCCTGCGCATCACGGCGCAGGATGACCGCGGCCTGCTGGGCGGCACCATGTCGGCAGACGAGGTGCAGCTGGAACGCATGGGCGTGTTCAGCCCGGGCCACGCGCTGTGCAGCTACGAACCGCTGCTCAAGCCCTTTGAAGTGCAGATCCCCTACTTTGAAAGCAAAGAGGACAATGCGGAAACCGTTACCATCGTGCGCAACCTGCTGTCCAGCCCGTACTATCAGGAAGATCTCCGCCAGAGTTTGGAGATCCATCAGGATGGCTGGAACAGACAGAAAGAACTGATTCAGACAAAGTGGAATAAGATGAAAGCTCAAGGCCATGATGCAGGACGAGGTGAAACGCAGAATATGCTTCAGAAGGCTCAGGAGGTAGAGGATCTGCGCAATGAGGTCGTAAAGAAGAGCCAGCAGCTTTTTCTGGACATTGTGGCCTACAACAGTATGCTTCAGGTCGTATTCCGGGAAGCGGCCTACCGAAAAGGAGATGGACAGCTCTCTCCGGAGGAGCAGACATTTTATGATGGGATTCAGCACACGCTGGATGAAGAGTATACAAGCAGTTGGAAGTTCTATAACTTTATCTACAAAGAATTGGCATCGACATCGCTCAGCGTAACGGAAAAAGAAGATAGTGCACTGAGTATTCGCGCAGCGGCATTCCGAATGCCTTCCAAAAAAAAGTAAAAACAGGTATTGCAAAGGAGAATCAATTATGACAGATTATGAACGCGGCCCGCAGCAGCTGTGGGCAGACCCTGAAACAAAGCCGTTTACGCGGCAGGTCGCAGAGCACGGCAAGGAGGGCAACTTTATGCCGTGGTCCAAATTTCACTGGCTCATGCTGGGCGGCGGCGCAGCCATCGGTGTAGTGCTTGGCATCATGGGCGGCGGCTTTTTTGAGCTCGTTGCGGGCGCTGTTGTGGGCGCGACGCTGGGCTATTTCCTGCCGATGCCGTTTAAAGAGGCCTACAAAAAGTCGCTGTTCCAGTGGTTTTATCTGGCTCTTCTCTACGTTGTCCCCTGTGCTGTGATCTTGCTGATGCCGCTTGCAACTGGTGCGCTGAAGATCGTTCTGGTCGTTGCGGTCATTCTGCTCCTGCTGTCGATGTTTGGCGGTTGAGGCGCAGAGGGAATTGACAAGAGAGGAGTCAGACGATGGAAAAACAATACGAAGAACTTTGTGTGGCATTCCGACAGATCATCCTGCACTTTGGCCGTATGGCGTTCCAGCAGCCGGGCTATGTGACGGCGGTCCTGCACGAAACGGCCCCGCAGACGGATGTGTTTGCGGAAGCGCTGCAGCAGCTGGACAGGGCAGACGCTTACAGGTGTTTTATCAACGCGGCACCGGACGATGCTGCACAGCAGCAGGATGTGATCCGGACCGTGCAGCAGGCACTGGCCGCGCAGCGCACGATCAGCCCGGACGTGAACGGCTGTCTGTTGGCGCTGGGCGAGGCACTGCAGTGGCAGGGCGAAGACTGGAAAGAACTTCTGGCCAAACCGCTGGTCCAGCCAAAGGAGCAGGCGAAAAACGACGTGTCGGCAGCGCCGGAGCAGGAAGAAGCGGCGAAGGTCGATTACAAACTGGGCGACCAGATCGTATTCGGGCGTTACCCGATGAGCGAGGACGGCGAGGTGGAGCCTATCGTTTGGCAGGTGTTCTGTCCTTATTATGATGAGGGACAGATTCAGCTCATCAGCCGGGATATTCTAGATGCCCATGCCTTCTGGGAGGACAAGCAGACTCCGCCAGAGAACATCTGTTGGGCAGATTCCGCGTTGGCGACATGGCTGAACAGGGAGTTTCTCCGGGTAGCCTTTACCGAGGAGGAGCAGAACGAGATTATCGAATGCAAATCGTGTCTGTATCAGAATGTGCCCAGTCTGTTGGGCGGCGAGGAAAAACTCCTGAAGGTGAACATCGGTGAACAGTTCGACATTGAGAAACTGTATGAGGAGTATCCGGAGATTGCAGACGAGATCCTGCAGGCAAAGGTAACGCCCTACGCATACGCGCAGGGAGCCTACCGGGATCCCAAGACGGGCAACGGCATTTGGCGGCTGGTCGGATTTGGCGGCAGCCGGACCGAACGGGACGATGATGACGTCTGGTGCGAAGAGCATTTGGCTTTTGTGCACAAGCTGACCCAGACTGTAAATCCGGACGGAACGCTGGACCTGTACGGCGACAGCACCTATGCCGATTATGTGGGCGTCCGCCCGGTCATCGTGGTGCCGGAAACGCTTTTCGAGGCAAAGCGGGACGAGAACGCGTAAAGGGGGAAAACAGATATGGGTCTTTTCAATTCGCTGATCTATCAAGCAGGCCGACTGACCGGAAAGGCAGTGTCTGCGGCCAGAGCGCAGATACAGGAAGCGTCAGAACAAAAGCCGCAGGCTGCTCCGGAACCGCAGCAACCTGTTCTCTCACCTTGGGAGATTCGCCTGCAGCAGGCACGGCAGTTCGGTACGCCGTCGTCGGAAAAGTTCAACATCGGTATGGCCTACGTCAACGGCACTGACGGTGCTCCGCAGGACAATGAACAGGCGATCTACTGGTTTAAAGAGGCGGCAAGCGATGGCTATGGCCCGGGCGAGACTGCTCTGGCACAAATGTTCTTTGAAGAAATGTACGACTGCCCGCAGGAGGAAGGCCTCTGCCTGATGAAAAAGTGCGCAGACCGGGACCTTGCGCCGATGCAGAACCGGCTGGCCCGGGTCTATGAGGACATGGGCGACACCCGTAACTACATCCGCTATCTGGAAATAGCACGCCAGAACGATGAGGGTTGGGCATGGCAAAATCTGGCATTGGAATACGCTCTGGGCGGCGTGCTGAAACAGAATCAGAAAAAGGCTCATACGTATTTTCTGAAAGCAGCAGAAAAGGGCATCTCAGATGCGCAGTTCTGCCTGTATCAGCAGTATCGCCACGCACTGGGCGTGGAACAGGACCTGCGGGAGGCAGCGCGCTGGCTGCGTGCTGCAATGGACAATGATAATGTGGATGCACTGCTGGAAATGGCCCACATTCAGGAAGATGGCGACGAGCTGGAAGAAGCACGCAAGCTGTATGAGCGTGCAGCCGAACTGGATAGCGAGGAAGCTGCAGCGTGGCTGGAAGCCCATGCCTGAGTGATCCCGGCAGACTGAGGAAAAAAACGAGGAGGCACATTATGAGAGAACCCTATCAGATCATGGCGGAATTTCCGGACGATCTGTTTACCCTTCTGCAGGATTACCAGCACGATAAAGACGAGCTGAACGAACAGCTGAAAAAGGAGCTGCAGGATCTGAGCCAGACCGAGAGTGAAAAAGAACGGCAGCTGGAAAGCTGGCACACCAGTTCCCTACGGGAAATCAATGACCGCGCACAGCGGCAGAAGTCGCATTACGATGCAAATGCCAACGTAAAGACAGCAGAAGCCGAAAAGCGCCACAAGGAAACGCTGGCGCAGGCCCAGAAGATGCAGGACTGGCTGGAAGAGATGAGCAAGGACTTTGACAAGCAGATTCTCAACTGCGTGCGCAGACGTGAAGGCATGGGAAATCTTGAAATCTCCACGGCCGGTGCATTAGATATGCTGCGTGAGGAAGCAAATAACCTGCCGCCGAAGGCAGAGGACTACACGGCACCGGTCTTTGCGCTGAAGAAAGAGGCCGATGAGGCTTACCAGAAGATTTGTCAGCACCTCTCGGAGATGCGTGCACAAGCAGATGCGGAGTACAGTGACGCTGAAGCACAGAACCGGTCGGAACTGCAGAAAAATGTGGGTGAAAATAGTGCCTGTCAGCAGAAGAAACTGAACGAGCACGCTGCGGAATACAGCCGCCGTCAGGCTGTACAGCAGCAGACGACTGCGCAGCGCCGTGCTGAACATACCCAGTCGGCAGCTGTCCGCCGGAAAGAGTTGGAAGAAGCCCTCCGTCGGCAGTTTGTGCAGGATCTGGAGCCGGAACAGGTAAAGCAGGCCTACGAAACGGTGGTCCGTAGCGAGGCACAGTACAAGGGTTATACACCGGCCAAGCACAACGGGGACGGTCTGCTGTTTGGCCGCAGCCGCTGCGACTTGACCTCCTATCTTGACGACGAGGTGGTCCGGGAATGTCTGGAACAGCACTTCGGCTATGCGCTGCGCCGCACGGGGAGCAGCACATATCTGGAACTGCCCTGCGGTACGGCCTTTACGGACAAGAACTTCTCGTCCATCATCGAATACCCCAAAAACCTGCGGGATATCGTCGTGTCCAACCTGAACGCCATGACGATGCAGCTGTTTATGACCAATGTGGCGGGTAAGGTGCGCTTTACCTTCATCAGCCCCAGCGATGCAGGTGAGGCGTTTGCCAGCTTCATGCGCTTTGCGGATGTGGATGAGCGTCTGGTGGATACCCACGTGTGGGGCAATTCCCAGCGTATTGAAGAGCGTCTGGATGTGCTGCTGGACCGTGCCCAGACCATCAATCAGGACTATCTGCGCGGCCAGTACGCCGACATTCTGGAGTACAATCAGGCTGCCGGCAAAAATGCCGAGCCGCTGCAGTTCCTGATGGTGGTGGATTTCCCGCGCGGCTTTACGCAGGCAGCGCTGGAAAAGCTGGAAAACATCATGAGCAACGGCCCCAAGAACGGCATCTATACCATTCTTGCCGGTGAGGTGGGTGAGCTCGACGGATCGAACGATGCCAATGACCCGCGCTACAATGCGGTGCTGCAGCGCATTGTGCAGCATTTGAGCTGCTACCGCTATGAGAACGGGATGCTGCGCGTCCCGCCGCGTCCGTCTAGCGCGATCCGCGCCGGACATCCCCATGCGAATCCGCAGGTCCAGTACCTGCCGCTGCAGCTGCCGGAGAACCGCGTAGAATTAGATGACGCCATCGAAACGATGAAGAAGGCCGTGTACAATGCGGACCGCGTGACCATTACCTACGACGATGTGACGAGCGGCCTGACCCATCAGCCGGACCGCTGGTTCCGCTATTCGGACGAGAAAGGCCTGTCTGTGCCGTTTGCCCTGTCCGGTGCCAACAAGGTGTTGTCGCTGGAACTGGCTTCGGATGCGCTCAGCCCCAAGTACCACACACTGGTCACCGGTATGATCGGTTCCGGCAAGAGCACTCTGCTGCATACCCTCATCATGGGTCTGCTGATGAAGTACAGCCCCGAAGATGTACAAATTTACCTGATGGACTTCAAGGACGGCGTGGAGTTCAAGGTCTATACCGAATACAATCTGAAGAACTTCCGTGCCATCTCGATCGACACTGAGCCGGAGTTTGGCCTGGCCGTGCTGAAGAAGATCGAAGCAGAGATGCAGGCACGCAATAACATCTTCAAAGAGGAAGGCTGCCGCAGTCTGGAAGGCTACCGCCGTGAAATGGCCGAAAAAGGCAACCCGCATCACGGGATGCCGCGCACTATCCTCATCATCGACGAGTTCCAGGAGGCCTTTGGCCGGAGCGATGACCCCGTCATGAGCGAAGCTGCCGAGATTATCAAGCGTCTGACGCTGGTAGGCCGTGCCCCGGCTATCTACCTCATCATGGCAACGCAGGACATCAAGAACGCCGCTGCCCTGCCGGAAACCGTGTACAATCAGTTCGAGACCCGTATCGCTCTGAAGAGCAGCCCGGATTCTGCACGCATCATTCTGCCGGATAACCCGATGGCCGACCAGCTCATCAATCTGGACAAGGGTGTGGCTATCTTCAATGCGTCGGCAGGCAACAAGGACCACAACGTGCAGTGCCGCATCGCCTTCTGCAGCGAAGATGAGCAGCGCGCCCTGCTGGAACAGATTGCCCAGAAACAGGCTGCTGCCGGCTTCCAAGTGACGGGCGGCACCCGTCTGCTGCTGTCCAGCATTCAGGACGACCGCTCTAACCCGCTCAGCCACTTTGAAGAGACCGGTGAGATCGACCAGAACGATATGAGCCTTGGCTACCGCCTGTTTGTGGGCGAACCGCTCAGTCTGGAAAACAACTTCCATCCGCAGCTGCTCAGCCGCCGAGGCAAGAATCTGCTGCTGACCGGAAACGACCAGCAGCGTGCCCGCATCACGACAGCCTTTATCATGGGCAGTCTGCTGTACGAGATGCTGCGGCAGCAGGACACGAGCACCGAACCGGCTATTACGCTGTTCGACCTGTCCTCCGATGCACCGCAGGATGATATGTTCGGGCAGCTGGTCCGCGGTCTGCCGGAAAAGATCCGTGTCTACCACGCGGGCGACGTGCTGGACGGTCTGGATATGCTGGAGAAGGAACTGCCGATCGGACGGCGGCAGTTCGTGGTGTTCTTTGGCCTGAACCGTGCCCGCCGTCTGCTCATCCAGCCGGATGCCTACACGCAGGCACCGCGGGAAAAGTTTGTTTCCCTGCTGCAGCGCGGCCCGGAAAACAACATGAACTTCATCGTCTGGGCCAACAGCGCAGAGAGCTTCCTGAGCCTGTACCGGGACGTGCTGCCCTGCTTTGAGCAGCGTCTGGTCGGCGGCATTCCGGAAGAGCAGATCGCGGAACTGATCATTGGTCAGGCTCCGGCCAATATGAAGCCGAAAAATGCTGTCTATTTTGATATGGACGCGACCGAGACCCCGAAGATCCGCCTGTATGACCAGCCTACCGACAGTTGGGTGCGGCAGTTCATCCGCCGCCTGCAGGATGCCATCCGTGCTATGCCAAAGGACAATCTGTGGTAAGGTACAGAGCGGGCAGTGACACCAGATAGGAAAAACGACATGGAATTTTTTACAGCGGCGTTTCTCTGTGAACTGGCGGAAAAAAGCGGGGATCCTGCCGTGCTGCGCCTGCTGCGGGAAAGGCTTGCACAGGATGTGGATCAGGTGCCGTTTGCGGTCCTGCAGCAGCCGGACAACCTGCATCCGCAGGCCACTGCGCTGCGCCGGAAAGTCCGCACCCTGCGACGGATGACGGAGTACATCTCGGCAGCGCCCGACGTTGTGCGTTTTTATGCGCTTCTTGCCCGCTACCGGCAGGAAGATCTGGCTCTGCAGCGGCAATGATCCTGTACGGAGCCTGAAAAGGAGATGGAACGATGCCAAACAGAACGGCAGTCACCCTGCAGGCCGGCCAACTGCGGCAGGCAAAGACCCGCCCGGTGGATCCCACAAAACGCCCTGCTGCAGCTGAAAGCGCGTCTGCCGTACCGGATACATGGGCATGGTCCGACAGGCCGGTCTTGGGCTGCAGAGTCGGACAAGTGCTTGCAGAGGGCGGAGAAAGCACGGTCTATCAGGCACAGGATGCACAGGGCCGGGACTGTGTCCTCAAACGCTATAAGGATCCTCAGCGGGATCGCAAAGCGATCTACCAGCGCCTGCAGGAGCTGCAGCCGCACCATATGCCGCAGCTTCTGGCCTACGGCATGGTGGAAGGTCAGCTGTGGGAGTGCATGGAGCGTGTGCCGGGCCGATGCCTTGCGGAAGAAATTACCTTTTCGGAGCAGGAGCTCCGCGCTGTCCTTCTGCCGCAGTTGGTGCACCTGCTGCAGGAACTGCACGCCGGAGGTCTGCTGCACAACGACCTGAAGCCTGAAAATCTGGTCTGGGATGCCTCCGCGCAGACGCTGTATCTGGTGGACTTTGGCAATATGACCGGGTTTGCACCGCAGCTGGAACGAGGACTGGGCGTTACCCTTTCCTATGTGGCACCGGAGATCCTGACCTCCCGCGGAAAAGCATGGTCCACGGCATCGGATATCTGTGCACTGGGCCTAACGCTGTATACGCTGCTCACTGGCCAACGGCTGATCCCGGAAGCGAATCTCTTCCAGACTAAGCTTTGCTGGCAGCGGGAAATGCCGTATGCGGCCTCACTTTCCGAGGGAATGCGGCGGCTGCTCCGCAGTATGCTGCGGGTCGAACCGAAGGACCGGCTGGATGAGTCCGGCCTGCTGCACTGGATCGGAGAAACGGAACAGGCGGCAGCGCCGCAGCGTCCCGCCGTACTGACGGTGCATTTCCGGGATGGAGAACTTACCACGGCGGAGGATCTGCGCACTGCAGCGCTGCAGGATTGGGAACAGCTTTCGTTTCTGCTGCAGCAGCATCAGCTGGACGCATTCTTGCACCAGTTCCGGAAGGATGCCTACGAGCTCTGCAGTCAGTGCATCCGGCGGATGGACCCGGATGCCGGACTGTTCGAGCTGTTGCAGACGTTTTGCCCCGGCAGGGAGATTGTATGGCACGGCAGATGTTATCCGGAACTTGCAGCTCTGCTGCCGGAACAAAGCGAGCTGACCGCTTTCTGCTGTGCAGGTGCGCTTTCGGTGTACTGCAGCAGCAACGGCTATACGTCGGAGCAGATCACCTATGCCCAGCAGCTGGAAGACCTGATGCGCAAGGCCCCGGCGCTGGCAGCCCGGCAGCTGGAACTGGCGCTGGGCGTGCGGCAGCAGTTCACCTGCGGCGGACAGCAGATCGGCACGCTGGCCGAGCTGACCGCCCGCCTGCAGGCTGGTGCATCCGATCTGGATGCCTGCGTGCAGGAACTGGTGCAGGCAGACGGCTTTGCGGCCTGGATGGCCGGGCAGGGACTGGAAGCGGTCCTGCCCCGGGCCCGGGCATGGGCCGCCGTGATGGAAGAAAACGAAGCGGCAGCCCGGCGGGGCGAACCAGTGTGATAGGATAAAGGATGTGAGGAGCTTGTGAGCCAGCCAAAAACGATCCAGCAGCTGCAGGGCGAAGTTGTCAGCGCGGAAGGCAATGTGCGCCAGACCGGAGAAAATCTGGTGGCGGCAAAAAGAGACGCGGAGCGTCTGTCACAGCAGGCTGCAGCCACAGAACGGCAGATCGCTTCACTGGAAGCGCAGAACGATGCGCTTTACGGCCAGCTCGATTCGCTGTATTCGCAGTTGGATTCGCTGGATGATGAGGAGGACGAGGACGGCAGCGAAGCTGCTGCGATCGAAAGCGAGATCGCCAGCTGTCAGGCGGAGATCTCGGCCAATCAGGAACAGATCGATTCTCTGGAAGAAGAATCTGCGGCCCTGCAGAAGCAAATGGGAAAGATTGCCCAGAAGATTTCGCAGTGCACGCAGATCCTGCGCGGATACCGGCAGTCCCTGCAGCAGACGGATCAGATGTTTGCGGGCCATATTGAGGAGCGCAGTAAGGCCCAGTCCGGCATGGAACAGATCAGCCGGCTGAAGTATGGCTCCTCTGCAAGGCAGCCTGCCGGGCAGCTGGCACAGGATGTGCAGACCTGTGAACAGGAATGCCAGAAGATCGCCCAGCTGCAGGACGAGATCAGCCGTTATCTGGATGACAATGTGAAAATTCAGGGCGCTGCAGCACAAAGAGGCAGCATTTCCGGTGGCAGCGGCGCTGGCCGTGGCGGCGCAGGCCGCACGACGACCGGCAGCGGACAGGCACCGGGCATGGTACCGTCGCCGGTCGGCACACCCGATGTCGGCCCGTCCTCGATTGAAACGGCCAAAACCACCAGCGCAGACTTTACACCGCCGCCTGTGGTTTCAATGGCGCCGCCGGGCGGCAAATCGCAGGCAGATGTGTCGGACATCCGGCAGATGGCGCAGGAAAACCGCGGCAAATGGGCCGATGAAGCGGGCTTCCTGTGCAATGGTGCAGCAAACGCCGGAAAGAGAACGATCCGGGGCGCTGCAACATTGGAGGGTGTCCATACAATAGACGATGAGGCCACCATGGAGGCTTACCGCGCCGGGCAGAATGAGGCCGGCAAGAAATGGTTCGACAGCGTCAAGGCCTCTGGTATCGGCTGGCGGGTGCACTTGAGGCCGAGCGGGACCCGGTACTACATGACGAGCGACAGCTCCAGCGTGCAGGACCCGACAAAGAGGGCCTCAGGCAATTTCCTTTCGAAGGAGCAGCCGGGCAATACCGCACAGGAACGTGTGGAAAACCTGCAGCTTGGCACCACGAATGATGGCGGAAGAGTGGAGACGGTGGAGTCCACAAGGGCAAAGGTCGTATATGAAAGCAGAGTGGCTCCGCAGAAGGAATGGGCAGAGCAGTGCGGATACAAGGCGCGTGTTGGCGGAAAGCAGACCTTTACGCCGACATACGATACCAAGGGCGCACTTCATGCCGGAATCTACCGTGTGGTCGCGCCGGGAGAGGGTGCAGCTGCAAGCAATGTCAGGCGGGCACCGGTTTTGGGCAATACCCAGAGGGTGACGCTTGTAATGCGGCGCACTGACCAAAAGAACCGCCCGCAGACAACGGTGGAGGCGAACGGCTACACCTTTACAACGGATGAGGTGACCGGCACGACGATAGTACGAGGAGAGCTGCAGAACAAGAAGGCATCCCGCGATGGAATGCCGAAGAATGTCGGCGGAAGCCTGAAGGAAGCCGGGGATCACAGAGGCCATACCGTAGCCGCAAGATTCGACGGCCCGACCATAAAGCCGAATATCTCCAGCCAGCATAGAGATTTGAATCTGGGCAGCTACAAACGGATGGAGAACGCCGAGGCGTCTCTTCAGAAGGACGGTGCGAGGCTCCAGACAGAGCGCATCGCCTATAGCAGTAGAAAAGCAGCCGATGGCTCCGTCCGTCCGGAGGCATACATGGTAAACGATACGATCACCTATAAAAACGGTGAAACACGGACCGTTCATCTGTCGTTTGCAAATCTTTCAAACAAGGAGCAGGATGAAATGCAGAGGATAGTGGATGAAATGTACCCTCCGGAGTGGCAGCACGATGAGCTGCGGGGACAGCTGACGCAGCAGGAATACAACGACCTGATGCGGGAAGCAGACGAATATGTGCTGGATATCAAGGATGAGTTTACACAGTCCGGGATCCTGAGACCGAAGGCAAAACGATCAAAACGGTCTCGATGAAAAACAGACTGGTGGGTAAGGACGCAGCCGGAAGGCTCAAGGAGGAATTATGAGCGATTATAGCAGAACGATCCAGGACGAGCTGCAGCAGTATCAGGAGTATACGGTGCGCATGTCCAATATTTGCGATGACATCGTGGCAGCCCGCAAGGCAAATGCCGAAAAGGCGCTCAAGCACAAAAAGCTGATCGGCAGAATAAAAACTTTGGCGGCGATAGTCGTTGTAGTTGTGGCGCTGAGTGCGGGCTGGTTCTATCTGGACAACAGGTTCGAGGAACTGACCGTGCAGGCAGAAGCTGCCATGAACCGGGGCGATTACGCAGCCGCATACCATGTGTATGATAACGAAAAGTTTACAGCGACCATGTGGGGCCGGCACCAGATTACATACCAGAAGGCCAAGGAAGGCTACACGGTGCAGGACACCCTTGAGCAGGCGCAGGACCTTGCCGCCGCCGGGGATTGGAAGGCTGCGCTTCAGGCGCTGGACAGTGGTCTGGACAGCTGCCCCGACAGCGACGATCTGAAAAACTACGCAGAAGAAGTGATCGGCGCAGCGCTGGATCAGATCGATGTGTCGACACTGGGCGGAGTAGAAGGCGTTCTGAATTACATTCAGGAACTGCGCACCGCCTATGACCACTCCAGCGATGCATTGACCAATGCCCAGAACCTGTGGGAGAACACGCCCTATGGCACAACGGAAAATGCGTTCGACGGTCTGGATTACCAGCCAGACACCATACTTTCCAGCGATGAATGGCGAGCAGCCACTGTGGCAACGCAGAAAACGGGTCTGTTCCTGCGTACTGGCCCGGGTCAGGACTACAATAAGATCCTGACTATCCCGAAGGGGGATACGGTCTATGAGGTTGCCTACAGCGACGGCGTGTATCCGTGGGTGTGCGTGGTGTACAATGAAACGTATGGATGGGTCAGCTCGGATTACCTGAGCTTTTGACCCGTGAACGGATAAGATGGGAATAAGGCTATGAGAGAGAAAAAAGTTTACAAGAAAACCTACCGGACGCGGAACCGCCATGCCCGGCGGCGCAGAAGAAGTCCGATGCCGTGGGTGCTTCTGCTTCTGCTGCTGGTGACGGCGGCTGCAGTTTTCTGGCTGCACGGCAGAAAGAACAAGGCCGAGGCCGCTCCGGCCAGCACGGAGGCTGCGAGCAGCTCTCCGGAGCTCAGTGAGAGCGAGCTGTATTACCAACAGGTGCAGCAGACCGCAGCGCTGAATGCCACCAACACGGCTCCCAGCGTAAAGGACCCGGCACAATGGCAGGCTAACGCACAGGCGCTGATGGCACGGCTGCAGGCAGAAGAGAACCTGACCAAGAAGGGCTTTACCATCCAGCAGAAGGAGGGCTTCCCTTATCTGCTGGCGGTGAACCGTGCGGCTTCCACCGTTACGGTCTATGCGGCCAATGAGGCCGGACAGTACGTAGTGCCTTATATGGCCATGGTATGCAGCGGCGGCACAGACACTCCGCTGGGCTATTTCTCCACGCCGGTCAATTACCACTGGCGGCTGCTTTCCGGCCCGTGCTACGGCCAGTACGCCACCCGTATCTGGAGCTCTTACCTGTTCCACAGCGTGCCCTACTACACCCAACACAAGGACGATTTGGAGTACGACGAGTACAACAAGCTGGGTTCGCTGGCCTCGCTGGGCTGCATCCGGCTGGAAGTGGTGGACGTGAAGTGGATCTACGACAACTGCCCCATCGGTACGCCGGTGGTTATCTACGATGACGCAGCGGACCCCGGCCCCATGGGCAAGCCGGGCACGATTTACATCGACCCGGAGGACGAAGCTCTGCGCGGATGGGATCCCACCGATCCGGATCCGCTGAATCCGTGGGATGACAAGTACCTGACTGGCACCGCCATCCGCAGCGAAGCGGCGTGGGAAGAGTATAACGCAGCGCAGAAAGATGGTCGCTGGACCGGAAGCCTGAACCCGGCAGACCTGCGCGGAGAAAGCCACGATTCCAAGATCGAAGGGACTCGTGGATAAAAAGCAGGTTGCAGGATAATATGAAGTAAGCGTGCACCGTTCACTTATCTGCATTTTTCAGATGAGTGAGCGGTGCGTTTTATTTGCAAGGATGTTCTATCGAGTTTTCTAAAATATTTTTTTATTATTTTTTGAAATATTAACCTTGCAATTTTCTATAAGTTATAGTATGCACATTATACGAAACGCTGCCTTGAAAGAACGCTCCACCGTTCAATGATGTATAAATGGGAGGCACCTGCCATGACCGCCGTGATCTATGCCCGCTATTCTACTGACAGCCAGCGCGAAGAATCCATTGAAGGTCAGATCCGGGAATGCACCGCCTATGCGGAGAAGAGCGGCTTCACGGTGGTGAAGCACTACATTGACCGTGCCATCTCTGCCAAGACCGATAACCGCCCGCAGTTCCAGCAGATGATCAGGGACAGTGAGCGTGGCATCTTTGACGTCATCATTGTCTGGAAGCTCGACCACTTTGCCCGAAACCGCTATGACAGTGCCCGATACAAGACCCAACTGAAGCGGAACGGCGTGAAACTGGTATCGGCAACGGAAGTCATTTCGGCTGGTCCGGAGGGTATTATTCTGGAATCGGTGCTGGAGGGCTACGCCGAATATTACTCGGCTGACCTGTCAGAAAAGGTCGTGCGTGGTATGACCGAGAATGCGTTGATACGTGGGAAGAGTCTGAAAGAAGCACTGGAGTATGCTGCAGCAGTTGCTTCAATCACCATTACCGGCCATAGTTGCTCCGATGCCATGCCCACCTTGGATCAGGTAGAAGAGTATATGCAGACCTACGAGTATCAGATGCCGGAGACTTGAGAACCACCGCAAGAACCATATCAATCCCCCTTTTTTAACACAGAAGCCGCGCATTGACAGGACGTGCGGCTTCTGTATTTTTGTTTGTTCGGGTACAAAGCGGGGGTGCGGCCACTCAAACTAATGCCGTCAAGTCGATGGGGGATAGGTCGATTTTGTTTGTCAGAGAGTAAGTGCACGGTTTCTGCACGGATTTTGCACGGTTTCAAAACGTGCAAAGGGTACTTTTCGCTGCAAAATCCGACAAAGAGTGCAGAAATTACCAGGTGAAAAATCACGTTGCCTTGATTAAAAATAACGATAACTCGAAACTTCCATAAATTGAGACGAACCGGCGGCTTGCTCTCTTAATCAGTGGGCCCAGGGTTCGAGTCCCTGGAGGTGCACCAGATATTGAACGTCAAATCGTAAGATTTGGCGTTCTTTCTTTATGTAGGAAAGCGGCTGCACACTTTCTGCACACCGTTTGCACATTTGCCCGAATCAGGGGCTTTTCTGCGCAAGGTTTGCACAGCCTGCTTTCCTTTGCATAAAAAGAAGAAATTTTAGGCGAACAAGGCTCTCGTCAATTCTCTGCGTTCGTCTGCGTCCATCAGCCGGATGGCTTCAAGGATCTCCCTACCGGAGATTTTTGTTGCCGCCGGCTTTTCGTTTTGCCGGGGCTGAGGTGCTACCGGGGTCAGGTCTTGGGAATAGAAGTTCGCTTCGATCTTCTCGGTCAGCTCCAACCGGGGCTTGTCCTGCGTGTGGGCGTAGGTGTCCATCAGGACAGCAGCCGTTGCGTGGCCTGTATTGCCCTGCACCGACTTGAAGTCGCCGTCCGACTGCAAGAGCTGAAGAGGTTTGGTCATATACAGGATACGATTTGACTTCTTGGTCTTGGGCTTTTTCAGGATAAGGGAGGACTTGCTGCCCTCACGCCTGTCCGGGAAGGTGTAGTAGACCTGATTGGGGTCGAGCTTTTCCAGAGCGTCCTTGTTGGCTCGCTGCATGGTCTTGCTGACTAAGATGGTGCCACGCCCATCGGCGGCATCGAAATCCAGATCACTCGGCTGCAAGCCGAGAATTTCGCCCTCACGGAGCGAAAGGATCATGCTCATGTGCACCGCCAGATGCAGGGCAGGATTCTCGATGGTCTGCAACGCTGCCAGCATGGTTTTCTCGTCCCAGATGGTGCGTTCCTCGATATTGACCTTGGGGGCATCACGGGGCAGGGGAATCTTGTGAATCAAGTCCCATTCTACCGCATAGGAAAATGCGGTCTTGAGTAGCGTGTGGACTTCGTGGATGGAGGTGCTGGACAGCAGCCGCTTCTTTTGCTTGTCGGAAAGCTTCTGTTTCACACCGTGCACATACTGCCCGCAGGGGGTCTTGGCAAGGGTAGCATAGAACTTTTCAATGTCGTAGGTGCGCAGCTCCTGTACCTTCCGTTTCCCGATATACGGCACGATAAGGTTCTGCACCATCGCCACGGACTGGGTGTAGGTCTTGGGGGACCATTTGTGCTTGGTGGACTGGATCGGGATCCACTTGTACAGCATTTCCTCCACCGTCATGGTGTCGGGGACGAGGAACGTGCCGTCCAGCAGTTCTTTCTCGACCGTGATCTTTCGCTCCTGCGCCTCCTTCTTGGTCTTGAAACTTTCCCATCCCTCGCAGG
>ERZ1026878.409-NODE-409-length-33804-cov-33.123767_pt1 | contig 33804 bp, 51 predicted proteins | sample MGYA00380169_ERZ1026878 | MGnify/ENA primary metagenome ERZ1026878 (study PRJEB33269, sample SAMEA4719805) | human gut metagenome | biome: human-associated habitat; feature: organic feature; material: feces | place: Cameroon | collected 2013-10 ...
GTTTAATTGTTGCTTGCGGATATTATCAGTATAATATGTTAAATATCAATAATTTATTTCAAAACGGAATAATTATGATTTTAATTCCCCTAAATTGCACAAAATATTTATTCTACTTCTTGATTATAACATAAAGTTCAAAAAAGTCACTCTGAAGAGCTCAGCTGCGGGCTCATCAGGGTGCTTTTTTCTTGTGTAATATAAAAATGTAATAATGACCTAGCCGGCAATCACCTTAAGGTGATTAGGGGGCGGTGCTTCCTGCAGGAAGCAAGGTAGGCGAGCATAATTCTCGCCGGAGGGTGTGGGGTAACCTTATAAAGCTAATAGTAAAGCTTACTTTAATTTGTCATTGTCTTTTTGGATTTCGTCAGCAATAAGCTTTGCTATTAGCTGTTGTTCGTTTTTGTAGCCTTTTATAAGTGCATATGCACGTAATTTTTCTCTTGTTCCTTTTTGAACAGTCAATAATATGTTCTCGTGATATTTATCAATACTCAGATTTCCTTTTATTATTTTTCCGAGAAATGCAGTTAATAGATAAATCATTAAACATAAAAAAGCAATATATAATAACAATTCTAATGTTTCTTTACTCATTTTTTTGGTAACTCCTTAAATGTATTTGTAAATCCTAAAATATAATCAGCAGATACATTGTAAAACCTGCATAATGTGATTAATAAATCAATTGGCAATTTACGTTTGCCGCTTTCATATAATTGATATTGTTGCCTTGTTATTTTTAACACTATAGCTATTGCCTCTTGTTTAAGTTCTTTATCTTCTCTGAGGTCTTTTAAGCGCTGTGTGTAGTGCATTTTTACACCTCCTTTTTTCTATATTCTACTATGCATTCAAAAAAATGCTTGACAAAGCATTCGTATGAATGCTATTATTGTGTTGTAGGCGGCATTCGTTTGAATGCACTACACACGAGGAATGGTACAAAGTACCGAAAAAAAGCTCCCCGGAGCCGTACGGGGAGCGATTACCTAAGCAAAAAGAAAAAATATGAATTAAGAAAATGAAAGGAATAAAAGAATTATGGAAGCATTAATTAAGGGTAATTTCGTACAAAATCAGCAAATACAGAAAAAGGACGGCACTATATTGCATGTAGCAATTGTTTTGGCAGGTAATGAGACTGTCCAAATTAATGATATGCAGTTCGGTCCTGACGTTAAGCCGCTGCAGCCTATTGAGCTTAAGGTCGATATTAAAAACAGTCAATATGGCTTATATATTAAACCGGTCAAGCAGCAGTAAAGCCTGCCGCACGGTAGCAAGCTTACTGCTTGCAATAATGTTATTAATTCCTCAATTTACGGCTTATGCTTATACCACTTCAGATAAGGAGCTTGAACAGTTCCGGGACAGCTCAATAAAAGATGATTTAGGTTTTGATTTACCAACGTTTAAGTATAAAGTGCTTTATAGTGGCAAAAATTATGCGCTTGACTCTGATGTAACAATGTATTTCTACATTATAGTCAATAATGATGACCTGCAGTATTGCGATATTGGTCTTGATAGCTTTTCAATGAGCAAAGGCAAGTGCTGCATTGCTGTAGTTGATGTTAATTCATCATATACAGGCGATTATAGATATATCGATTGTTCTTCATCAGAGGACTTTAAAAAGCAGTTTGATGAGCTTTATCCAAATAATAGATTAATAATCGGTGATTTGGTAGGCTTCTACGTTCCTGAAAAAGTGGTAATAAACGATTATTCAAAGCTGATTAATTATCAGCAACTTGTCGATAAGCTAAATATTTTAAATACTCTTGTTATTGTTCTTTGTTTGGCTTCCGGCATAATCATTGGTTGTCATTTTCTTAAGCATTTTAGCTTTTGGAAATGGTAATAAAAAGCCGACTGTGGTAGTTATTGCACTGCTGGCTTACCTGAATAGTAAGGCACGAATGTTTTATAAGGATTTGATTTGAATGAGTTTATCGGACGGTGTATATATCTTATCAGTCGGCTTGGCTCTTGGGTTTGTTATAAGCGGTTGTTTCTCATTATTGGGTTACGTCGTTTATTTCTTACTTAAGATTATTGATAATTCAACTAAATAAGGAGGTGAAAACAATGAAGATTACAGAAAAGCTCAAAGCTCACGCTTCCAAAATCGTCGCAGCTGTTACAGGCGGCGCAGTAATGGTTGCCGGTGCTGTTCCTGCTCTTGCTGCAGATGGTGCTTCTGATACCGAAGGCCTTAAGACTGCGTTGTCTACTGCATTCGGTCAGATTAAAACCGATGCCTTTTCTATGATGGGTACAGCTCTTCCTATCGCTCTTGCTATAGTCGGCGCTGTTGTCGCAGTCAAGCTCGGCATTAAATTCTTCAAGAAGTTCTCCAACGGCTAAACCGTTGACCTTCGTTTTCATCCACGAATATGGGCAGATATCTCTCAATCTGCTCATATTTTTTTAAACTAAAAATGTATTACAAATTACAAATTGCGGAAACGTTCGCTGCTGCCTTAATTGGCTTTCCCCTAGCGTCTAGGGGTGCCATACTGTCTGAGCAAGTGGCAACGCAGCGAGTTTTAGTTGGCGGGGTACGTCTTGCCGAAATTTAATTGAAAGGGTGGTTTTATTGGTATCTTCATACACGGAAATAATCAGTATAAGAGTTGATGATACGCTTTTGTTTAAAATTAAAGAAAATTTAAGACCGGGCGAAAATGTGTCCGATTTTATTCGTAAAGCTATGCGTAGCTATTTGGCAATTGTTCAGTCAGAGTAGGGGGTGATTTTATGGTAACTAAAATGTTTGAATTGCGACAAAGCGACAAGCTTGTCGCTAAAATCTTAGTAGCGTTCTTTGTTGTTGCTTTGGCATTAGTTATAGCATTAGCTCCGCCTTTGGAGACTGCAGCTTATGCAAGTGCCACTAATTACGTTTGTGAGGCTGTTGGTGTTATTGTAGGAGCTGTTGCAGGCTCATTGACTACAAGTGCAGTACTTCAGGCTGCTGGTATAACAAGTGTTGCTATTCTTTCCGGCTCTGTATCTGCCCTTTTAGCTTTTTTAGCTGCGATGGGTATCGGAATGGCTGTTTCTGCTCTTATTACTACTTTAACCTCTGAAAAGTCCCTTGATTCTTTTGGCGTAACTTTTTGGAAAGCCTTAAAAGATTCGTGGGACGATAAAAAACAAAAAGTAATTTGCAGTGCTGCGGTTTTTCAGATGATAGTATCAAAGATACGTCAAGCTCTTGGTATTGAAAGCAAAGATAACAATCCCGGATCTATTTCAACATTTAAAGCTGTAACCTCTGTACCTACTATGTCAGATTTTGATTTGCCTGAAGTTGACGGAACTAGTAAAACTTTTGATTCGATAGTATGTGGTGATGTTGTTGGCGATATTAAAAGCATTTATTACTACGGCAAAACACAATTTAGAACTTCTGATATATATGCATCCAGTGGTTATTCATATTTCTATGATTTTTCTTGTAATACAAATAATGTACCTATGGTTTCATTAACTCCTTGTATTAATATCAATGCAAAGGAAATGTATCTTTGTTGTTGCGGAATGAGTTATTATGAAATTGGCAGTCTTAATGTTAATTATGGAGTATCATATAAAAATTATTTATTGTATACTGGCTCAAATGGTGATGAGGTTAATATTATTTCTGATGTTGCACGTCATTTATATTGTATTCAACCTGACGGTAAGATTATTAAGCCTGAAAGTATCGCTAATTTTATCTATCTTATTTTGTATAAACATTGTAATGCAGTTTCAGTAAAAGTTTCTGATGATGTATTAATCGGCAATGATAATGTATCAGATGTGTCTGACTCTGATGCAGCTAAGGTTAATACATTCGATAAAGGTAATTTAAAAAATCTTGGTAAAACAAAATCACTTGATGCAACTTATACAGAAAAAAATGACCGTACAAAAGGCATTTACGACAGTATTAAGTCTACCGGTAAATCTACTGAAGTTAAGGGCAAGGTTACACTTGATTCTGTCGGTATATCTGACGCTACTACTATTGACGCTGTAGGAAGCTTAGACGTGTCTGATGTAATCGGTGTAGTAGGTGTAGGTGCTTCAGATATATCGGTACCTGATACCGCTACAGGTGATGATGTTCCTGTTGATGTCCCAACTGAAAATGTCATTCCTTTTGACGTTGGACCTAAGCTTATTAAGTTTTCTGCAGAAGGTATATCTGACAAGTTCCCTTTTTGCCTGCCGAAGTTCCTCAAGGAACAGCTTAACATTATGATTGCTGACCCTAAAGATCCAAAATTTTCTATACCTTTTGAGGTAAAAAGTGCTAAGCTCAAGGGTGATATTGATTTGGATTTAACAATGGGTGGCAAAGCAAAAACGATAACTAACATTACAGACTTTTTTCTTTGTGCTGCATTGCTTGTAGGTTTGGTTTTTGCTACTAAAAAGCTTGAGTTTTAAGGGGTGACGAGATGATTACACTTTCTATTGAATCCATTGTATCGAATGTTTGGTACTTTTTATGCAAAGGAATAGCAAGTATATGTGATTTTATTATATCGTTTTTCCCTGATAACAAAATGGAAAATATAAGCGTGCCGGAAGAGGTTGCAAAGGTGCTTGGCTATGTTAATTTTTACCTTCCTATTAAGCAATTTATTGTTATTATAACAGGGTGGTTGCTTTGCTTAATTGCTCTGATGATTTACCGATTGCTTGCCGGTTTCTTTAAGCTTGTAGGGGGTGGGTAATATGATTTATCTTTATTCCGGTGTTCCCGGCTCCGGCAAGAGCTACCATGCTACTATGGACATAAGAGAATTTGCTATAGAAAAGAAATTGTACGTTATTACTAATTTGCCTATAGATTATGACAAATTATGTAAACATAGCTCTGTGAAGCCCTCAGAAGCTCGTGAGCGTGTTTTCATCAAAGACAATGAAGAAATAACGGTTGACTTCCTGAAGCAATTCTCACGTGACCATCTCAAGCGTGGTAAAGAAAATCAATGCTTGTTAGTCTTTGATGAAGCAGGCGATAAGTTTAATGCAAGAGATTTTAGCGCTTCAGATAGAATGGAGTTTGTTAAGTTCTTTCGAGTGCACCGCCACTATGGTTATAAGGTGCTTTTGGTGTGCCAACACGATAGATATCTTGATAGGCAGGTCAGAGGCTGCATTCAGACCGAGGTCGAGCACAGAAGCTTTAAGTATTATAAAACCTTTGGATTATTGCTTTATATGCTCTTTGGTGGGCTTTTTCAGACTATTAGCTATAACTATCCTATTATCAGTCAAGGCAGGAAAGCGGCTCGTACAGGCTCTAAAATCATAAGGCTAAGAAAAAAGTATGCAAATATATATAACACTTTTCAATGCTTCGATGATGAGCTTGACAAGCTTTCACCTGGTGGCTCCGGGGTGGCGGTCTTTTCGGCCGCCGGGGTCCTGGAGACACCCTAAAAAATTCATTTAGATTATAATAGTACATTTATAAGTTATATATTAATTAAACTTGGCTAGTCCTCATTTAAGAACCAAATTAAACTAAGTCAAGTAATGCATTATTCAATTTAGAACAGGAAAAAAACCGATGACTAAATATGTTAAAAAACGGCGTGACATTAAAATTATAGTTAGCGGTGATATTGTTGAGCTTATTCAGTATAGAGTACCTGTTAATTGTGAAGCAAGAGATTATGAAGTTATTAAGGGCTCTAAAAACGATTTAGAAAAGAAAGAAGAAAACCTACAGAGAGCACGTTCAAATATACGGCGCTATATATGGCAAAATGTTACACCATACACTAAATTTATCACTTTAACCTATAAAGATACCGTGCTTGAATATGAAACGCTTTTGTACGATATGAAGCAGTTTTTTAAAAATTTAGGCAGGGCAGGGTATTGTAATAATAGCTACCTATGGATAATGGAACACCAAATTAAGAGGGGAGTCAAAGAGGGGAATGCAGGCTCTCTGCACTCTCACGTGCTTCTTTTTGATGATGAGTATATTCCATTTAATGCAATTAATAAAGCTTGGGGTAAAGGTAATACAGATATTCATAAGCTTGATGACGTTAATAATGTCGGTGCTTATGTGTCTAAATATCTTACTAAAGAGACTTATGCAGAATTTAACCGCCATAGCTATCATATTAGCCGAGGGCTCCCGAAGCCCTCAGAATATTGCCACGACGGTTATATTACTGATATTGATTTTGGTAAAGAAATTCTTGACCAGGTCGATTGGTATCACATTCATACCACAAATTACGAATACAAAACAAGTGACGGTATCTTTCAAAATTCAATATTATATAAGCAAGGGAGATTAAAAAATGGCAGATATATGCAATCAGTGTAAATATCGCAGTTATGTATCAGTTTATTGTCCGGCTAAAACTTGTGATATTATGTTTGACCCACTTAATCAGTCTGTTATTGACTGTGAGCATTATGTAAAGGATGATAATCTTGTTAGTAGAAAAGGTGGATATAAAGCGCATTAAAGCTTTGCTTGAGAGCGTTCCGGGCAAAATGGAAATTTCAGCAATTAATTTAACAAACGGCTACAGCTTAAGCCTTATAGCCGGTGAACAAGAAATTAATCAAGCTGAATTTGAAAAAGCTTTAAATGAACTTAATCAAATACTTAAGAAATACAAAGAAATTGATGATAATGTCAAGCGTTTAAAATGACACTTAAAACTTTTGTGCAATAATTTCGATTGACTAAATGCAGTAAAATGCTTATAATATAAGCAATAACGGTAAAACGAGTCCCCTTAATTGCACAAAATATTTATTTTGTGCAATTATAACACAAAAATTAAGCTATGTCAATATTTCATCCCTATTATTTACTTGAATAAAACAGCTATAGGAGCTCATTCAGAGCCCCTATTTTTTTGTTTTAAATTAGTTTTATCATAAGGTCCAAGGTCGAGTATTTGGAAAATCTCAAGCATAACCTCATTAAACATTTTTTGCCGAGTTATAGCGATGATACTCTCTAAGTGGTCGACCTCGTCACACTTACGAAGTCTATACCTATCTTCATAAGTAACAACGTCATCAGATAACCGCAAATCCTTATGATACCAATAAGAAAACAAGTCATCTTTTTCTTTCTGTTTCATTAAAAATCATAATCCCCACCATTCATAAGATTAAAACAATCATCCATAGAACGCATTACATCACGTTCTACATCCTGTTTGCGCTGACGTCTTAATTTTTTCTTAACAGGCTGTAAAACAGTTGTATCGTTATCCTCTGCCCACGTATCACTTTTAAATCCGGCTTCAGATAAATTTTTAATTACCTTGTAAGTATCATAAGCGCTATATAACTCTTTATTATGAACGAAACAGTAATAACCAAGTTTACGCATTTTAATAACATCACCGTCACCATTCATAATAGGCTCGCTGCGTTTAACTACAGTAAAACATTTAAGAAATGTACGGCATTGTCTGACTTCGGTACAATGTAAACGAATAGGCTTAGAAACATTAGTAAAAAAATGTGAAGTCATAAAAATAACACGCTTATTCTTACGGTTCTGCGTGACGGTAGCTAACATTCTCGGTGGGAAGTTCTTAGACATTGCCGAACTAAACCAATTCTGACACTCGTCGATAGCACATAGAACACCTGTTTTGCCATTGTTGACATCAACAAGCTTACGCCAATCATCAATTACGAAATCCTCACCATTTAGACCATAATTAGTACCAACCTTTAAAGAAGGATACTGATACTTAAGCTGTAATATATCGTGTGTCATTGTAAGCGTTTTACCCATTCCCTGCTTACCTGTATACATAATAATACCGTGTTGACGAAACTCCCCTACTTTAACATTGTAATAATTATCCCAATACTGCCGGGGAAGCTGAACAAAAAGCTTAGTTAATATACTAACATCAGCTTTAGGATTATAATGTGCAATTACTTCCCTATGAGCTGTACCGCTTTTCTTTTTACGTTTATATGCAACATAGAAAGAGATACCAAAAACCACAGCAAGCGGAATAAGAACAAATAAACAAGGTTTAAGAAGAACCCATAAACAAGACCATAAAGCCTTTAAAACAGTTAATATCATAAAATTAACACCCCCAAATATTAAGAGCTGTTGCGTGTCGGCGAAGCCGACAACGCAAACAGCAAGCTTAATTATTTTATAGTAATGGTATAATCGACCATAAAAGCTTTAAAACAGATACAATCAATCTATAAACATAAGTACCGATTAAAAAGCCAAGAATAACAATAACAGGGCCCATAGGAATAAAGTAACCTATAAAACCGATAGCTTCAGTTAAAATATCAAATGAAGTTGTTATAGATGAAATATCAAATTGAGTACCGTGCAACAAATTAGCTACCCAATTAAGAAAAGTAATTACAATCATATTATCACCTCACTAAAAATCATCAATATCATCATATCCGCCATTAGTTTTCAAATGCTCGTAATAATCATTAGCCATAGAATCATTAATCATATCATTTAATTGATTTTCGTGGAATTCAACACCGCCAACAAAGGTAACACCTGCGCCGTGTATAATTTCAGGCAAACGCTTCCAAAGAGCAACCAAAAATCCAAGGTACATAAAGCAACTAACAACTGTATCACCTACACCTTTAAAAGGAGCATACCAGCTAAAATCCACGCTATACGATTTAGCCGGGATAGAATAATAACTATTACTTACCCCTGCCGTTTTAAATGTCAAAACAGGCGAACTATCCGTTGTTAATGCGTTCTTAATGTCGTTAGGCACTGTATCAACAACTTCATAAGCAGAGCCGATAAAAGTATTATCCTTAACATTAATTAAAGCTGCATCAAAAGCTTCTGCATTATCTTCCGAACGAGGATTGATAGTGTTATCAATTGTTTTATATACATCAAGCAGCACTTCTTTAAAAGTTTCTTTAATGCTAAAACTAAAAGCCTTTGAAGGGTCAGTATTATAGCCGTTTATATCAAGAGTTAAGTCAAAACCGAAATATGAAGCTAAAGCCTTTTGAAAATTTGAAATACTGCTTAAAAATATATCAGAATATTTCATAACTGTATCATTTAAATCAACTATGTTTTCATTAATAGCTTTTAGAAACCAGACAGCATTATCAACCTGACTATAAATGCTACTGACAAAATTCCTGATATCATAGGTAAGATAAGCAACAGATAACTTTTTATAATTTAGGCTGTCCTTAATGTCCCCAAGATAAACTTTATACCCTTCCTGATTGCTATAAATGTTATCAAGACTGGCAATAATATCGGCAATACTGCTATTAATTCGCTCAATACTTGTGATAAGTTGGTCTTTTTGAACGTCTGTCCAAGAACTGCCGCTCCCGGTGTTGTCTCCCCCTCCGTCCCCGGTGTTGTCGGAGTCGAGGGGGTTTGCTGAAAAGTCGTTCCGGCATTATCAAAATCATAGTTACTATATGCAGGAACTAAAGGATTTTTAGCGGCAGAACTATCTCCAGCTGTCTCATAACGCAACCCGGTATAAGGATTAAGGCCGTGCATATTATAACTAGTTGAAAAAGAAAAATTTTCATTTAGCGAAGTAGGATTACTATATATATTTTGATAAGAATAACGTACAACAGTTATTACAGTACCGGTAGGAGGCTTCAAACAATAATAAACACCACTATTCATAGTATAAGAAGTTGCAGCAATCTCCTGAGTACTAAATACCGCATAAACATAATCAGTTTTACCCTTTTCAGTATAAACTACATAATATTTCATATCATCCGCAATAGCAATACCGGAATCGCTTGCAATTGATCTATAATCAGCATTAGAGGCACCCGTATATGCAAAAGCTGTAACAGGTATCATAGTAAAGACTACAAGCATTACAGAAAAAATAACACAATAAATCTTTTTCATAAAAAAATCTCCTTTCATAAAAATAAGGGGAAAGGGTTTCCCCTCTCCCCTCGCTCGAGAAAAAACAAATAGTATAAAAATATACAAAAAATTATGCTGAACGAAGCAATCCGAGAACGAAGCTGATACCCTTACGAATTGCAATAAATGTAATTGCAACAGGAATGACAGTAGGAATAACCGCTACAACTTCATCAAGTACACCGTTGACCATATCAGCCTTGATAGTCTGATCAAGCACGGTAGCGGCATTAATCGGCTGAAGTACAGGCATTATCTATTTTCCCCCTTTCTTTTTCTTTCTTTATTTCTAACCTTACGGCTATAAGCTTTTTCGTACAATCACGAAGTAAAGCATAAACGCCGTAAAGGAAGATAGCAAAAGCTATAAAAAGTAAAATTAACTCTTTTATTTTGTAGACCCCCAATCTTCAGGAAATAATGAACTAATCCAATTAACAAGCGGCTTAATCAAATAATCAATTGAAAATTTGATAAGCTCTACAACAAGAATTGAACCGCATATTGTATATATGCTTTCCAAAAGTTCGTTACTTTCCAAGCTGTTCAACTCCTACAAGCTCTTTTCTCAACTTGCCGTATGCTTCATTAAGCACAACAGTAAGCTTATACTCATCAAGTAAATTGATACTTGAAATAATATCGAAAAGCTTAGAATTTTCACTGTCAACTACAAGTCTTTCACTTGTATGATTGTCATAATCATAAATTACAACAAAGTGAGCAGTACCCTTTTTACCCTCAAACTCCCAATCTCTTGAAAACATATCAAGCACAGGAGCGTTAATAGTTGTAGTAAGCTTCATTAATTCTCACCCCTTTCCTCAAGTACTTCTTGTAGACGAGCGCAATTAGCGTTAGCCGTTTTGAGTTCGCTCTCATATTGTTCTAAACGTTCTTTACACTTCAATGTACCTTTGTTATAGAACAAAATGACAGCAAGTTCAATGAAGCACGTTGCAAAGAGTGACCACTCAGACGTACTCCAACCTTTAAATTGATTGATTAATTCTTGTAAAAAGCTCATAGCAATTTACTCCTTTCTTTTTATAGTCTTTCGACTTATTCAATTACATAAAAATCAACATCCTGCATATAGTTATCAACCAAAAATTGTTGATGTTGATTTAATTTGATATTACGCTTCAGCAATTCGTCAACTAATTCCTCTTTAGTGTGAGTTAATAGGTAAGTCATAATGGACGAACCGCAAGTATTAAACAAGTAATTTTCAAACTTTGAGTAGTTATATTCAACTCCTACCGACTCAAACACCGATACTTTTTCCGAGTGCTGTAATATTTTCTTCCAATACGGTGCCGTTGGTAAGCGTGATTTGTTAGTATCATCTGAAGCAATAACAAATCGTAAGTAGTTATTAAGCACTCCTGAATAAAAAAACCAACATCTTGCCCGGTAAGAAGTTTATCAGCAAAGCCTTTTGCATTTTCAGCCCTTAAACGTATTTCAATACGTGTCCAATTAGGCATATCCTCAGGCCTGAAACCTCTTTCAGCTCTTTTATCGTAAATATTGATAAAGCAATTACTGCCTTTCTTACCGAAGTATAAAGATGTTCCCGCTATGCCGTCATCAATTGATTGCATAAGGTTGCCGAATTTTGACCGACAAGTATAATTACCTTTCTTATATGCCTTGACAAGCTTATTAATATTGAATTTTTCATCTATTATATCTTGAGCTATATCAATTCTTGACATATTGAAATCATCAAGCAAGGCTACACGCTTAATCAAATCAAGGAGAGAGTAGCAAGAAAAACTTTCGATTAAGCGGCAACCTTGACCGGATATGTTAACACAAGCAGCTGTATAATCCTCTTTCTGCGTTAGCATTAAAGTTATATGATTATCGTAAGTTACGGAGTATTTATAGAACCACCGAGGCGAACACTCTTTAAACTCAAGACCGCTATTTTTTAACCCAAGAAATTCAATCATTTCTTGAAAAGTTTGAAAATGCCCTGAAAACGTTACCCAGTCTACGATTAAAGGATATTTTGATGTATTTTCTACCCCCCTATTAGTGGTGGGGGCAGTTATCATTTTTTCGCTCATTTTTCGTCATCGCTTTCTACGATTTTTACTTGTCCATCTTTTTCAAACATTCGATAAAGTAAATATCCCTGAATACGTTCTTTAATTTTTTCAATAAGTTTATTAAATAGTTTCATAATTTCGACCACCTACCTAAAAATCAAATAACACAATTATGTGCTATAACAAGAATAACACATATTCGTGTTATTGTCAACACAAAAATGTGTTATCTGTTAAAATAAAGAAAAGGAGTTAAAAATGAAACAAAAAACAACTTATAAATATCAACGAATCAGAGATACAAGAGAAGATAACGACTATACGCAAAAAGAAATTGCAGATATACTTAATTTATATCTAAATCAATACAGAAGATACGAAACAGGCGAAACAACAATACCAATAAATATAGTAAAAAGATTGAGTAAATTATATAAGGTGTCTATTGATTATTTAACTGAAATTGAAGAAGAAATAAAACACAATAAGGAGTAAAAATGAAAGCATTGTTAAGTTTCGTTTTATTTGATTTTATAGTTATAGGAATACCAATAATTACCGTAATACTAATAGCTACAAAGGCAGGAAAAAAAGTTTATAAATCTAAAAACAAAAACGAAACAACTATGAAACAAAATATAAACATCAAGCCTAAAACATTAAATGAAATTTATCCAAACACAAATTTTACTACTGTAAATAATCAACAATATGTTGAGCAATACAATTACAAACCTGCGTATGAAAAACGAGAACTAATAACTGAATACGAAAAAAAATTATATATAATTTTAGAAAATATAATCAAAGAAAAGGATTATAGTAATATAACAATTCAGGCAAAAATCAGACTAGCAGATTTAATCGAAACTACCACATACAACAAAACAGATTTCAATAAAATATGCAGTAAACACGTTGATTTTGCGCTATGCGAAAAACAGAACTTAAAACCATTATTAATAATCGAATTAGACGATAATTCACATAATTATGAAAATAGAAGAATTAGAGATGATTTTGTAAATCAATCATTAGTACAGTCAGGTTATAAAGTTTTACATATAAGAAACTTGGACAAAACGAAAATAGAACAAACTGTAACTGAAATTTTAACTAATAAATTACCAGCAGTTTTTTATGTATAATAAACAAATAGTATAGAAATATACAAAAAAAGCGCCTTGATGAGATGTGCTGCACAACTCATCAGGGTGCTTTTTTCTTGTTTTCATTTACTTTTTGTATAATTGTAACCCTCAATGCTTCATCTCTAAGTCCTATACCATAGCGTGAACGCTAAAAAGTACGCAAGGAAAATACAAATTATTGGGCATTTATTTTTAATTTTCTTTATTAATTTATTTGAAAATCAAAAATAAAGCAAGGGTGCTTCGCACGGTTTATTTTTTGACCACCTTGTAAGCCTTTCCTATAAGCTGTTTCTCCTTTCTAATTTGTAGAAGTCTTGCTGTTATCACCTTATCTATTGCCACTCGAAAGATAGCAGAGAACCTATAATTTATCAAAACCATAAATAAAATAATTTTTTGTTATATTTATTTAAAATTTTTTTATTTATTATGCTTTGCATTTTTGACAAATTATAGAACCCCTGCTTTTAATTTGGTGTCAACAGACAAGGCGATAACAGAGACTTCAGAAACAAATTAGAAAGGAGGCACACAATGAATAAAGGAAAGGCACAAAAAGGCGGAAAGTGTCAAAACAGAAAAAATTATATAAAGGCTCCAACAAGGTGCTTAGAAACAAATTTCTACAACCTTGAAAACATAAACGAGCAAAAAGGAAGTGAGGAAATGACAACCGGGGAAGTTATCAATCTTTTAGAAATTCTAAAAGAAAAAGGCTACACGCTTAACGAAGCAGTAGAACTCTTCAAGCGTATAGCCAACAAAAAATAACATAAAATGTTATTTCAACGGAGTAGGTGCAACTGCTCCGTTGTTTTTATTATATCAAATATTCAAAGAAAATCAAGCAATTTGACAAAATTTAATGAGGAGAATATAATAACAGTAATTGCAAATCAATATTTATTTTGTGCAATTATAGCATAAAAATTAAGTTATGTCAATATTTCATCCCTTATAGGAGCTCATTTAGAGCCCCTATTTTCTTTATTTTTAAGTATTCTTTTGTCATAAGGTCCAAGTTCAAGAATACGGAATATATCGCCCATAACCTCGTTAAACATTTTCTGCCGTGTAATTGCAATAATACTTTCCAAGTGGTCGGCTTCGTCACATTTACGGATTTTATATCTATCCTCGTATGTAACAACGTCATCAGTAAGCCGTAAATCTTTCAAGTACCAATACTGTAAAATCTTTTCTCGTTCTGACTTATTCATACACACCTCATCAACAATCACTTCGCACCTGCTCACGCAGGAACTGCGAAGTTGATTGTTATGTTCTTAATTAATACTTGCAACAGGAATTTTTCTAAGTATCCACATTACTAAATAATAACCATATTTAATTAATATCATAGCAATAGTAATAGTTAAAGCAACTTTAATGGTAGCCGACGGCACAAAGAATAATAACCAATTCTTACCATTTTTGAGTAAATCGCTTACAAATGCATTAAAATCATCTAATGCCTCAATTTTAGGTATATCAAGATTAGCAAACAGTTTAAAAAATATAGTAGCAAATAAATTAGCAAATTTTTCAACTATCATTCCTCTACCCCCTCGCCCTGTGTAATAATCATATCAAAGAGCTTTCGTCCTCGATTAATAAGAAGCATTATAATCAATGCGGAATTAATAACACGCAATGTTGTTAAAGCGTAGTCTAACTTACCCGTATCATCTTCACGAATAGTATTGTTAATTATATATTGCCTAGCCTTAATAATAACATATTCTTGACCTAAAACCTTAGCAGGAATAGCAATTTTAGGAATACGAAGAGCAGCACTACCGTTGCCTACTAATAATTGTTTAAACTGAGTAAGAATTGTACTAAATATATCCATAGTTTGATACAAAAAGCCAAAATGCTCCGTCATAAAAACATTAAAATTATCACGATACTCCGACCAGAAATTTTCGCCTACTACAAAAAGACTTTCAAACCAATCTTTTACATTCGTTTTAATTTCAACAAATTTATTAGCTATATTATTCCATAAGTCTTTAAACCATTGACCGACCGAAGCAAACCAATCCCCAAGCTTAGAAAAGAGGTCAGCAAACCACTCTTTCACCGACATAGCAAAAGCAGTTATTTGCTCTCCTAACTCAGCAAAAAATGTTTTAATTTTGACAACTAAATCGGACAAGTGATTTTTAAGACTTTGAAAAAAGCCTTGTATATCACTCGTCATCAATGATATATTTTGTTTAATACTATCTGTAATATCTTTAAATTTGTCAATTATTTTTTGTATATATCCATTAATAGAAGTAGAAATACCTTTTATACTATCTCTAAGAGCAGAAAACCAATCATCAATGCTATCAAAGCGCTCTGTTAAAAAGCCGAATATACCATCAAAAAAGCTATCGCTTTTAGTAGTTATATAAGGTTGAACGCTATCCGTTTTAACGCAAAGAACTAAAGCAGAGTCATCATAATTAGTATCATACTTTGGATTATTTAATTCAAAACAAACGTGAGCCTTAGCATTCTTGTATGTATCAGTAGTAACAACAGTAATAGTAATATTTTTGCCATTAACTTGATAACTACAATTACTATCGGCAAGCTTACCACCTACGTATATAGAAGCCAAAACAGTATAATCAATAGCAGGAGAAGAAGTCAAAGAAATTTTATAAGTAATAGTACCGTTACCGTCCAATTGAAAATCATCAGTTCTGAAAGCAATAGTTTTAAATTGTTTAGAATAATATCCGTCCAAACTAGAAGATATAACATCAACCCAGCTATATTCATCAGTAATAGGAATTAATTTATCATAAATATGATGAGTACCGGAAGAATTTTTGTATACATAGTCAACGTGTAAAACATCAGTAACTACTATTGTATCATCAGCCGCCAATGCAGGAGCAGGAAGCGAGGAAAAAACGGTTATAGCAGAAAGCAAAAAGCAAAGAAAAACTTTTAAGAACCTTTTCATACCCTACCCCCTCAATATCCGAAAAATAACAGACGATAACAAAACAACAAGGAGTATAATGCTAAAGCTATCAAAATGGCTTTGAGCTACTGCCGAAGTAGCTAAAATGTCAGGCTGAATAGAGCCTGTTTTAAATTCAGCATTAGTATAAACAAATTCATATTCATTGACAGTAATTGAGTTACGGTTAAATTGTGAAACTTGCACACGCTCACTATGATACTTGTTAGAAGCGTTATAGCTAATAACGCTATAAACAAGAGTGTTACCTTGAAAAGAAAAAGAATACCGTCCGTTGGCAGTGATAGGTTTATCGCTAAAATATATTTTGAATGCAGGCGCTTGATTATCATAATTATCGCTGATATTAGTATTAGTAGATAGAATATAATAGGGGTATTCTCCCCTATTACTCTCAATAAGTTGTTTTGCATATTCATAATTGTCACGTGATAACATTACATTAACCTTTCCTTTCCTGTTGATACTCTTACAAGCATTCTGACTAAAAACGTTGATATGCCAAATATCATAGCATATTTACAAGCAACAGCTATAAAAGACATTCCCACATCAATAAACTGAGGGTCAAACTTTGCCATATCAATTGCACTAATTAGCATTATTATCGCTCCTTTCTTGATATAAATTATCAATTCTTTTTCTACCTTGCCACTCCTCGTTATAACGTTTCATTTTAACGAATGTATCATATTCGCCATAATATTCGGGAGCGTGCCACCACAAAAAGCGTCCTTTAACATCAGCCTCGATTTTTCCGTTTTTCTCAACAACTGTATCGCCTGCTATCCACTTATTAAATTGAAGTACACCAAAGAAACACCGACACAAAATAATATCGTGTATTTGCTCTCTCAAAGGCTTTGCCATTCTCATATAAATTTGTGAAGTGCCTACAATGTGTTTTCTTTGTTTACGTTGTTGTGAAATTTCAACCATAACTTCAATATCTATATTTTTACTTTCAAGAGAGTTTAGCTCTAAGTGAATTTCATCAATAAGGAATACTACACCATACTCGTCATTACATACGTATTTGAGCATATCCAAGCCTGTATATTCTAAGCAATACGGCTGATAATCAATGTGATTTTCTGCTTCAAAGAGAATACTTTCAGTAGTAACTATACTGTCATCATCAAGACGGCGGATAGTTTCGCCGTCAAGATAAGCATTAAAAGGATAAGACTTTATCGCAACATTAGAAACAATAACGGCACGAGGATATTTTTGCATTATATTAATAATATATTGAACCGCTGAAAGTGTTTTACCATATCCTTGAGCGCCACAGAAAATACAAGTACCGAACGGCTTAAAATAAAAAGGGTGTTCTTTATCAAATTTAATTTTATATTCAACTGTATCAAACAAATGAATAGGATTTAAACTATTTTGTAGACCTTTTTTATACATAATAATTGCACAAAATGAAAAAGGCGGAGGAATACTCCCCCGCCACCGATAAGGTTAAACAGTAACCTTGCCCTTTTTGAACGAATTAACGAGCATATGGACAAGCTTTCTTGCGCCCCACCACGCCAAGAATAGACCGATAGCTGCGCCGATACCTGCACCAATAATGGCAACAATGTTACCAATATTAAGAGTACCCGTAGCAGACGATAAAAGGTTTTTAGCGGCGCTAACTGCTTCGGCATCAGTGCCGTCAGCGGCAAAGGCTTGAACAGCACCACCGAGCATTACTGCGCCACCACTTACAGCGGCGGCAATTTTGCTTGCGTGAGCCTTGACCTTATCCTTAAAGTCCTTAAATTTCATTTTAAAAGTGCGCTCCTTTCTATATATTTAACGCAAAGCGTTATTTACAATATTTTGCATATATGTTACCCTCAAAAGCTGAAAGAGCAACAGGGATTGTGACTTCTTTTAATCTGTCCTCATTAAGAGTTATACCCTTAATTTTGACTGTTTCAAGACCACAAAGCAAAACGGCATAAGCAACAGTATTACCGTCTTTATCTTTTCTTGTTTCATTGCCAAGAAATTGACCTTTTACCAATGCATACATTAATTTTCACCCCCATTCAACAGGCTTTGCAAGTTTTGAGTATCTTGAACTCGATAATCTTTTAATTCTTGCATTACCTTTTTTAATTTAATGCTTAAGAAAATAATAACGATAGGACAAGCAAGTGCCGATATCATCATAAGTGAAGCTATAAATTTCATAGCTAAACCCCCTTTATATTCTCGGTGCATTACAATACTTTTCGTTATGTTCATACATTAACTCACGGCAAATATTGAAATTACACTTAAAATACTTATAACCGCCATTAGTTGCAAGGAATACCCCAACATCACGAACAGTAACACGTCTATGCGTGCTATCTAAGAAATCAAGAAGCATAAAAAAGAAGTCACAGTCGCTAATCTTTTCACCATTCTCAATTAATTTAAGAACATCACCTTTGAGGTTACCGACTAAATCATCAGGAGAATATTGATATTTAGTATCATCACCAAAATGTAAAAGATACTTAGCAGAGCCTTGTAGGCTTGACGTTTCGTCAATGAAACGAGGCTCTATATCCAACTCCTTAGCAATTCCGCTTTTATATCGTGGATTTTTACACCTAAGTATAAAGTGGAAATGTGCCTTTTTAATTTCTCCTGCCGAGTGCGTATCGCTGTCGCTTTCGTAACAATCCATATTGTGACAAATACCACAAGCCATATACTTTGTAGTTTGCAATTGCATTATTGCTAAGTTATGTTGCGGATTGTCGGGATATAAAAGCAGATTAAACCAACGGCTTTTCTTTTCGTCTGACATATAATCACCCAAAGCAGTAAGCCCCGAAAACGAGCAAGAGGGGCTTACTATAATAGAGGTAAAGGGAAAACGAAACCCTTTTACAAAATAATAGGTAATTGTTTACCTACTATTTACATTATAGGTAATGCATTACCTTTTGTCAAGTGAAAAATATAATATTATTAAAAAAAAGGAGTTAATACAATGATAAACCCAATAGAGATAGGAAAAAGAATAAAGGAATTAAGAGAAGAAAAAGAGCTAACAGGAATATATGTATCAACAAGGTTAGGCATAGACCAATCTTATTACTCAAAATTAGAAAAAGGAAAACACACGATAAAATTAGAAACACTATGTAAAATCGCAGACTTATACAATGTATCATTAGATTATTTAACCGCAAGAACAAATAACAAGAATATAAACAATTAGAAAGGAGTTATAATGGAGGCAATAAAAGAATTATTAAAAGAGCCTGCAATAATATTAGTTATTTGCTTAATTCCTTTAGGATTTATCGCAAACAATATTAAACGAAATTTTGGAACAACCTAAAACGCTTTAGTGTTCCAAAGTGTACCGCATAACCAAGCAGGCTGAGAGCGTTTTGGAACATGGAACAAGGGTTGCTAATGTCGTAGTATAGCAACCCTGCTTCGCATACCCTAAAACAATAGCAAAAAAGGAGCGTATAGATGACGTACCCCGCCAACTACAACTCACTCGCATACGCTCGCTCAAACAGTAAGGCACCCCTAGACGCTAGGGGTTTGCCAATTAGAGCAGTAGCCTTACACTTCGTATCATTTCAGCAGGCATAAAAAAAAGAGCCTACAAGGCTCTACAACGGCAATTTGACTTATTTAAGGACACTGTATATAATATTTACATTAATGGTAAATACGGCTTTCAAAATTGCAATACTCTATTTATTTTGTGCAATTATAACACAAAAATTAAGCAATGTCAATATTTCATCCCTATTATTTACTTGAATAAAACAGCTATAGGAGCTCATTAAGAGCCCCTATTTTCTTTATTTTTAAGTATTCTTTTGTCATAAGGTCCAAGCTCAAGAATACGGAATATATCGCCCATAACCTCGTTATAAACATTTTCTGCCGAGTTATGGCAATGATACTTTCTAAGTGGTCGGCTTCATCGCATTTACGGATTTTATATCTATACTAATCAGTTGTTACATTTATAATCATTGCATTTTTTCCACATACTTGCACTATTTAGTATTTCTTCTATAAGCTTGCTTTTACCTTTGGTATAAGCAATTCTATCGTTTGGATATTCATCTGCAAGCTTTATTTTTAAATCAGAATATTCGTTTGCTTTTTGTTCATTTGCGTTTAAGTAATCACGCATATTAATATAATCGTTCCATTCCTTGCTGTTGAATATTACAACATGAATAAAATGTGTTTGAATATTATTTTGTAAATCACCGCAGACATATAATTGCTGATTAGGGTGGTCTTGACGTCTGTAAATTATACCGAGTTTAGAAAGCTCATCGTTATGTTTTAAAATATCTTTGAAATTTTTAACACCTACAACGATATCAATAATCGGCTTGGCACAAATGCTCTTAATTGATGTGCTTCCTATATGTTGGGCGTCAACAATGTCATTATTTAATGTGTTTTTGAGTATGTCAATAGTATTTTTTGCAGAAAATTCCCATTCAGTTTGGTGATTTTCAATTGATACTTCTCCCCTTTTTAATCCTATTGACATTGTGTATCTCCTGTTTTAGCAATTCGTTTGATGATTATATCTGCAATAATTCCGTTTAAAATGCCTGTTATAAGCCCTACAATCATTAATATCGGGAAATAATAAATAATTCTGTAGGTTCGCATAACGACGGCGGCAACGAGTATTTGACCAAAATTGTGGACTGTTCCGCCGAGAGCAGATACACCGATTGGTGAAAGTTTATTACTCTTTTTGGCGACAAACATTACTAAAAATGAAAGCAGTCCGCCGATTAAACTGTAAATCATTGCAAATGGACCGCTGAAGGCTAAGCCTGAAAGCAAAATTCTGATAATTGATATAAATAAAGCGTCCTTAGCATTCATTGTATACAATGCAACAATAACTACAAGATTTGCAATGCCGAGTTTAATGCCGGGTATGCCGAAATTTAACGGTATTAATGATTCTAAATATGAAAACGCAAACGCAAGCGCAATCATTAATGAGAGCGTGCAAAGCCGTTTAATATTAATCTTTTTCACCTTGCCACCTCGTCAACGTCACTGCCTTTATCACTTACGACCGTTACAATTACCTTATTTGGCAAGCAAATTATTGATTCGTTATTTTTGCTTATTTTATTATGATTAACGCATATTTTATCCTTGCAATTTGCGTATTTCATCGAAGCCAGACCGCCGCTGATAATGACGGTATTACAAATATTACCGTTTTTATCATATATCTTATATTCCTGATTTTTATTTAAATCAAGAATGGCTATTTGCTTTGCATCTTGCTCAATTATAACCTTATTGCCGTTTGACGAAAAACTGTTGATTAAGATGAAAATTAACGCTGCCAATGCAATGATAACGGCTATTAATATTATATCATTTTTTCTTTTTTTATTTTGCACTTTTAACACCGTCGGTTTTTGTGATTTTATCGTTTTTGTCAAGCCAAATAGCTTGAATATTATATTTTTCGGCTAATTTCCTGCCTGCGTTTAAATCCATACAAAATAAAGCCGTAGAAAGCGTATCGGCAAGTGCGCTGTCGCTCGATATTACTGTTACTGATTTAAAATAATTTGCCGGATATAATGTATTTTTATCGATTATATGGCAATAATCTTTGCCGTCGACCGTGTAATATCTTTGATACGAGCCGCTTGTAACTACACTTGTATTATCATCTGCGTAAATTTTGTCTAAATATTCATTTGAATTTGGATTTTCAATTCCGATAACAAAATCATTTTTGTCAGGCTTATTTCCGATTGTGATTATATTGCCGCCAAGGGAAATAACTGCGCTTTGCCAAACATTGTTTTGAGTTATGTATTCATAAATTTTATTGCAAACAAATCCTTTGGTAATTGCGCCTACATCAAGTTTTAATTCTTTATCATTGAAAAATATAGTTGAATTTTCCTTGTCTATAATTAAATTATTGATATCTGTATGCTCACTTGCTTTCGTAAGCATTGATTTAGGAGGAAGCGACTTCCCTTTTTCCCTGTAATCGTGCCAAATTGAAAGAACACTTCCCATAGCGATATTGACATATCCGTTTGTGATTTTATATGCCTTTTTTCCATAGGTCAAAAGCTCAATTATTCTTTTATCGACCTTAACAGGCTTTTTGTATGCATTGTCATTTATATATTTTAGATTTACAATATTATCATAATAATTATAGATATCGTAAAGTTCGGAATATCCTTTAATTACACCGTATAGCTTATTATATTTTTTGTTAAATTCAGCTTGCGAGGTATCATAAGCAGTTATACTTGAGGCAGTGTCAAACAGATTTAAAAAACTTTTTGAGAATTTGGTATACTTACTGTTTGAACAGCCAAACAAAGTAAATAACAAAGTAAAGGAGAGGACTATTGAAACAATTTTTTTCATAAGTCCCCTCCTCTCTTTAATTTATAAATTCTTTAATAACCTTAGTCGGACATTTTTGAGCACATAAACCGCACTCGGTACACTTATTGTAATCTATTTTAGCAACATTATCAATAACTTTTACTGCATCGTTAGGGCAATTTCTTTCGCACATACCGCAACCGATACACCCTGCCTGACAATTATCCTTAACAACCTTGCCACGCTGTTTGTTTGAACATTGGACCCTAAATTTAGAATTGTAAGGTACAATTTCAATAAGATTAAGCGGACAGGCTTTAACGCATTTACCGCAGGCGATGCAAAGTTCTTCGTCAACAACCGCCTTGCCGTTAATAATTCTTATTGCCTGATTATCGCAAACATCTGCACAAGAGCCGTATCCCATGCAGCCGTATTGGCAACTTCTTTCACCGCCGCCGGGCGCAACGGATGCAGAGGTACACGTTCTCGTTCCGTAATAATTAAATTTTTGGTGTCTTACTTCACAGGTTCCCGAACATTTAACAAAGGCAGTCTGCCTGACAAACTCTCCTGCTTGAGCGCCCATTATTTCTGCTATTTTTTCAGCGCCCTTTTTGCCGGCAGGAGGGCAAGCATTGACGGGTGCTTCGCCTTTGGCAATCGCCTTAGCAAGAGCGTCACAGCCTGCATATCCGCAAGCACCGCAGTTATTGCCCGCAAGTGCTTCTCTGACTTTAATTTCTTTTTCGTCTACTTCAACGTGAAAAACTTTTTCGGCAACACTTAGAAGAACGGCAATAATAAGTCCTACAGCGGCAACAACCACTGAGGCAATGATAATACTTTTAATATCCATATTGCTCCCCTCCTCTATTTAAGTGTTCCAAAGCCGTAAAAAGCAATGGCCATAAGACATGCTGTTAATAATACAGCAGGAGTACCTTTAAATGCTTTTGGAAAATCGTTGTTTTCTGTTCTTTCTCTTATGCCTGCCATAATTATAATTGCAAGCGCAAAGCCGACTGCTGTTCCAAAGCCGGTTACAACAGATGTTATAAAATTATTATTGTCCTGCACATTAGTAAGTGCAACACCTAATACTGCACAGTTTGTGGTAATAAGCGGAAGATAAACTCCGAGCGCTTGGTAAAGCTTAGGAACATACTTTTTTAAGAACAATTCAATAAGCTGAACAAGTGCTGCAATTACAAGAATGAAAATTATTGTATTTAGATATGTAATATGAAGCTTGTTGATTACGAAAGTGTATAAAAGATTTGTAACCGCACTTGCAATTGTAATAACAAATATTACTGCACCGCCCATTCCTGCAGCGGTTTTTACATTTTTAGAAACACCCAAAAACGGGCAAATTCCCAAAAATTGACTAAGCACAACGTTATTAATAAGTGCCGTTGTCATTAAAACAAGAAATAAGGTTTTTAGCATTATTTGTTTACCTCCTTATTTTCTGCTTCCTTGCAAAGCGAATTACAGTGCATACAATCTCCGCCGCAGGCAGTTTCGTCTTTAACGTGCCTATTAGCGCCTTTTGCACCGAATTTGTTTTGAAGTGCACATAAAAATGCCAAAACAAGGAATGCGCCGGGTGCTAAAATAAAGATTGATACACCCTCATAAGATTTAGGTAAAAGTTGAAGGTTAAAAATTTTGCCTGTTCCTATAAGCTCACGAACAATACCTATTGACGTTAAACCTAAAGTAAAGCCAAGTCCCATACCGAGACCGTCAAATATAGATGGAATAACCTTATTTTTTGAAGCGTAGCTTTCTGCTCTTCCGAGAATAATACAGTTTACTACGATAAGCGGAATATAAAGGCCCAAAGCGTCATAAAGCGTTGTAACATAAGCCTGTAATATCATTTGAACTATTGTTACAAATGAAGCTACAATAACGATATATGCCGGCATACGAACACCGTCCGGAATTACCTTTCTTAATAAGGAAATAATCATATTGCTCATAACAAGAACAACTGTTGTTGCAAGTCCCATACCAAGACCGTTAATAGCAGAGGTTGTGACTGCAAGGGTCGGACACATACCGAGCATAAGAATGAAGGTTGGATTTTCTTTAACAATACCGTTATATAATCTTTCAATAGGTGTTTTCAAATTAATCAACCTCCTTTAACTGATTGTTATATACAGCAAGCGCACTGTCTACCGCTTCGCAAACAGCGTTTGATGTAATTGTTGCACCGCTGAGTGCATCGATTTCATTATCGCTTGAAGCGCCGTTTTTAGTATAATTAATGCCGTTTGCAGATTTGCCGATAAATTGTGATTTAAACTCGTCCTCTGTTGCCTTAGCACCAAGGCCTGCAGTTTCACTGTGTGACAAAACAGTAAAGCCTGTAAGCTTATTTGTTTTTGCCGATACACCGATAGCAACCTTAACATCGCCTCCGTATCCGGAAGGTGATGTTGCGGAAAATACATAGCCGATTAAGTTACCGTTTTTATCTGTAGCTTTTAAAACATCGTCAACGGTGCATTGCGACAGATTTTCCTTCTTAAGTGAAGCAGATGATGCCTTGAGTATTTCATCTGTATTGTCAAGCGCTTCAAATTGAGCATCGGGATAAACAACTTCATATGCCTCAAGCCTTGCTTTATCCTGCGCTTTTGCAATAGGTTCTTTTGTTATTTCATTTACAAATGCAAGTGAAACACCGGCTACAAGAGTAATTAAAAACAATGCAAGGCAGTTTTTTAAGAATTTATTTTTCATACCTTACCCTCCTCTTTCTTACGCATACCAAATGCTTTTGGAACAGTTATTTTTTCAATAAGAGGAACAACAAGGTTCGAAATAATAATAGCATAAGATACACCTTCTGCGCTTGAGCCGAGGACTCTGAATATTGCAGTTAAAAATCCAATTAATATTGCATAAATAACCTGACCCGTTTTTGTAATCGGGCTTGTTGTGTAATCTGTTGCCATAAATACCGCACCGCTCATTAAACCACCTGTAAGAAGGTTTCCGAGTGCAAAGTTAACCATGCCTGAGAAGTCCATTTCTCTGCCTTTAACGAGTGCAAACAGTACGACAAAAACGACGGTTGATGCCATATAAATAAGCGGAATTCGAGGAGAAATAACTTTTCTGATAAGTAAATAAGCAAAACCTATTAATATTGCAAGTGTGCAAACCTCGCCGATACAGCCGTTTTGAAGTCCTAAAAATGCATCTCTTAAATTAATAGTATTACCTGCTTTGATTTGAGCAAGCTCAGTTGCAGATGACACACCGTCGACTGTTGAAAAATCAGTCATACGTGAAGTGAACGAAATAAGTAAAAAACATCTTGCAGCAAGAGCGGGGTTCATAATATTTTGACCAATTCCGCCAAATAGCATTTTTACTATAACAATTGCGAACACACCGCCAATCGCAGGCACCCACCATGCAACCTGAGGCGGCATATTAAGCGCAATAATTAAACCCGTTACTACTGCGCTGAAATCAAATACTGTAATTGGTTTTTTATAAATTAATTCAAATATAAGCTCACTCAATACACAGCTTACTACCGATGAAATAATTACAATTAACGCATTGGCACCGAAATGCCATACACCGAAAGCTAAGGTCGGAATAAGGGCAATGCATACATCAATCATAATTTTTTGAGTTGAACTCTTATCTCTTATATGCGGTGAAACAGAAACATTATACATAATTACCCCTCCTTATTTTGTCGCTTTGCTTTCACGTACTTTAATTTTGGCAAGCTTGAATGTTTGGGTAAGCGGTCTTTTAGCAGGACAAACATAAGTGCAACAACCGCATTCAATACATTCCATACCGTAAAGCTTTTCAAATTGCTCGTAGTTTTTGTTAATTACAGCCTGAGCCATAAGCTGCGGAACAAGAGTTTCCGGGCATGCACCTACGCATCTGCCGCAACGAATACATGCACTTGTTTCCATTTTTTCTACGTCATCATGAGTTATGGCTAAAATTGACGAAGATGTTTTGATTACAGGATAATCAAGGCTGTTCATAGCCATTCCCATCATAGGTCCGCCTGAAATAATTTTAACTGTCGAATCCTTGATACCGCCGCATTCATCTGCCAAATATTTATGAGAAATACCTAGTGGAACATCCATATTACCCGGTTCGTTAATACCGTCACCTGTTAGTGTAACAACTCTGTGAACAAGAGGCATATTCATTTTTACTGCCTCAAAGATCGCAATGATTGTTGCGATGTTTAATACAATTACACCTGCGTCGGCAGGAAGTATGTGGGAATTGATTTGCCTGCCTGTTACAGATGAAATCAATCTTCTTTCACCGCCTTGCGGATAACGTGTCGAAAGAGGCATAACATTTATTCTGTTGTTACCGTTACATTCGAATGAAAGAGCATCAATCGCCTTTGGTTTATTATCCTCAATACCTATAATTGCTTCGGCTTTTTCAAAGAGCCTGAGAACGATTGAAATACCTTCAATTATGTCTTTGCTTCTTTCAACCATCAATCGATAGTCAGAGGTGAGATACGGTTCACATTCAGAACCGTTAATAATTATGTAGTCAATATTTTGATTTTTAGGTGAAAGTTTTACACCTGTTGGAAAGCCTGCACCGCCCATACCGACGATTCCGCTGTCTGAAATAATTTTTATAATTTCATCATTAGATAAGGCATTTACTTCTCTTGAAATACCGAAACCTTCAACACATTCGTCCTCAAAATCATTTTTAATAACAACGCATTTGGAAGTTTTGCCGTTTAGCATTGTTCTGTCCTCAATTCGCATAACAGTGCCCGAAACAGAAGAATAAACAGGACTTGATACGAATCCGCTTGCTTCCCCTATTTTCATACCTTTAAGTACCCTGTCGGTTACTTTAACGCAAGGCGTTGCAGGTGCACCGATATGCTGACTCATAGGAAAAACCATAATTTCCTCGCCTTTGAGCCGTTTGATTTCTTTTGAAGCGGCAAATTCTTTTCCTTCATAGGGATGAACTCCCGCTTTGAATTTTCCTTTACTCATAAATTATCCCTCAATACATTTATAAAGTGTGCATAAGCCAATAATATTATATTAACATAAATATACATATTTTTCAATAAACAAACAATAACTTTTGTTTATAATAGAAAAAAGTCTGCTAAAAATTAGCAGACTTATATATATTTCTACTTATTCCTCGACTAAAGCGGAAAATGCTTCCCTTATATTGCGAACAGGAATGATATTAGTTGAGGTTTTTAATTGATTTGATATTGATTTATAATTATGAAACGGTATTATGCAACGTTCAAAACCAAGTCTTTTAGCCTCACTGATACGTTGCTCGCAATTATTTACGGCACGAATTTCTCCTGCAAGTCCAACCTCGCCAAAAGCAATGGTGTTATCGTCAACAGCCTTGTCTTTTAGTGACGAAACAAGCGCAAGGGCTACCGTTAAATCAGCAGCGGGTTCATCAAGCTTTAAGCCGCCGATTACATTAACATAAGCATCCATGTTGTTAAAGAAATACCCTGCCCTTTTTTCAAGAACAGCAAGAAGCATACTCATTCTGTTATAGTCAAAGCCTGTACTCATTCGCCTCGGTGTTCCGAATCCGGTAGCACAAACAAGCCCTTGAACTTCTGCAAGAATCGGTCTTGTACCCTCCATAACGCAGGCTACGCAAGTACCCGATGTGTTTTTAGGTCTGCCTGAAATCATCATAAGTGACGGATTTAAAACCTCTTTTAAACCCTCTGCCGTCATTTCGAATACACCTATTTCATTGGTAGAGCCGAATCTGTTTTTAACTCCTCTCAGTATTCTGTAAGAATAATTTCTTTCACCCTCAAAATATAATACCGTATCAACAATATGTTCTAAAACTTTAGGGCCTGCAATTGCACCGTCCTTATTAACGTGGCCGACAATAAATATTGGTATTCCAAGCCCTTTTGCGGTGTGCATAAACACATTGGTACATTCCCTGACCTGAGTTATCGAGCCTGCTGATGAGTTGACTTGTTCATACACCATTGTTTGAATAGAGTCGATAATAACCATATCAGGCTTTTCGCTTTTAATACATTCTATAATTGTTCCCAAATCTGTTTGAGGAAGAATGTATAAATTATCAGTTGTTACCCCAAGTCTGTTAGCTCTTAGTTTAATTTGATTTGCAGATTCCTCTCCGCTGACATATAATATTTTTTGACCGATATTACCGAGATTTTGGCAAATTTGAAGAAGAATTGTAGATTTACCTATACCGGGGTCACCGCTTAAAAGCACTAAACTCCCTTTTACTATTCCGCCTCCGAGTACTCTGTCAAATTCGTCAATTCCTGTTGCAAAGCGTTCGTTATTTTCGCCTGTGATATCGTTTAATGACATAATCTGCTCAACAGCACCTAAAGAAGCTGAAAAATTCCCTTTGAATTCTGTTTTTGGAAGTTCTTCGTTTAACGTATTCCATTCGCCGCAACTTGGGCATTTGCCATACCACTTTGGGGATTCAAAGCCACATTCACTGCAAACATATATTGATTTAACTTTTGCCATTATAGTTCCTCTGTAATATAAATGTTAAGCCCGAGCATAATTAAATATGCAAGCTTATTTTGATATTTTTCGTCCTGTAATTTTTTATTTTCTTCTCTATTACTCATAAAACCGCATTCAACCATAACCGACGGTACTTTTGCTTTATGCAATAGATAATATGAACTGTCGCTTTTTTTATTAAGACGTTTATTGTCAGGCTGTAAAAATTCTTTAGTAATATTTAAAATGCTATCTGCAAGAATGGGACTTTTGTTATCATTCGGAGAATACCAAATTTGAATTCCGTGCTCTTTTTCGTCATCAAAATGATTTTGATGAATTGAAATTAACGTGCTTTTATCAACTGAATTAATATAATCCATTCTGTTATATAAATCCGAACGCTTTGTGTTGTCGCCTTTTTTGTAAAACTGATAATCGCCGCTTCGTATCAAACTTGCGTTTATGCCTGATATCCTGATAAAATCGTATAATTTTAAAGCTATGCCTAAATTAATATCCTTTTCGTTAGCATTATCAACGCCGATTGTTCCTGCATCAATTCCACCGTGGCCGGCATCTATTACCAAATTAATTCTATTAGACTTAGCTTCATTATTAACGGCGAAGTTATGCTTAAAATATGTATTTATTCCTAAACAGGAACTAAATGTAAAAATAACAATAAATACTATAAGCGTGGCTTTTTTCATAAATATCACCGCTAATAATATGAAATAATTATACTATAATATTACAAACTTATCAAGCAATATTGCAATTTGATTGGTTTAGGGATATAATTAGGACAGTAAATACAGGAGGTATCCTTTTATGAAAATAGTAAATTTAGATGCTTATACAACAAATCCGGGTGATTTATCCTGGGATGGTATAAAAAAACTCGGTGATTTTACCCAATATGACAGAACGGCTCCTGAGCAAATAATCGAAAGGGCTAAGGGTGCGAATGCTCTTATTATTAATAAAACAATTTTAACAAGAGAAATTCTTGAAAAACTTAAACCTGAGCTTGAATATATAGGTTTACAGTCAACAGGATATAACGTTGTTGATTGCGACGCAGCAAAGGAACTTGGAATAACTGTTTGCAATATTCCGTCTTATTCGACAAATGCAGTCGCACAGCTTGTTTTTGCGTTTATTTTACAAATTACAAATAAAATTAATCTTCATTCGCAGGCTGTTTTTAATGGTGAATGGTGCTCCTGTCCTGATTTTTGCTTTTGGAAAGCGCCACTTAGTGAACTCGCAGGTAAAACAATCGGCATAATCGGTTTCGGTGCAATCGGTCAAAAGGTTGCAAAAATTGCAGAAGCTTTTGATATGAATGTTCTTGCCTATGCTCCAAGACCGAAGGATAAGGGTGAACTTAAAACGGTTAAATTTGTTTCACTTGACGAGCTTCTTTCAAACAGCGATATTGTCACCTGTCATTGCCCGTTAACACCGGAAACCGAAGGCATGATTAATAAAGATACTATTTCTAAGATGAAAAATAACGTAATATTTATTAATACCTCTCGTGGTCCTGTTGTTGACGAAACAGCTCTTGCCGATGCACTTAATAATGATAAAATTCAAGCAGCAGGACTTGATGTTTTAAGCGTAGAGCCTGCTAAGAAGGATAACCCTCTTTTAAAAGCAAAGAATTGTTTTATTACTCCTCATATTGCTTGGGCAGCTAAGGAAACAAGAGCAAGACTTTTAAGCATATTGGAGGACAACTTGAAAGCATATATTAACGGTCATCCTCAAAATGTTGTAAATAAATAAAATATAATAAAATATAAACCGCTGTCGGTGCATCTTCACAAAGAAATGCATTTAACAGCGGTTTGTTTTTTTTAATTATTTTCTTTTTTACTTCCTATTTTACTTTCCGTATGGTTAATCAGCTTTTTGATGTTTTCTCTATGCGCCAACACGACGATTAAAGTAAATATCAGCGATAAAAGAGTAAGCGGCAGTGATTTGTAAAAAACAAATATAAATACAGGGTAAAATACTGCCATTGCAATGCTTCCGAGAGAAACATATTTGGTGATTAACACAATGATTGCAAATATTGCAAGCAAAATAAGCGCAATTCTCCAATCAATCATAAACACCATTCCGCCCGCCGTTGCAACGCCTTTGCCGCCTTTGAAACCGAAAAAGCAAGGGAAAATATGACCGAGCACGCAGAAAAGACCTGCAAATGATTTAGTAAACATCCTTGCATCTATTCCTAAAATAAGTGAGCCGCCGTTTTCGGCAAGTGAAATATTGCCCATTTTTCTAACGATTACGAATGATATGAAAATTGCAACGGCAACCTTGAGCATATCGCCTATTATAGTCATTACAGCGTGTTTTTTACCGTAATTTCTGAGCATATTGGTTGAACCGGCATTGCCGCTTCCGTGACTTCTCACATCATCTTTATTGAGAGATTTTGATATAATTATACCAAAATTTAAACTTCCGAGAAGATAAGAAATTATTGCCGAAATAATTAATGCAATTGTCATTTATTTCCTTCTCCTCGTTCTCTGATAATAAATCTGACAGGAGTTCCGTCAAGACCAAAAATATCCCTGATTTGATTTTCAAGATATCTTTGGTATGAAAAATGAAAAAGTTCCGCATTATTAACGAAAAATACGAACGTAGGCGGTCTTGTAGAAGCTTGAGTCATATAGAAAATTTTCAATCTTTTACCTTTATCTGTCGGTGGTTGAACACGTGCAGTTGCGCCTGCAAGCACTTCGTTGAGCTTACCGGTTGAAATTCTCATTGAGTTTTGAGAGTGAACAAAGGAAATCATTTCGTACAATTTGTCTATCCTTTGACCTGTTTTAGCCGAAATAAACATAATCGGAGCATAACTCATAAACGAAAAATCATTAGCAAGCTTATCTCTGTATTCTTTCATAGTGTTGCCGTCTTTTTCAACAGCGTCCCATTTGTTGACAGCGATAATGCAAGCCTTGCCCTGATCAAGAGCAATTCCTGCAACCTTGGAATCTTGTTCTGTAAAACCCTCTACAGCGTCAATCATAATTACGCATACGTTTGCTCTTTCAACAGCCATTCTCGCACGGATAATGCTGTATTTTTCAATTGCGTCGTCTACACGGCTTTTTCTTCTAAGCCCTGCCGTATCGATGAAATTGAATTTGCCGTATTCGTTTTCAATAAATGTATCAGTAGTGTCACGAGTTGTACCCGCAATATCAGAAACAATAGCACGGTTTACACCGCTGATTTTATTAACAAGTGATGATTTGCCTACATTTGGTTTGCCGATAATGGCAACCTTGATTACTTCGTCGTCATCTTCTTCCTCGTCGTTTTCAGGAAGATATTTGAGAACTTCGTCAAGTAAATCACCCGTTCCGTGGCCATGTGCAGCAGAAACTGCCACAGGATCACCTAAACCAAGATTATAAAATTCGTAAAATTCAGGGTCAGGTTCACCTATGCTGTCACATTTATTTACGCATAAAATAATCGGCTTGCCGCTTTTTTGAAGCATGGTTGCAACATCATAGTCACTTGCAACAACGCCGTCACGAATGTTAGTAACAAGAATGATAACGTCGGCAGTTGAAATTGCAATTTCTGCCTGAGTTCTCATTTGACTTAAAATAACGTCTGAAGTGTTAGGCTCAATACCGCCGGTATCAACAAGTAAAAACTTGTGATTAAGCCATTCGCAGTCACCGTAAATTCTATCTCTTGTAACACCCGGCGTATCGTCAACAATAGAAAGTCTCGTTCCTATTAATTTATTAAAAAGTGTTGATTTGCCGACATTAGGTCTGCCGACAATAGCAACAACAGGTTTTGCCATAAGCTAACCTCCTATTTTGTTATAAAAGCAAGAAAGGCGGACAAAATGTCCGCCAACAAATGTAAAATCTTACGCTTCCTTGCTGATAACTTCTTTACCGTTATAATAGCCGCAGTTGCCGCATACCTTGTGAGATACAGTGTAGCCGCCGCAGTTAGAGCACTTTACAAGTGTCGGAGCGTCCATTTTCCAAACGCTTGATCTTCTCTTGTTCTTTCTTGCTTTAGATGTTTTTCTTGCAGGTACTGCCATCTTAATTGCCTCCTTTATTAAAAAACCATATTATTCATCTTCGAGCAGCTGCAAAAGAGCCGCCATTCTCGGGTCAACATCTTTTTTGCAGTTGCATTGCTTGACGTTTAAATTAGCGCCGCATTTCGTACATAAGCCCTTGCAATCCTCTTTACAAAGAATCTTGTTAGGCAATGAGAGCGAAACTTCTTCGTTCACTAATTCATCTAAATCGAGTTCCCTATTACTTACAACAATATAGTCATCATCGTCTTCTTCATTTTCAAGCTTTTCAACAACAATTCGTTTTACGTCAAAGGAAAAATGCTTTTTCACCTTTTCTGCACATCTGTCGCAAAAACCAAAGAAATCGAAGCTGATATTAATATCAAGATATAACACATCAGCTTTTGAGTAAAGACGACCGACAACATTAACGCCGTTTTTAATAGGATTATAAGTGCTGTAAATGAGATTACTTAAATCAAGAACATAATTAATATCAAGCTTGGTTTCAACACCGCTTAATAAATTATTAAGGTCAATTCTCATAAAATCACCTCGCACTTGCACTTTAAGTATTATATCTGTCTCTTATACACATCTCCGAGCCCACGAGACGTAGAGGAATCTCGT
>ERZ1026878.410-NODE-410-length-33801-cov-5.821905_pt1 | contig 33801 bp, 39 predicted proteins | sample MGYA00380169_ERZ1026878 | MGnify/ENA primary metagenome ERZ1026878 (study PRJEB33269, sample SAMEA4719805) | human gut metagenome | biome: human-associated habitat; feature: organic feature; material: feces | place: Cameroon | collected 2013-10 ...
CCATAGGCGGGTGCAGCGCCGGTCGCCAGACGTACCCAAACGCGGCCACGGCGCATGACACCGACGTTCTGGTTGTTCAGGACGTAGAGCTTGCCTTCCAAATCCTGCTGGCGGTCGAAGCCGTTGATGACAACACCCTCGAAGTTATCAGCGGTGCTCGCGCTGGTCGGCAGCGCAACGCTGCTGCCCGGAACCTTGCCGGTGACAACGCCAACGCCGAAATGCAGCTTGCTGTTCTCCTCCTCGTTGAAACGGGAGTCCACCGGGTAGTGGAACATATCGTAGATGCCGCCTGCAACGCCCTTGCTGGTTGCATAGCCGTAGGTTTTCTGAACACCCATCTTACTTTTCCTCCTTCTTCATTCTGCGGTCGATCATGCGCTGGCGGGCCTCGGAAGCGGAGCCGGTCTGCTTCACAGGGGGCTTACCATCGCCGTGCATCATCTGGGAACGCTGATAGTTGGTATCCTTGCGCTCCTTCATCTCGGAAACGGCCATGTCAAACGCTGCGTTGACGTAGGCGGCGCTCTTGCCATCCAGATGCAGGGTGGGTTTCAGCTTGCCCAGAACAGCCTTCTTGGCGTCCTTGACGCTCATGGCTTCCAGACCATCCATGTTCAGGTGGTCGCCGACACGGACAACGCGCAGCAGCTCGCGGAAGTCGTTGGCGGAGTCTGCGCGGTCTTTCTTATCCTGCGCGGCGTCGCCACCCTCATCGGCGTTGCCTTCATCGCCGTCGCCATCGGTCTGGGTACCGCCGCAGTCGCCCTCAGCGCCATCAGTGGTCGTACCAGCAGCTTTCAGAACGTCGATAACTCCCAGCAGGGTGTCGATGTCCTCGTCCTGCTGCGCGATCACGCCCATTGCGCCGGGCATATCTGCCGGGTCGCCCTCAGAATCGCGGCGGTCACGGCGGTCTTTGACCTGCTGAACTGCATCCGGCTGTTCGCCTTCAGCAGCACCGGCGGTCTGCGCAGGCGGCTCTGCGGTAATACCGCCGTCGGCCGCAGCACCAGAACGCTCTGCACGGCGTTTCTTGAACGCCTCCACAGCAGCGGCCAGCTCCTCCGGGGTGGGAGCGCCATCAGTTCTCTTGGTGGTGTTTTCCATGTTCAGTTTTTCTCCTTTCATGCAGTCGTGGCCCTGCCCATCAATGTTGAGCCGGGCCTGTTCACCAGCCCTCGCCTTATCGACAAGGGCAAGATGGTTGATTTCGATGTCCCGCTGAATGGCATCATAGGGTTGCCCCTCCCAGACACCGGGCGTTTCGTCCAGACGCAGGTTGTAGCCGCAGGACAGCTCACGCATTTTGTACTTCTTCAGGCTGTCGGTGTCGTGGATGATAATTTCTGCACGGACATCATCGCCGTCCCGGTAGCCCTCCGACAAAATCGTGCCGATGCTCTCCTCTTTCACGTTGTCGGTGTCAACGTAGCCAGCATCATGCGTTACGATGATGGGCTTTCCCTTGTAGGACGCAAGGCTCTTTTCAGCAAAGACTTCTTCAGGCAACCGCAGCTCCCGGCGCTCGGAACCATCCGGGTTGTGATAAACAAAAATGCCCACCGATGTCACGATGGGGTGGTCTACAAGGTAGCCCTCATCTGTGAAATAGGTGGCATCCAGCGGCAGGCTGTCAAAGCGCTGAACCTTCATATCGTTTTCCATGTTGAACAACTCCCCTCTCAGGTCTTACAGGATGGTTTCATCCACGGCCATCGCCCCCTTTCGTGACCGGCAGGTCAACGGTTTTGATGTTGAAGACCGGCAGTGCGCAGCAGCGGCACTGGTAGTCTTTGCCGGGGTGACAGCGCCGCCCGGTCTTTTCATCAACCACCGGCGGGTCATCCCAGCGGAACCGCTTATGGTTCAGCGCAGCATGGCTTGGGCGGACGCGGCTATCGCCAGAGGTTGACCAGACGTACTCCACCACGCCTGCGTCCTGCTGTTGCTGCTGGGTGATGTCACCGTTCAGCTTGGCGATCTGGTCGCGGGCAAGCAGTTGGGCGTGCCGCCGGTCTACGCTGTACGTCCGCTGAATCTGCTTGACGATGGCCGTCGTGGTTTCGCCGTTCCGATAGCCCTCCAGCACGATCTGGCGCATACGCCCCAGACTTTCCTGCGGGATGGTCTTAATGAGCGCCACGTTATCCTCGACCCAGCGTTCCATCATCGTTCTGTACAGCTCGCCGGTGTAGTAGTCATCCATCAGGTCGATGCCCAGCGTGGACTTGACGGCTTTCTTCCACTCCCGGATGCTCAACTTCCGCGTGAGCTTTGCCATAGACTCGATCTTGCTGCGCAGGCCAAACATAGAGGTGCGCCGCTCCAGCTCTACGGTCATCTTGGAGAAAACCGTCTTGACCTTGGCAATCAGGTCCGAAGCGTCATCATGGCGCTGGCCAGCTTCACGCTCTGCGCGGGCTGCGTCCCTGATCTCCGGCAGATACTCCTTCAGCAGTTCGTTCAGGATGCGGATATAGGCATTGGTGAGCCGCTGGAACTCGCGTTCTGCCTGAACGGGGTACTTTTGTGAATATTTGCATATCAGATTATCGTGACTGCCGAAGCGGTGGCGGAGCAGGTCTTGTACCATGTGTCCGTGGACGGTATCATTCACTGTTTTCGCCTCCTTTTCTGGTTCCGAACAGCAAAAAAGCGGCGATTTGTACCGCCGCAGTTGAGATTATGGCTTAATGCCCTCTGAGAACTTCTGATGAGTGCCGGGAAACGTCCCAAATGTGCTTGTGGGTAATTTTGTGTCAAAGGTTTGAAAGCCTCCAGATGGCTTTATTTGCGGCAGTTGCGAAAAGCCCCTGCCTGACGCTTAGCCCCGCGCCCGCATCGTTGGCAAATTTGAACGAAGTGAAAATTTGACAACAGGTTACGGTTTGGTTGGGTGAGGTACGGTTATAGTCGGACGTTCCGCCGGATTGTCCGGTGGACGTTCCTGCGGATTTTGGCCTGTTTTCGGCCATTTTTGAATATTTATCCAAAAACAGGTGGATATATTCCCAAAACAGCCAATTTCGGGCTTTGCGTTTTCCGACCATTTCGGTGATTGCGGTGGAAAAGCGGTTCTTTTCTGGTTCACAATCGCCCTGATGTCGGTTTACAATGCGGTGAACCGCGGTAAAACAGGCGGTTTCTTACACAGCAGGCGGAAGGTTTCACGGCCCTTCGGGGTGATGAGCGTCTGGGTCCCGGCCCAATCATTGTGCCGACCCTTGCCCTCCTTCACCTCGAACAGGCCGTTGTTCTTTGCCGCATACGGCATCAGCTTGTTTTTCTGGTCACGGTAGACGTACCTGTGGTCGAGCAGCCAGCCGATGAAATCCTTCTCCTTGATGCCCAGCTCCTTGGCGGTTTCGCGGAAGTTGGTCAGCAGGTTCCGGGCCACCAGCTCGTCAAAATACTCGGCCTTCGGCTGCATGATCTGGTTCTGCGCCGTCAGCTCCTTGATGCGGGCATCGCGGTCGGTCAGGGTCTTCTGCGCCACCAGCAGGGCCTTTGCCATAAGCTCCTGCGGGGAAAGTTCCTCCTGCCCGGCAATGTAGCCGCCGTTCTTGCGGATGCTGGGCAGCACCACAGCTGTGACCCATTTACGGAATGGCTTGGCTTCCGGCTTATCGCTGCGCAGGATGACGTTGTACAGGCCGGACTCGCTGATGATGGTCATTTCCTGACTGCGGCCCATGCTGTCGATGAGGTGAGCCTGACTCACTTCATCGGAATCAAGCCGTTCAGCTACCCTCGCCGTGGTACTGAGGCCCAGCACATCGCACACGTCCTTCAGGACAAACCACGGCTCGCCGCTGACATTCATGGTGCGCACCAGTTTGTTTTCCTCGTACTTGAAAACCGTGACCTTGTTCATAATCTATCTCCGTTCCGTTTTGAGATGGAAAATTCGGGCAAAGAAAAAGAGCGGTGGTTTCCCATCGCTCTTTGCTGTACGTTATTTGCTTCTTACCGCAGGATGCGGTAGATGACTCTGAAGTTGTCCATGCTCATTCCACCTGCTTTCCTGCGGCCCACGCCTCGCGGGCTTGGTTCAGGCTCATGTGGTTCTCGCAGTCTTCTTCATCAGGAAACTCCTCCTGATAGCGGTCGTGGAACCACTTGCAGACATCGCAGACATCGCCGTCATCGACAAGTTCGGTCTGCCCGCATACCGGGCATTTAACTGCCTTGCTCATCGTCTTCCTCCTTCAGGTCTTTTTCCCTGTTGAACTCGTAATACTTCATGGCGGCTTCAGGCCGTGCCTCGCCGGTCTTTCGGTTGCACTTGGCCTTCATGTAGGTTTTGAGCGGTCCACCGGGAACGCCGGTTGCATACTCCGTCGTTTTGGTGTTGAACCGAACGACTACGCCATCAGGCCGAGCATAACCAACAACATCACCGTCACAAGGCTGCTTCAGAAAGTCGATGCCCTTCTGCTGGTATTCCTCCTTCGTCGCACAGCCCATCTCAGCCAGCCCGTGACGGGCGGCATGATCTTCAAGCCTTGCAGAAGAAGCGAACCCTGTGCAGGGCGCATTTTCGCCTTCGGGAGATACCGCAGGCCCGCTTTCGGTGGAGCAAGAGCTGCTGCCCTCGCTCTCTGAGAACTGCCCGTTTTCATCCCGTGGGTGGTCGGCTTCGTTGAAGTCCATCCTATCTTTCATCTTAGCATTTTGTGCTTCCGATGTCAAACCGGGATTTGACGATAAAACGTCGAGCAGCGCGGTGATGCTCTGGGCAAACGGCGGGAACAAACGCTCCGGATTCTGAGCAGACAGCTCGGCCACCTTTTCGGCGGTGATGAACCCCGGAGAGGTCATCTCGCCGTCGGCGCACTGGATGCTGCCGTCAAAATCCGTGCAGAGGAACACATGAGACGGGCAGTACGGCGGTTTCAGGTCGCTCAGGAAAGCTACCGGCATCAGGTCTTTCGGCGTGATGCCGAACTCCTCCCGCGTTTCGCGGATGGCTGCATCTTCCGGGGACTCCCCCGCCTCGATGTGTCCGCCCGGTCCGCCAATGGAGCAGCCCTTCAGGCGAGTGCCGCAGAGAAACCGGCCATCCTGCACAACAAGAACGCCGACACCACGGTCAGTGTCGGCGGCATCGGCATTGGTGGTCGGCGGTGTGACCGTAGGTGCTGCGGCAGCGCTCTGCTCTACACCGCCCGGAGCCTGCCCCTGCTCAAGGTTCTTCTGGGCGGCTTCCACGTCGCTCATGGCGCTCGGCTCCGTACCCAGCAAGGACTGCACCAGATCATCCTCATCATCCTCGGAGATGATGTCTTCAACATCAAACTCCTCATCGGATGCAAGGCGGCGGCGCACCTCGGTGGGGTCGAGCGCCTGCATATCGACGTATGCCTGCGCGGTCTGGGCTTTGACCAGAGCCGTCTGGGCCTTAGTCTGGTCAACCGTGGCCTGTTCCGTATCACTCAGGCTCCACAGCGGGTTGAACTCCAGCTTATAGTCGGGTTCCTCCGTCACGTCACCAGAGGCAATGCCTGCGCGGAACACAACATCCAACAGCGTTCGGAGGTTGCGCTTCAGCATCAAGCGCTGAATCTTCTCTACGAAGTTGTAGTAGCTCTCGAAGTCACTGTCGCCGGTGGCGTTCATGCCGGCCGGTGAGCGGCCAAACAAAATCGTCTGGGGGATGTTCGTCAGCGCGGACAGCATATTGCAGGTCGCGTCGATGACATCCTTAACACCGGAGAACTGGAACGTCTTGAAGTCGTACTGCTCTCCCTCGGAGTCAATGGCAATGCTGTTCAGCAGACCACGGGAAGTGTCTACAAGCTGTAGGCGCTTCAGCACTTGGTTCTCGCCGTCATCCGTGGTTAGCAGAGAGGCAAGGCCCTTCATGCTGTAGATAGCCTGCACACTCCGCTCCAGCAGTTTCACGCTGTCGGTGTGGGCAGTCACGGTTTCCCGCAGCGCCCGACGGATGCGGACGTACTCAGGCATACCCCAGAACAGGTAGGTTGCATTGGAGGTCTGCTCCGGCAGAACGCCGTTGCGGAACACCAGACAGCGGCTCTCATGGACCTTGAAGGAACCGTAGATGCTGGAAACATAGTAATACTCCGGCTGTCCGAACTTAGACACCCGGTTTCCTACGCCCTTCCCGCCGTAGTCCTGCTGGTACAGGCTGGCGTAGTCGGGCTGCACGATGGAGCGCTCATAGACGCGCAGTTCATCAATGCTGCGGATATGTTCCCAGTCAACGGGTTCTTCCAGCCCGCGCCCATCGTCGATCAGCATGACGATAAGAGCGCCGCCGTAGAGCCGCGCCCACTTGATTGCGGTGGCGGCTTTCTCCTCCCATTCGAGATCGTCCAGAGCGTCTTCCACGAAGGCATTCAGCTCATCGCTTTTCAGGTTCAGGTCGAAGCCGTGCTTCAGCGCTTCCTCGGCAGGCGTATCAATGATTTTGGAGAACAGGCCGTTGCCCTCATACAGCCCGGTGAGCTGCATATCGGGGATGACCGGCTCCCGCTCAAACTTGTACGCCTCGGAGTTGTCCTGCTTGGTTCCGTACTTGTTCAGGAGGTTCACATAGCCATCCTCACGATGCGGACGCACAGCGCCGTTCTTCCGCCGGAGGATTTCACGGCCACGCTCATTCAAACGCCGACGCTCGGCCTCATCTTCAGGTATGTGCATTGCGTTTCCTCCTTCCTGTTAAAATTCAATGCGTCCATCCGTTTCGTTCCAGATGCCAGAGGATACCACAACATCCGTCAGGGTGTTGAAGGTGACGTAGTACGGGTTGCCGGTAACATCAGCGCTGAGAATCAGCTCCAGCAGCTTCACGCGGGCCAGCAGGTCGTTGATGCTGGACTCATGGCCGTTAAGCAGACTTTTCAGCAGCGTCCAGAACAGCAGCAGGTTCCCGCTGCCCAGATACTTCTCGCTGCTTGCGGTCATGTTGTTGTAGATGCCCTTGATGAGGTTGTCATCCGCCTTTGCCACACTTTCCTGCGTGGCGTAGCCGGTGAGGTCTACCTCCGCAGAGCCGACGATCTCAAAGATGCCGTGGATGAGCTTGTACGCTCTGTACTGCTTCCCAGCTTCACTGTTGTTCTTACGAAGGAAATAAATGGTGTCAACGTTGGCCTCACTGGGCGCAGGGAGAGCATCAACAGGGACGGCTTTCAGATGCCCTGCCCCATTGACCTTTTCCTCAACTACATCCGTTGTAGCATAGCCGGAGTCGTTTTCCAGCGCAGAGGTCTTGGTTGGAACCTCGATGTTCACGACTTTGTTGTCGGGAGCAATGGCCTGCCCATTTCGCTGGATGCTGACGATGACGTTTTCTTCCGCATTTGCGGGAGCATGAGCCGACTGTACATGATCTTCGCAGGTCTTCAGAGAATCGTTGATGTCCTTGATGATGTCTTCCATCGCAGAAGACAGCTCTGCAATCTGTTCTGCCGTGTAACCCTTTGCCCTCAGAGAAGCAAGCCTAAGCGCTTCAAGCGTGTTGAGTTTGTCGCTCATGTTCGCTTTCCTTTCCAAAAATAACAGCGGCAGGAGTCCATTCCCCTGCCGCTGCATTCTTACTTATGGGTTATCAGGCGGTTGCGCCAAAGACCTCGGTCAGCATCTCAGTGACCTCGGTGTCGGTGGCGATGGTAACGACCGCGGTCTCCACGCCATTGATCTTGATGTTGCCTTCGGTGGTGCTGGCCTCAACCTTGGTAGCGCCCTCAGCAATACCGTCAACCTTGGTGGAGGTGGCATCCCACTTTTCCTTATCGCCGGTAGCGATCTTGTCCAGCTCGGCCGCATTGGCGTGCTCATGGGCCTTGCTCAGGGCGGTCTGCACCTCGGTCTCCAGCTTTGCCTTAGTGATTGCGCCGTCGGTGATAGATGCAGTGACCTTATGGGTCTGCTCATCAATGGCGATGACAACCATATCACCCGCAGCAGAGCCGGAGGTGACATACTCAATCAGGCCGCCGACATCAATGTACAGGGTGTCGTTGGTGGCATTTGCCAGAACCAGCTTGATATAAGTGCCTTTGGGCTGACCGGTGGGGTTGGTCACAACAGAGCCAGACTTGACCACCATATCCTTCGGGATGTAGAACGCCTCATCGGCAAACTGCACAGGAACAGGCTTTGGACAAGCGCTGCTCGTGAAAACGATGATCTTGTCCAGCTCATCCCACGAGCTATCGAATTTGAACGCCGCCTGAACGATGTCCACGCTCCCCGCAACGAGTTGGCCTTTCAGGTCATGGGTGATTTTCTGGTCATTGACCGAGAAAATAATCAGCATTGCATTCACCTCTTTTCTTACGTTATCAGCGAACGAATATCAAACGTATTGTCGTTGTAATAGGCGTTCGCCTGCGAATAGCAGTCAACTTGGTCATCGTGCGCACCGCTTGGGAACGCGGCCATTTCTTCTACAAAGTCCATCACCCACGGGCAGGCAGATGCCGCTGGGATGTAGACGTTCCCAGCTTCAGCCACAGCGGTGGTCGCATGAGCACGGACCACCTTGCCGCCAAACGGCTCCACAGGGATGATGCCGGGGATTTCCTTCTTCAACACGTCGATGACCGCTGTACCGTTGGCCTTGTCCTCGACCAGCTTTCTGGTGGTCTGGGGCCACTTGGAGGAAAGCCCTCGCATGGCATCCAGCGTTTCCGTGAAGCTCATGCGGCCACGCACCTGATCGAGCAGGTAGCGGTCTGCGCCTTTCCTTGCCCAGACCTGCCCGACCACGAAGTCCGAGCCGTCCTTGTCCTTGAAGGTGCAGTCCCACGACTGGATGAAGTCGTGCAGGCCGGACGGCAGCGCCGCCCAGCGTTTCCACCACTCTCTCTTGAACATACCGCCGGAGCTTGGTGTGGGGGTCTGCATATACAGAGAAGACCATGCGTATGTGCCGACGGTCTCTTTCTGCTGTGCAGCCCATGCTTCATCATAGCCGCCCGCAGGCCATAGCGCCTCACCAGCCTCACGACCCAGAGGGTCGGTAGCTGGGTCTTCGCAGATGGCCGGGAGCGAGATGATGTCCCAGTCCTCGACCTTGCCGTACTCCGGGTTCAGGAGCCGGGCGGCAAGGTCATCTTCGTGCCAGCGGGTAAGGATGATGATAACAGCACCGCCTGCGTGCAGTCGGGTACTGACCGTGGACTGGTACTCATCCCACAGCTTATCGCGGTAGGTGGCCGATTCAGCTTCGGCGCGGTTCTTGATGGGGTCATCGACGATAAGCAGGTCTGCGCCATAGCCGGTGATGGAGCCGCCGATACCGACGGAGATCATGCCGCCCATGCCGTTGTCGAGGTTCCAGTTCGTTTTGGTGGCCTGTACTTGGGAGATGGTATGCCCAAACAGCGCAGGACCGAACTCCTCGACCTTATCGCGGTTCCTCTTGCCGAATTGCTGGGCAAGGTCGCCGCTGTAGCTGATCTCGATGACACGCTTCTCTGGGTTCTTTCCCAGATAAAACGAGGGGAAGGTTTCGGTCACGGTCATGGACTTGCCGTGGCGCGGCGGCATGAATATCATCAGCCGCTTGGTCTTCCCATCCATGATGCTTTCCAGCTTCTCACACACGAGGTCAAGGTGTCTGGCTCTTTTCCACCTGCCCATGTGGACGTACTGGACATAATCGGCGTAGTGCCGTTTCGCCAGCGCAATCCGGGCATTTGAGCCGAGGTACTTACGCTTGGCAGGCGAAACATTATTCCGCGTCGCCATCAAGGCCCTCGTCCATTTGAGCCAGACGGCGGAGTTCATCATCCGTCAGGTTATCGAACGGGGATGTCTGAACAGCTCCGTCAAGCGTAACCTTCTGGGTCTGGGAGAACTCATCCCGGCATCGGTTGTTGAGCCAGTACATCTGCGCCATCGTATCGGGGACGGCTTTCTTGGTGAGCGTTCGGACCCGCACCGGCTTCTGTTCGCCCGTCCGGGGGTCTACGTCGATGACGCTTTCCTTTTCCTGATACTCGAAGCCTACGGCACGTTCATACAGCGACCGCTTCACCTTTGCATCGGCGACTTCCTTCCCGTGCTGGCAGGCTTCATTGAACGACGGGTATGTCTGCCGCCAGCGGATGATAGTCCTGCGCGAAACATGGAAGGCATCGGCAATGTCCTGATCTGTTGCGCCCTTGATAGCAAGTGACCATGCCCAGTCATCGTGGTACGCCGGATTGTACTTTAGAGGCGTAGGCATTTGCTATCACCTACTTCCCTGCCAGATAATCCGCAGCCCAGTATTCAAGGGCCTGCCACTTGTTCTTCGGGCCGATCTCACCCTCCTTGACCATCTTGTCGAGCGCCTGCGTGATGGTATCAGCAGCCTCTTTGGGGATGGCCGGGGAGCCGAACAGGTTGGGTAACTGCACCCATTCCTGACTCTCATCAAAGTGCAGATCATCGAACAGGGACTCGGTGGCCTTAATCATGGCATGAATAGCAGCACCGGTGTTCTTGACATTGGCGAACTGCTGGTATTTCGTGATGGTTTCGATGAACTCCTCGTGCTGGTCAATATCGGCAACGCCCAGCATATCGGGGCTGAGAGAACCCAGAACCTTCACAAGCTGGTCCAGATCGCGGAGCTGGTGCGGCAGGAAGGTGAACGTGACGTTCTTCCAGTCGAACTCCACCTTCGGGGACAGCAGCTTCTCAAGCTCTGCCATAGGCTCGCCGATGATGTCCTTGCCGATATAGCTTTCCAGCATATCGTCCACATCGTCGATCATCTTGGCGATTTCCTTCAGGGTGGACTGGTCATCAAAGCCGCTGATGGCGTTGTGCGCCAACTGCTTTGCAGCCACCTGAGAGCGCCGCAGGCCAGTGGTGTCCAGAATGACAAAAAGCTCCGTCAGAACACCGCTGTCCTTTGCAGAGCGGATGCGGTGGTGGCCGGAGATAATCTCGATCTTGCCGTCGATGAGTGCGCAGAACGGGAGGCTTTCAAGCTGGCCCCGCTTTTTGATGTTGTCGGTGAGCTGCTTCTGCATCTCGGTCTTCATAATGCGAGCGTTGATGTCCTGCTCGCGGAAGTCGGTCAGCTTTACTTTGGCAATGACCAGACCGAAACCCATGTCAGCAACCGTTTCATACTTTACGGCTGCGCTGCTGACTTGGTTTTCTCGCGCTGTTTCTGCCATCGTTCTTCCCTCCCTAACCATTCATTCAATGCCTGTTTGGCGTTTCTATCGTACAAGGGCGACTCGTATGTGAGCCGGTAGCCCATCTTCTTGTCCGGGACTTTCTTGGTCAGCTCCATCAGCCCCCGCATTTCCTTGGCCTCCGGGTACTTGGTCATCTGCACCGTCTTGAGGGACTTGGCCTTTTCTTTCTCCAAATCCGTGCAGATATTCATAATCAGCGGCCTGTTCTGTGCAAGCATGGTCAGCAGCCGCCCCAGCCGGTAGGTCTTATGGGGAACGGTCATGCCGTACATGAGGAACACGGCATCGGAAACCTGCGTGCCGAAGGCTCCCATCGTGAGCGCTGACTTGTCCAGCCCGAACACGCCCGCCAGTTTGCCGTCGATGAGGACGGCCATGTTGATAGGCGCGGACGAACCGACGAAGTTGTGCGTCCAGAGCTTTCTGTAATACTGGGCGGCGGTGCGCTCGATCTGGGTAATCTGAATCTTGCTCTTGCGGGTGATTTCATAATCACGCGGCAGGATGCTGCAATCCAGAGGCTCCAGCTTACCCTCGTTCGGGCGGGTAATCATTTTACCCTCGGCAAGCATGGTCGCCTCATCCGGGCGGTTGGTAGTCAGGTACACGTTGATGCCATCACGCACACCATACCGGGCAAAGACAGGATGCCCGGCAGTGAGGCCCGGGGCGTTCTCCTCGTAGCACATCAGAAGGCACTTGGCATCGTTCATCTTGTCGTACAGCTCAGTCAGCCCGGTCTTCGGGTCAAAGATGCCGTACTCGGGTTCTTTCCACGTCATGCGCCCGCCGGTGTCATACCACTTCTCGAAGCCAGCGGCATAGGTGGGCGGGTTTGCGACCACAAGACAGTGGGGGTCATCATAGCACGTTTCAAGGTGCTTCCACATATCCAGCGGACGGTAGCTCATCCCATGCAAGGACTGCTTGGCCCTGTCGAGCTGTGCACGGATTTCCGCCAGATGTTCCTCCTTGCGGTATTCCAGATCGCGCATGATGCCGTAGAAGTATTCCTTCCCGGCGTTCTTTACGGTTCGCAGGTACAACTGCGCATAGAGGGCAACCGCAGGGTCGAGCAGTTCCTCATTCGTGAAGCCGTCCGCTCTGATTTCCAGCTCCTCAAGGGACCGGCCCGTGATGGCATATCCCATGATGGAGGTGAACATCGAAACGTCGCTGGCCTCGATCTCGCTGGGCTTGTACCCGCACTGTGCCGCGATGTGCGACATGGCGAAAGCGCCGGCGCACGGCTCAACGAACCGGGTGTACCCCTGCTTGCGGGCATTTTCAATCAGCGGCTTCAGGAACTTCTGCTCCTGAGCAACCAGCGTTCCGAGGAAGAATGCTCCGGGGTTCTGGAACTTTGCCATTCATATCACCGACCTTTCTTTCAAAATCGCCCCTCTGGTTTCGACTGGAGCAGTTGCTTTCCAGAGGGTGGGTTGTTTCCGAAGACGTGAACGTCTGGAAAACCCTTGTTCGTAGGCATAAAAAATGGGAGCCATGCTGTTTCCAACATGACTCCCTATGGTTGGTCCGCCGAGCAGGGATTGAACCGTGCGACCCCCTGATTAAGAGTCAGGTGCTCTACTTTCTGAGCTATCGGCGGGTATTACCACATCTTCATCTGGACTGCATCAGGCTCAACCGCTTTCTGCGGTTCAGGCTGTTTCGCCCACTTGTTTGGTGACGGGTCAGGCAGCTCCTCGATCATTTCTCCTGTTCTCTGAAGCCACCATTCTGCGAACACCAGTCTATGACACCACTCTCCGGGCTTTCGGACATCTTCGTAGCAACAAAGCACCACGGGCTTGCCCATGTCCTCATAATGCTGGAGAATCTGAGCAATCCGCGCCGTCCCCACTCTGTCCATGTGCTGGAAGTAGGGCGGCGTGAACCGCTCCCGGTTGTATTCGTTGAACAGATAACCCGGCGGCGCAATCTCCATGATGTTGCCTGCAAGCGTATACCGAAGGGGGAACTTAGGCGCTCCCCGCGTTATCCCAACGACTGTGTAGTTCCCGGTCTTGAGTTCCGGGTTACTGTACCGGCTGGTGTAAATCATGTGCCTCGCTCCTTCCGTACAAGCCCACCAGAATCTTCACACCCTCAGCTATCTTCTCATCGAGATCATAGCCGAGCTGCCTGTAGAATCTGCCGTGGACCATGCACTCATACGCTCTTGTCATCGTGGAGGACTGCTCCTTCGTGATGCCGAGCCTGAAGTCCTTTGCAATCCGCAAAGCCCCTTTGAAGTCGCCGTCTGCAACCAGACGTCTGACTTTATCGGATTTTCGTTCCATCTGTCGTACCTCCTGACCTTTTCGGTAAGATTTTGGGCCTATCTTCATTCTAACCCTTTACCCACCGGAGTCAATCGGTTTTGCATTCAGAGCGAAAGTTTTTGGCTTTGCAGCTTGATACGAGGCCGGATGTGCCACTCGCGGTTTTTCCGGGGTGACACATCGGTTCACGCTTCGTATCTTACCACAGCGGTAATCGCACTGCAATAGCAACTTTTTTGCAACTTTGCCCAAATTTTAGTCCAACCAGCCAAAAATCAGGGCGCTCAACTTGGAAATACCCGCCTTCTGGTCGCGGAACACGGTTGACAAATCGACGTGTTCTTCATCGGCGATCTGCTGCTGAGTCTTGGGTTCAGGGGCAATGTAGAGGTCGTAAATCGTCCGATACCGACGCATTTCCTCCGCGCGCTTGGAATGCTCACAGCGGAACTTGTAGTATTCCAGCATACGGTCGATGTGCTGCACGATGATGCGGGTGTGGGCAGCACTCTCCTGAATGCTCCTCACCACCGGGACCCTCACCCTGCCGTCGCTCTGACTCATCAGCTCCTCCATCAACTCCTCGAAGTCATCGTCCTCGGAGAGCTGGCTGGCTTCATACACGGCACTCTTGCTATGCTCTACAAAGCAGTGGTAGTTCTGAAGCAGCAGCTTGGTGTTATGCAGACGCTTGTCCTTGACGGCCTTTCGGTTCCGCTCCGCTTCGTGCTGGAACTTTTCAATGGCTGTTTCCGATGCCACCCGTACGATCTCCTGCATCATTTCCGGGGGAATGGTGACGTTCTTGTCTTCCTGTGCCATGTCTAAACCTCCCATCATGGGCTGCGCCCCCTTCCCTGCCCACGGGGAAAGAGGCTTGCCCGGTTTCTTACAGCGTGTTATACGTTCTGCGCAGGAGTCCCGCCTTGTGGGTACTCTCCCATGTGAAATTGCCGCCCACCACATTGCCGAAGTGGCCGTAGGCGGATGTCTGTTCATAGATGGGAAGGCGCAGGTTCAGAGCATCAATGATTCCCAGCGGGGTCAGTTCAAAGCAGCGATCTACTGCATTGCAGAGCTTTTCCTCATCCACATTGGCCCCGAACGTGTCGATGCGCAGGGACACCGGGAGCGCCATGCCGATTGCATAGGCCAACTGGACCTGACACTTGTCGCACAGACCCGATGCCACGACGTTCTTTGCAATATGCCGGGCCATGTATGCTGCACTGCGGTCAACCTTCGTGGGGTCTTTGCCGGAGAACGCACCGCCACCGTGGGGAGCATAGCCGCCGTAGGTGTCCACGATGATTTTCCGCCCGGTCAAGCCGGTGTCTGCCGCAGGGCCACCCTGCACAAAACGCCCGGTAGGATTGATGTACAGGTCGTAGGTGTCGATGTCAAGCCACGGGAGATGCCGACGGGCTTCCTGCAAAACAGGCGTGATGACATTTTCCACCAGAGGGTTCATCAGCAATGGGAGGCTCCCGTCTGTGTGCTGGGTGGAGATGACGATGGTATCGATACGCAGGGGCTTCCCATCCCCCTCATATTCCACCGTTACCTGCGTTTTGCCATCCGGCAGGATAAAGGGGATGGTTCCATCCTTGCGGGTCTGGGCGAGCTTGTAGGCCATCTTGTGCGCAAGCATGATGGGCAGGGGCATCAGCTCCGGGGTTTCGTTGCAGGCGTAGCCGAACATCATTCCCTGATCGCCTGCGCCGCCCACCGTGTCGCTGGTTCCCATTGCAATATCAGGGGACTGCTTGTGGACGGACACCATGACCTTGCAGGTATCGGCATCAAAGCCAGATGCCCCGCCGGTATAGCCGATGTCACGCAGGACCCGCCGGGCAATGCCCTCAATATCCACATCGACCTTGCTCGTGATCTCGCCTGCGATGAACACCGTGTCGGTGGTGCAGCAGGTCTCACAGGCCACCCGGCCCTCCGAGTCCTTTGCCAGCACTGCATCCAGCACCGCATCAGAGATACGGTCGCACACCTTGTCGGGATGGCCCTCGGTCACAGACTCAGACGTAAACAGCTTTCTCATACCTTTTCCTCCTCAGCATTCTTCTTGTCTTCCGGCTCGTGGTGACATACAGCAGCGGCCCGCAGGAGCCTCATCAACTCATCCAGACGGACGCTCACCATAACGGGCTTCTCCCCGTGGACAGAGAACGAGACCGTTCCCCGTGTATAGCTGGCGAGCATATTGCACTCTGCTGTACCCATGCTTTCGATGCCAGCCGGTTTGCCATCGACCGCCGCAAAGGTGGTCATGGCTGCGTTCACCGTCATCTGCACCCCGTCAGGGATGCCGGACACCTGTGCAGGGACCTTTACGACGTGGCCCATAAGGGGATTCTTATTTTCTTCCATGTGTTCTCCTTTCTCAGAACGGGATGTCATCGTCATCGAGCAGCGGGCGGAAATCATCGTTCGTGGGTTCCGGCGCTGCCTGCGGGGTGGAGCTGCTATCTTTCTTGGACTCGCCGAAGAAGACCTGATCGCAGCGAACCTCCGTCCGCTTGCGCTTCGCCCCGTTTTTCTCGTAGGTGCGCGTGGTAAGGACGCCGCTTGCCTCGATACGCTTTCCCTGCTTGAAATACCGGGCGACAAACTCAGCCTTCTTTTCCCACGCCACACAGTCGATAAAGTCCGTCTGGTCCTTAACGCCGGGCCGGTCAACTGCAACCGTGAACTCCACCACAGGCTTTCCGTTGGGAGTGGTGCGCAGTTCGGGGTCACGTACCAAGCGGCCGCTGATGGCAATAATGTTCATAGGGTAGCTCCTTTCATCATCGTAGTAGTCGAGTTCCAGATAGTTCTTCCCGAATGCCGCCCGGAAGTCTGCGACACTGGCTTTGTAGGCCATCATGTACTTGATCTGCCAGAACTGCTTCAGGGCATCGGAGGTTTCCCTGCACTGATGCACCGCATATCGTCCGTTCCGATGGCAGCTCTCACCGCACAGGCCCACCTTCAGGCCATACTTTTCGGACTTATCCCGAAACGGCCCCGGGTAGACGTGGTGCTCCTCCAGCCAACCGGTCTTTCCGCACAGAAAACAGGTTCCGTACCTCATTCGGCATCACCCTTCTGGACGTTGGGGTTCTCCACCTCCAGCAGGATGCCGCCGCATTCCAGACACTCTACTACGATCTTCTCCGGCTCCTCATGGTCGCTGACCTGAACCGTGCCGAAACCGTTGCAGGCGATTTCCTCTGCCAGATGAGGCTCCAGAATGCTGTCATCCACATGGCGGGGGTCTTCTGCAAGGTAGGCAGAGCCGAGGGCGATGATGCCGTCTGCGGTCTCCGCGTAGCAATGACCAGCGCTCCGGCTCACCGTCATCCGCTCGCCCACAAGGACTTTGAGGATGCCCCACTGGTCCTTGATGCCGCACTTATCGGGGTTGCGCAGGATGTAGCCCTTGTCATCGCTGATGACCGTGTAGTCAACATCCACGATGCCCTCCGGGAGCTGAGGCGGTTCCTGCTCTACAGAGGGCGCAGCAGGTTTACTGTTCTGTGCGGTGTCGAACAGCGAGGTCTGCCCATCGTCGATGTCCTTCATCACATACTCCATCAGTTCCTCATCCCACACCAGCTTTCGGTTGCCGGAGAGGTTGCCGGTCGTTTTGTCCTTGACTTTGATTTCGGTGCTGATCTCGTGGCTGAAGCTGGGCTTCATCACCTGCACGGTGTCCCCCTCCCGCGTTGCATCGAAGTTCCGTTCCGGAGCCGGGGTCAGTGCCACGCTGATTTTGCAGTTGATGGAGGCGCTGTCGCTCTGGAGCCTGTCCATCTTCTGAAGCAAGCGCTGGAGGGCGCTGTCGAAGTCCATCTTGAAGGCGTTGAAGGTGTCCGCGCTCAGGGACAGCACATACGTTTTGTCGCTCATAGTCATTCTCCTTTACTGTTCATACGGTATATCTGAGATTTCAACGATAACACGCGGGGTGTCGGAGTAGAACTTCCGAACCAGCGCGTCTACAATCTGGGCATCATCGCGGTAGGCAATGCCGTTCAGGGCATCGCAGATGATTTTGCCGATGTTGTCGAAATCAGGCTTTCGTGTCGGACGTATCAGGCGGTCAATCATGGCAAGGTGCTTTTTCCTGCTGGCCGATTTCGGAACGGAGAGGAACGCAAAAATTCTCACGCTCAACATGGCGTCATCAGCAAACCGAACCCCGGATTGGATTCTGTACTCGGTCTTTACGAGGTTTTCGTACAGAACCGTGTTCTCCGGGGTTCTGGCTGTCACATGACCGCATACGGTCGAGAATTTCGGACGTTCTTTGCCTCGCGGCTCTCCGTAGATGCAGAACTGCGTCCTCATTCCCCTGCCGCCTGCTTCGGCTTGTCGTTCGGAGTGTACTCCAGATAGTATTCGTAGCTTTTCTTGCCCGGCCGGAGCTGCTTGCCCTGCCGGACGGTGTAGTCGTTCTTTACGAGGATGGCAGCTACCGTCAACCGGTCCTCAACGCTTGCGATGATAACTTTATCCATCGTTTCCCTCCAAAAAGTTCTTCATCTCGTCAAATCTGCGGGCCGCTTCCGCCTTTCTCCACGACCGACCTGTGAACTGCATCGGGTAGCATATTTCAAAGATACGGTCATAGATGCGGGTGTAGCGGATGTCCGCAGATTCTTTCATTTCGGTCATGCTCAGGTTCGTGGTGAGGATGATAGGAAGCTTCGCTCTGTACCGGCTGTCCACAATGTCGTAGACCTTTTCCAGCGCAAAGTCCGTGCTGCGTTCAGCGCCGAGATCATCAATGATGAGCAGCTTTGCCCTGTTCAGCCGGGCAATCAGGGCGCTGTCATCCTCGCTGAACCCCTGCATGGTTTCCAGCAGCTTTACAAACGAGGTCATCACCACCGGGACCCGCAGGTTCAGAAGATGGTTTGCAATACAGGCTGCTGCGAACGTCTTGCCCGTTCCGACTCCGCCGTAGAACAAAAGCCCCTGATTCTTTGCCAGCATCTCGTCGAAGTGCTTCGCATACCGCAGGCAGAGCTTCAGGTTGTAGGCATTGTCCTTGGTCTGCTGGAACTTGTCAAAACCGATGTCCCGCAGGCGTTCGTCCATGAGGCTTTGCTGTTTCAGCGCTTGTGCTGCCCGCATTTCCCGGTCCTGCATGAGCATCTGCTCTTCCTGCTTCCGCCGTTCAGCCCGGCAGCGGCAGGACACCGGCATCTTGACCCGAACTTTCTTCTTGGGGTCGAACGGAACGGCTTTCAGGTCGGGCATATTGACCTCTACCTGCCGACGGGTATGGCAGTTCCCGCAGACAAGGAACCCTTCATCGTCGTAATAGTCGCCGTTCTCCGGCTGATTTGCCGCCTGCGCCTGACGAACAACGCCTTGCAGCAGGCCATCAAACTCACCCATTCTGCTCACCCCACTCTCTGAACGGATTTTCTTCAGCCGGCGTAGATTCGCTTGCGCCCTGCTGAAGCAGACCCGGCTTCTTTTCCTTGACCCGATCTACGACCCAGCTAAGGATGGCCCGGTAGTCATCCTTGTACTTTTTCCCTTTCGAGCCTTTGTAGAGGTCAAGCTCCACAATGCAGGCATCGGTAAAGGCTTTGCCATACATTTCGACGAGCCGGCCGTAGTTTGCTTCGCTCATCTTCACGAACTCCGCATAGGATTTCTTATCGGGTTTCGGCTTTGCAGGCGGCTTGACTTCTGGCTCCACAGGAAGTTCCATCTGTTCCGGCTCCGGGGTCTTCGGTGCAGGCTTTGCGGCCTCTCGCTCTATCTGCCGGGCTTTCCGCTTTCGTTCAGCATCCAGCCTGCGGTTTTTCTGGAGCTTATACCACTGCTCCTGCCATGTGTCCCAGTCATGGATGTAAAAGCCGTCGGCCACCACATCAATCCAGCCGGTGTCCACAAGGGCTTGAACCACTTTGCCCATGTCGAGCTGGCAGTCCTCTCCGCAGCCGTACAGGTATCGGCTCAGGACTTCGAGGTCGGCATCTTTGACCAGCCCGGTCTCATCGGCGTTCTTCATGCCCCAGAACCACAGGAAGTTCAGGATGCCGAGGGCTTCAAACTTGGAACACCCGATGGCGCGGTATAATCTACGGAGCTTCGTACCGTCCACCTCCTGATGTACGCTTATCCACGGCATCCCCTCACCTTCCTTTTCCGCCGGTGGCTTTATTCTTCGGCTGCACCGTCATTTTTGGTGCCTTCCTCAGCTTCCAGCTCCGCCTTGTGGGCTGTGCAGATTTCGACCAGCCGCTCGACCACCTTGTTGTAGGTGGACATCTTCATGCCGGTCGTAGAGGTCAGCCCCATCTCCTCGATGATGGACTTGACCACGGCGTTGCCCTTGTCCTTGCCGAAGTTTGCCTGCGCCGCCTTGAAAAGCTGCTGGCGCTGCTCCTGCGAGATGACCGGGTCTTCTTCCTCGGCCGGCTGTTCTTCCGGCTTCGGGTCATCCAACTCCCTGTACCCCACCGGGATAGCGCCAGAGGCAACCATTTCGTCTTCCGAGTAAACTCCCTCGTAGTCTTTCGGGAAAGCGTCTCTCACGCACTGGCTGATGGCGACCTTGTTGATCATCGAAGCAGGCTTGTCCTTCCAGTTGGCCTGCCCCTTGTTGTACTCGGAGAAAGCCACCTCCTTGAACGCCGTGCGTTCTTTGCCGTTGCGCATGAAGTACACCCGGCACCAGCCGCCGACCAGAGATTCGCCCGGATAGAGGCAGCAGCCCTCTTTCTGGAAAATCTGGTCGCCGCGCAGGACGGTGATGCCGTCCTGCTTAAACAGGTAGTCGGGGTGTTCAAATGCCCGGCGCATATAGGCTCCCTTACCCACAACGAGCTGTGCAGGCTTGTCGCCAAACTTGATGCAGTAGACCTCACCAGAGACCATCGGGTTCAGCTTGAGCATTTTGCAGGTGTTCATAAAGAACACGATTTCCTGATTGGTAATCTTGTTTGCATCGCCAGTGACCAGATAACGCTTAACGAAATCCAGATCGAGGTCAACTTTGGTTCCCATAACCTCATAGCTTACGGACAGCGCATTGGTTTCAGCTTTACTCATTGCCGTAGACATCTCACATATCTCCTTTCGTGGATTTAACATAACGAGCGGTATATCCGCCTGTAGATTTAATTCTGCCGTTGCATACAGCCGACAGGTTGCCCTGATGGACGCCGAGAACACGCGCGGCTTCGTTTGCACTGTCGAACCGCATCGTCACCCCGGTAGAAATACAAGTGACTTCAACCGGCTTGCTGCTCTTTTCGATATGTGCGACCACACCACGTCTCTGAACCGATTGGAGGCTTTCAGCGGCTCTGGCCTTGGTTTTCTCCTTCAGCCCATGCCGGTAGGCATGGAGAATGTTTTGACTTGCCGTACACCATTCCAGATTATCGACACGGTTGTTCAGCTTGTTGCCGTCAATGTGGTTGATTTGCGGCAGGGCTTCAGGATTCGGCAGAAATTGTTCTGCAACCAGCCGATGAACCGTAAGCGTCTTCCGCCCGCCGTTGTGCCGAAGCTTAACCGACGGATACCCGCATGAATTGGGAACCGCAAAAAGAATCTTCCCGTCATTCCTTTTGACTCGTCCAAACGAGCTGACTTCATACCAATCATCGTAACCAGCAATCGGTTTCCAGATTTCTGTTGAGCAGTCCATGGATTTACCCCCTGAAGCTCATTTTTGCGACCTGACGGTAGGTGATGCCGGGAATCTCGATCTGGCCCTTCGAGGCGCGGATGAGGCGCATAACAGCGGACTGATCGACCGGGCGGAGTTCAATGCCAGCCACCGCCAGCGGGACCACCTTCGGGTCGATCTCGACGATTTCCCAGTCCTTCGAGGTGCTGACGCCAGAGACTTTCGGCGCAGCCGTTGCGGGTACTACCGCATAGCTTGCCGCATCATCCATGATGGCAGCTTCCTCAAAAGCGGCTTCCGCGCCATCTACATCACCGGCGGCTTCCAGCGTGGCCGCTTCCTGAATCTTGCGTTCCCGTTCGGCTTCCGCTGCCCGCCGGGCCGCTTCCTCGGCCTCCCGGCGCTTGCGCTCCTGCTCCGTGATGTAGGCGCTCATCACCTGCTTGACCGTCTTCTCGGCATTGCGCAGCGGGGTCAGCATGGCCTTTTCCCGGTCGCAAACCGCTTTGTGGGCCTGATAGGCGCTGTCTTTCATGGGCTTGAAGAACGTCGTGACCTGCGATGCCTTCTTCTTCAGCATCTTGCCGAACTCACCGGCAAAGGCGTAATCTTCATCGGTCTGGATGACCAGAGACTCCGCCTGAAACTCAATGTCGGTCACATCGCGGGAGAGCTGCTGCTCATCAACGATTTCGGCCTGCGGAACGGTTGCCACCATAGTTTCTTTTTCCATCTGTCGAACCTCCTAAAAATCACTCGTTCATGTAGTTCTTAATTGTCATCAAGGACGAGAACACCGACCAGCACTTCCCACTCCGGGGAAAGCGCACTTCCTGATAGCCCTTCTTGGACAGGTGGAGAATCAGCCGGTCATCGACCTTGATGTCGTGGCTCTCCCATGCCCTGTCATAGGCTTCAAGCTGCACAGCGCAGAGCTTGCTGTTCACCTGTGCCGATGTCTTGTAGTCCACCAGCGTCACCCTGCCGTCGATGATGCACAGCAGATCGACCGTGCCTGCATACCGCAGGATTTTGTGGTAGACCTTGGTTTCGGTCGCCAGAACTTCCGGCTTGCGGCTATCCCACCACTCCCGGAAGCCGGCAAAATACCCGGCATACACCGGCGGAATGTCCTCAATGCCGAACTTGGCGTAGTTCTCCACCGCATTGTGGATAGCCGTGCCGCGCTTTGCGGCCTTGTTCAGAACCTCCGGGTCCACCGTGCTGTAGAAGTCACTGGACAGCGGCTTCATCAGGGTGGTCACGCTGGGTACTTCCAGCCCGTTCAGGTAGTAGAGATGCCGTTCTTCCTCAAATGTCAATTCCGGGAACTGCGGAATTTCGGGCTTCACGCATTCGTTGCTCACGTTGCTTTTCTCCCTTCAGGTTGATTGCCAACCGCATATAGTAGTCGGTCAGCTCGGTTTCGTACAGAAGTGGAAGGTAGCTCTCCGGCTGCTCTGCCAGCTCACATTTGCGCCGGGCATACCAGAGAACGCTGGTGGCTACCACATCCGGGATTTTGAATCCCAGCGCTGTTTCCGCCGCCTGCCGTGCTTCTGCCAGCTTATCGGCACTCATGCCTTTTCCGCGAGTCTGCGGTGGATTTCCTGAAGCAGATCATCGGTTGGAATCTTGCTCAAGTCCAGACCGGCCTCAGAGTCCTCAAAGAGGATAGAGGGGGCCTTCAAAGCGGGGCGGATACCGCGCGAGAAGGAGCAGTTGTAGCAGCTCCAGACGCCACTGGAGTAGACGAACAGGGCGAGGTCACCGTCCGACTTGCTGGGACCGCTCCAACCGGTCGCCAGCCAGCACCACCGCTCCGCATTGGGGATGATGTCAGCGTACTCGCGAGCTTCATCCAGTGTAAGCGGCGCAGCCTTCACCGACAGCTTCCCATAGCAGCCGGAACCGTCCAGCGTGGTCAGGTCGATCTCGCGGGGGATGAGCTTGGCGTTGTCGAGACCCCTCTTGCCCATGTCCTCCAACCACTTATCCACGGCCTTCTTCAGGTCGCTCTCTGCGTAGTTGTTGGAGCTGCCAAATTCAGAAGCACCAACCGATTCCAGCGCCAGCAGGAACAGGCTGTCCGGCAGGCTACCACGACGCTCAACATCCAGCACCACAAATCTGGTTCCGGCCAGCGTAACGATGTCACCCGGCTCGTGCAATACTGCGTACTTTTTCATGTTTCGTTCCATCCTTTCTTACCGGCGATGCAAACACGCCGATATTCAATCTGCCGATTTTCTTCATGGCTTCGTCGAGTTCTCTTGCGGTTGTGATGCCATATTCTTCTGCCAGCAGCTTCTTCAGCGTTTGGATGTCAGCCATCGTCTGCGCCTCCGTTCAGGAGCTTGGAGCCAATGAGCTTCAATTCCCGCGCCGCCCGAATCAGTCCGTCGAGGTAGTCGAGGATTTCGGTCAGGTCTGCCCACTCATCCTTGGAGATGATGCCATCTGCCGTGATGTCGATGAGCTTTTCCTTGACCTGCTCGATGTCACCCTGCCGGAGCTGCTTCAGCAGCTTCATAGTCGTACGCTCTACCGAGGCAATTTCAGGGGACGGCATTTCGAGGCTCTTTCCGATAAGGCATTCCGACGAACAATACCACGCCATCAGCTCCGGTGCATTGTAGATGTCTGCCATCAGCACCACCTTATCCACCGGGATGACCTTCGTATTGCCCAGCTCGTAATCCGCAAGGCTCGAGACCGAGATTCCGAGCAGTTCCGCAGCGCCTTCACGGCTACCGAGCTTATCGTTGTGCTTTGCGGCCTCTTTCCTACACCGGAAGCACTGGTTTTCACAGGCTTTTGCGGCATCGCGTCCCATTTTCTTTGCCCCCTTGATGCGTTATACTTTAGACATCAGCAAACCGCTATGCGTATACTTACCCTTTCGGTAAGTTATCGTCGAAAAAAATAGCGTTGACCTGATCGCTGGTCAGGTCAAGCGCCTTGGCGACAATGCTCATTTCCTCATTGGAGAACTCGACTTCTCCGCGCTCCTTCTTGGAGTAGGTAACAAGCGATTTGCCGATCAATTCGGCCATGTTCTTCTGGGTCTTTCCCTTCTCGACCCGGATGCCCTTGAGCTTGGAGCTATTCATCCGCTCACCCCCTTTCCGTGTCTTCATTATAGCTTACCAATATGGTATATGTCAATCTTAAAATGATAATTTTGGTAAGTTTTGTTTACTCTTTGACAAGTATGTTATAAACTTGGTAAGTAAGCTACATTGGGAGGTATCACTATGTACAGCAAAGCCATGTTCGCCAAACAGTTCAAAAAACTCATCGACAAGCGCGGCCTCACGCAGCGTGCTGTCGCAGAACGTATCAACACGACGGAGACTACCATCTCACGTTATGTTTCTGGCGATAGAACGCCGAACATCGAGACCGCTGTGGAGCTGGCCTCTGTGCTGGGCGTGACGCTGGACGTTTTGGTCGGTGCCGATCTGCCCGCCGCAAGCCGTACGCCGCCCGATGTCAACATCTTAGTCGCCTGCTACGAGAAGGCGTCCATCGCAGACCGGCAGGTTTTGTGGTCGCTGCTCGACCGCTATATGACCCCAGAGCAGCGGGTCATCATAACGTCCATGCAACATGAGGAAAAAGCCGACGTAGGCTGATACGGGTTGACTTTTCGAGGAGGTGAAAATCATGACGAAGCAATGTACCGGGGACGAGCTTATCGTCTTCGATGATATGCCCATTGGTAAATCCTTGAGCGACTACTGGCGTTGGAACGCCTCAGACCTGCTCAACAACACCCTGCGGGGCTCCTACTGCGAGTTCATCGTATCGGCCGCGCTGGGCGTTGATCTGAGCGGGACCAACGATGACTGGACTCCCTACGACATCTCTTTCCCCTACAACTGGGTATGTAATGGCGAGTCCCGCGATAAAGTGCGCATCGAGGTCAAGAGTTGCGCATATCTTCAGGCATGGCGGCAGGGCGATGGAAGACTATCCAGCATCCAGTTCAGCATCCGGCCAACGAGAGCTTGGGACTCCATCAGTGGCTATGCCGAGGAGGTTAAGCGGCAATCTGACGTGTATGTGTTCTGCCTCTATACGGAGACCGTGCGGGAACGGGCCAACCCGTTGGTGTTGGATGGATGGGACTTCTACATCGTGCCGACTCATATTCTGGACGAGCAGTGCGGCCCTCAGAAGACCATCTCGCTTACTATGCTGCAAAAGCTGGACCCATACCTTGCAGACTATGGCAGCATCCGTGATGCCGTTGTCGATTCCCTGAATGTGTACCCCCCCCCGACATTTTGCATAGTTTCTATCATTCCTTTTTGTGCATAACAGAAAAGCAGCCCCGCACTACGCACGGAGCTGCTTTTTCTTCAGCTATCATTATCTTCTGGAGGTTTCGCAATGGGCTATGTGACGAAGAAGGCGGCGCAACGCTTTGAGGAAAAGAAAGCCGCCATATACGTTCGAGTCTCAACGCAGTATCAGGTTGACCGGGCTAGCCTGCCCGTCCAGAGAGAAGAACTCATCAACTATGCAAAATATGCCCTCGGCATCTCGGACTATGTGATTTTCGAGGATGCAGGCTACTCTGCCAAAAATACCGACCGTCCAGACTATCAGCAGATGATGGCCCGAATGAGGACCGGCGAGTTCTCTCACCTGCTGGTCTGGAAAATCGACCGTATCAGCCGTAACCTTCTGGACTTTTCCGTCATGTACGCCGAGCTGAAAGAGCTTGGCGTGGTCTTCGTGTCGAAGAACGAACAATTCGATACCAGCTCCGCGATGGGCGAAGCCATGCTCAAAATCATCCTGATCTTTGCGGAACTGGAGCGCAAAACAACCTCTGAGCGAGTCAGCGCCGTCTTCGTGTCCCGCGCCAATGATGGCATCTGGAACGGCGGCAAGGTTCCCTACGGGTACTCCTACGACAAAGAGAGCAAGACCTTCTCCATCGCCGAGGACGAGGCCAAAATCGTCCGTCTGATCTACTCCCTGTACGAGTCCGAAAAGTCCATTGTCCGGGTTGCTCGGATTATGAATGAGCGTGGCCTGAAATCCCGCGCTGGAAGCGACTGGAGTCCGACCACCGTCCACACGATTCTTTCTAGTCCATTCTACTCTGGAACGTATCGGTACAATTACCGCGACGAGTCCAACGCAAAGCGTTTCCGCGAAAAGGGCAAGGACGAATGGGTATTGGTCGAGAACCACCACCCGGCCATTGTGTCCCCTGAACGGCAGGCTGCTGTCGGTGTCATTCTGGAAAGCAAGCACTACAACAAGAATGCCACCTATCAGCGAAAAAACGTCCACGTCTTCGCCGGGCTGCTCACCTGCGGCTGCTGCGGCTCCACGATGGCTGCAACCACCGATAAGGTCCGGGCAGACGGCTGGAGACCATCTATGTACATCTGCTCCCGGCGACGCAAATCCGAGGACTGCACCAACAAGTACGTCTCCGATGTGACCCTCGGCCCATTCGTACTGAACTTCTTCGCCAACCTGATAAAAGCATCCAACTCCTTCGGCAGAACGACATCCATCGAAACATTGGAGAAGAAGCTGCTGCGTGGCGAAGCGCTTTCCCATGTTGACCACATCGAGCGTCCGGGCCTCGAAGAACTATACAACCACCTGCGCAGCGGCTTTGACGAGAAGTGCTTTGAATCTCCTACCATCGCGGCCACGGAGTCCAGCGCGGACTTGAGCGAACGCGATCTGCTGCTCTCCGAGAAGCGTCGGCTTGAGCGCGCCCTCAACCGCCTGAAGACCATCTATCTCTACGGAGATGATGAGATGGCAAGCAAAGACTTCAACATCGAGCGTGAGCGAATCACCAAAGCTCTCAGCGAGGCAGACTCCCGCATCAATGAGCTGGACATCGCCAATGCCTTCGACCTGTCGCTTTCCGATGAGGCATTCATGCAGAAGGCCAGCCAGTTCATCCTGACCCAGCAGCTCTTGGACAAGCGCTATGTGAACTACGAGCGTTTCATCCGCAAAATCGACCCCAAAATCGTCAAGGATTTCCTCAACGAAACGGTCTCAAACTTTTGTATAAAAGACGGCCTTACCACCTCAATTTTGCTCAAAAACGGCATTGAACTACGATTTTCGTACAAAACCGCCGAATAAGAAAAAAGTCCAGAAACCCGCATGGCTTCTGGACTTTTTCGTTACTTTTTATCTTCCGGGTCGTTCCCGCCTCGTATAAACATCGCATCGCCAAAAGAGAAGAATCTATAACGTTCCTCCACAGCCACCTTATAGGCTGCCATGGTCTTTTCGTAGCCATACAGGGCCGACACCAGCATGATAAGGGTGCTTTCCGGCAGGTGGAAGTTGGTGATCAGGCCGTCGATGCAGTTGAACTTCACGCCTGGATACAGGAAGATAGAAGTGTTGCCGCTGCAGGCGCGAATCTCGCCGTACTTTGCGGCAACGGCTTCCAGCGTGCGGCAGCTGGTAGTGCCCACTGCGATCACACGGTGACCGGCAGCCTTGGTATCGCGGATCATCTGCGCGGTTTTTTCATCGATGCAGTACCATTCGCTGTGCATTTTGTGATCCGCGATCTCGTCCTCCTGTACAGGGCGGAAGGTGCCCAGACCCACATGCAGGGTCACTTCAGCAATGTTCACGCCCTTGGCACGGATGGTATCCATCAGTTCCGGGGTGAAGTGCAGGCCGGCCGTAGGGGCTGCAGCACTGCCAAGCTCCTTTGCGTAAACAGTCTGATACTGGCTCTGATCCTCCAGCTGCTTTGTGATGTAGGGCGGCAGAGGCATTTTGCCAAATTCGTCCAGCTTTTCATAAAGGGTCTCGGTATCGTAATAGAATGTAACGTACTTGTTGCCGTCCTCCATGGTCTCGTCTACCACGGCGGTCAGACTGCCGTCACCAAAGCTCACCTTCGTGCCGGGCTGCATCCGCTTGCCAGGCTTTGCAAGACACTCCCACTGGTCGCCCTTGACCTGACGCAGCAAAAGCAGCTCACACACAGCACCGGTGGGCTGCTTGACGCCCACAATGCGGGCGGGCAGGACCTTGGAATTGTTTACCACCAGCAGGTCGCCCGGCTCTAAAAATTCCGGTAGATCGTGGAAGATCTTGTGCTGGATGCTGTCGTCTTTCTGGCTCAGCACCATCAGCCGTGCAGAGTCTCTGGGGTCAGCCGGCTCCTGTGCAATGAGTTCTTTGGGTAAATCATACCAAAAATCTTTTTTTAACATAGCGTGCAATTTGCCTTTCCGATGATTGACACGGACACCGTATCAATGATATCATAAAATCTGTATAAACAGTATCTATTATATTGCATCGCTGTCCGGTTTGCAAGCCGTGAATCTATGTAATAGAAATATTTATTGAGTTCGCTTTCACGAAAGGAAAGGTGCTGGAAATGGAAAAACAGTATAAAGTGGGTATCGTAGGTGCGACTGGTATGGTCGGTCAGCGTTTTGTGACGCTGCTGGAAAATCACCCCTGGTTCAAGTTGACCGTTCTGGCTGCATCCGGCCGCAGCGCCGGCAAGACCTATGAGGAAGCTGTCGGTCCCCGCTGGGCCATGACCTCCCCCATGCCGGAAAGTGTCAAGAAGATGGTAGTTTTGGATGCATCCAAGGTGGAAGAGGTTGCTTCTCAGGTGGATTTTATCTTCTGTGCAGTCAACATGCCCAAGGATGAGATCAAGGCTCTGGAAGAGGCCTATGCAAAGGCAGAATGCCCTGTGGTTTCCAACAACAGTGCACACCGCATGACACCGGATGTTCCGATGGTAGTGCCTGAAATCAATGCAGACCACCTGGAGATCATCCCCGCACAGCGCAAGCGTCTGGGCACCAAGCGCGGCTTTATTGCCGTTAAGTCCAACTGCAGCCTGCAGAGCTATGTTCCCGCCCTGCACCCGTTGATGAAGGATTTTGGTGTCAGCAAGGCTCTGGTATGCACCTATCAGGCCATTTCCGGTGCAGGTAAGACCTTTGACCGTATGCCCGAGATCGTGGACAACGTGATCCCCTACATCGGCGGCGAGGAAGAAAAGAGCGAGCGCGAGCCGCTCAAGCTGTGGGGCCACATTGAGGGCGACCATATCGTGAACGCCGAAAAGCCGGTGATCACTGCACAGTGCTTCCGCGTGCCTGTCTCCGACGGCCACACCGCTGCCGTGTTTGTAAGCTTTGAGAAGAAGCCCACCAAGGAGCAGATTTTGGAGGCATGGGCAAACTTCCGCGGCCCCGCACAGGAGCTTGACCTGCCCAGCGCACCCAAGCAGTTCCTGCATTACTTCACCGAGCCGGATCGTCCGCAGCCCAAGCTGGACCGCAACACCGAGAACGGCATGGCTGTGTGCATCGGCCGCCTGCGCGAGGACACCCTGTTTGATTACAAGTTTGCCTGCATGAGCCACAACACCCTGCGCGGTGCTGCAGGCGGCGGCGTTCTGCTGGCAGAGCTGCTGGCCGCAAAGGGCTATTTCGACTAAGTATATTTTGCGCAAAAGCGCATACAAAGGAGTTTTTAGTCTATGAAGAATCCTGTCTTTACCGGCGCGGGTGTTGCCATTATCACCCCGATGTACGAGGACGGAAGCATCAACTTTGACGAGCTGGGCCGCATTATTGAGGATCAGATCGCGCACCATACCGATGCCATCATCATCTGCGGCACCACCGGCGAGTGCTCTACTATGACCGATGAGGAGCAGCTTGCCGCCATCAAGTATACGGTGGATGTTGTAAACCATCGTGTGCCCGTCATTGCCGGTGCCGGCTCCAACGATACCGACCACGGCTGCGCACTGGCCGCAAAGTCTGCCGAATGCGGCGCAGACGCTCTGCTGATGGTGACTCCCTATTACAACAAGACCTCTCAGGCTGGTCTGGTGGCTCACTTCACCGCCATGGCTGAGGCTGGCGGCATCCCGGTAATCATGTACAACGTGCCTTCCCGCACCGGCCTGAACATTGCCCCGGAGACTGCTCTGGAACTGAGCAAGCATCCTCTGATTAACGGCATCAAGGAAGCTTCCGGCAACATCTCTCAGGTAGCCAAGATCGCACAGCTGTGCGGCGACGAGCTGAACATTTATTCCGGCAACGACGATCAGGTGGTTCCCCTGCTGGCTCTGGGCGGCAAGGGCGTGATCAGCGTCGTGTCCAATGTCAAGCCGGAGCTGGTGCACAACTGCTGCAAGGCATTCTTTGACGGCGATACCGCAAAGGCACGTCAGCTGCAGCTGGAAATGCTGCCGCTGGCAGATGCTTTGTTCTGTGAAGTGAACCCTATTCCGGTGAAGTACGCCATGAATGTGCTGGGCTGGGAAGCTGGCGAGTGCCGTCTGCCTCTGGTAGAGCCGAGCGAGGCACACAAGGAGTATATTGAAAAGGCTCTGCGTGCAGAGGGTCTTATTACAGAATAAGTTTTTGGCTGCAAAATGCCCGGCGGAGCGCTCTGTCCGGGCATTTTGCGATATGCCGATATGCAAAACGGGCAGGAAAGGATAAAAATTATGACGGATATTGTGATTCAGGGCATCGGCGGCCGCATGGGCCATGTGCTGTGTGATATGATCGCACAGCGCGAGGACTGCCGCGTGATTGCAGGCATCGACATAAAGGATGGCGAACAGAACGGCATCCCTGTGTATGACAGCCTAGAAAAGCTGGACGGCAAGGGCGATGTGATCATCGATTTCAGCTCTCCGGCCGCTGTGGAAAAGGCTCTGCCCTACTGTGAAGCTCACAAGCTGCCCATCGTGGTGTGCACCACCGGCCTTTCGGAAGAGCTGCAGCTCAAGGTGGTGCAGCTATCCCGCACGGTGCCGGTGTTCAAGAGCGCTAATATGTCCATGGGCATCAATGTGCTGTCGGAGCTGTGCAAGCGCGCATCGGCGATTCTGGGTGTGAACTACGATGTTGAGATCGTGGAGCAGCACCACCACAACAAGCTGGATGCTCCCAGCGGCACTGCACTGATGCTGGCCGATGCCATCAACGAGCAAAACAATGGCGAATATCATTATGTTTACGACCGTTCTTCTGTCCGCCAGAAGCGCGACCCGAAGGAAATTGGTATCAGTTCTGTGCGCGGCGGCAGCATCGTGGGTGATCACGAAGTGCTGTTCTGCGGCCCGGACGAGGTGATCACCCTCAAGCACACCGCTTACTCTCGCAATATTTTTGCAAACGGCGCTGTGAATGCAGCAGTTTACCTTGCAAAAAAGGAGCCGGGCCTGTACAATATGGGTGATATGATCGCTGCACTTTAAAAAGCCTGATTGCTCTGCTTTTGGCAGAAACATGGTGGAAGGATGTGGACGCGGATGAGCAAACAATCCCCGCAACAGCACCGGCGCAGACCGACTGCAAAACGCCGCGCCAGAAGGCAGGCTTTCTGGACAGCCGGAGCGGTGCTGATCGTATTTCTGTTCTGCCTGCCTTTGCTGCCAAAGTTCTTTCTGCAGGAAAGCATACCGACGGCAGAACCGGTGAGCACGGAAAGCTCTTCTGCAGGTTCTGCCACTGTATCACAGCCGGAAGAAGCAGAGCCTGCGCCAGAGCCGGAACCGCAGCCGCTGGTTCAGACTGTCCGCTTTTCTGCAACAGGAGATAATCTGATCCACTCCCCTATTTACAAGCAGGCAAAGCGCCGGGCTGCCGGAACAGAAGGCTACAGCTTTGATTACTGCTATGAGCACATCGCTCCCTTCTACGTGCAGCAGGACGTGAACTGGATCAATCAGGAAACACTCTGTACGGACGAGCTGGAGCCATCCTCCTACCCATGCTTTTCTACGCCGGGCGATTGCGCCCGTGCGCTTTACCGGGCGGGTGTGCGGGTGTTCAGCCTGTCCAATAACCACACCTACGATAAAGGCGCTTCCGGCATTGCCGCTACCCTGCGCTTCTGGGGCAGTATGCCGGAGGATGTAGTGACCACCGGTTTGTGGAAGGGCAAAGAGGACTACGGTCATATCCCGCTGCAGACTGTCAATGGTGTAACGATCGCATATCTTTCCTACACAGAGCATACCAATGGCATCCCGCAGAACAGCTCCATGCAGGCCAATGTGATCTATACCAGCCAGACCGATGTGATCGAGCAGCAGGTAAAAGCGGCACGTCAGCTTGCAGATTTTGTGGTGGTGGGTGTGCACTGGGGCGTAGAAAACAGCCATGCCATCGCAGATCCGCAGCGAACTCTGGCGCAGAACCTTGCAGACTGGGGTGCAGACTTGATCATTGGCACCCACCCGCATGTGCTGCAAAATGCACAGTGGCTGACTGCAGCAGACGGCAGGCAGGTGTTCACGGCCTATTCTCTGGGCAATTTTATCAGCACGCAGGAAAAGCCCGATCAGCTGGTCGGCGCAATTTTATCGGTTCAGCTTGAAAAAACGACCGAACCGGACGGCACTGTCCGTTGCAGCGTGCTCTCTCCCAGACTTCTGCCGACGATGACCCACTATGATGCAGGCAAATCCAATGTGCGTACCTACCTGTTCCGCGATTATACCGAAGCCCTTACAAAGGCCCACGGAGTACGGCAGGCGTATCCAGATTTCAGCCTGGAAATGATTCAGTCCATTGCCCGGGAAAATATCGACCCGGAGTTTTTACAGCTTACCTGAATGTTTTTGTATTGTTGAAGCCCGCCTTTCGGGCAGAACGGAGGATCCTTATGTACGGAGTATCGAAGATCAATATTGAGCCGAGCCTCATGATGATCAGTGTGCAGGATGTAGAGTTCAAGGGCAACAGTCTCGCACGTTACCTGCAGATCTTTGCAGATAACGGTGTGGTCGTAGATATGATCAGCCAGAGTGCACCCCATGGCACCACCATCGATTTCAGCTTTACCGCTTCCAGCAGTGATCTTCCGCTGGTGATGAAGGCTATTTCCGTTGCAAATCTGGACAAGGATGCCAAGGCTTCCCCGCTGATCAGCGTGGGTTATTCCAAGCTGAACCTGTTTGGTGAAGAAATGGTCACCAGCTGCGGCGTAGCTGCCCGTGCACTGAATTCTCTGGCAATGGCCGGCATTGAAGTACTGCTTATCACCACCAGCGATCTGGATATTTCCCTGCTGGTCCACGCAGAGAATGAGGATGCAGCTTACGAAGCATTGAAGAAGGCTTACGAGCTGTAAATTCTGCAAGCAAGCGAGCAATCCTCCATCAAGTGAAAAAATGCCGGTGCACTCCAAAACAGAGTACACCGGCATTTTCATGTTCAATATTTTTACAGAGTGACTTTGTGGTAGATCTTCTTGCCCTTCTTGATCACAATACCCTTTGCCAGCTGCTCAGCAGTGAAGCCAACGGTGGGAGCGGCTACCTTCTCGCCATCCACCAGAACACCGCCCTGCACGACCAGACGGCGTGCCTCGCCGTTGGATGCTGCCAGACCAGCCTTGACCATCAGGGTCAGGATGCCGATGGAGCCATCGGTCAGGTCGGCCTCGGTCAGCTGAGTAGAAGGCATGTGCTCGGTATCCATTGCGCTGCCGCTGAACAGTGCGCGGGCAGCATTCTGGGCCTTCTCGGCCTCTTCTTTGCCATGGACCATGCTGGTCAGCTCGTAAGCCAGAATTTCCTTAGCTTCGTTCAGGCGCTGATCCTTCCATGTGCTCATCTCGTCGATCTGCTCCAGCGGCAGGAAGGTGAGCATACGGATGCACT
>ERZ1026878.413-NODE-413-length-33629-cov-6.817180_pt1 | contig 33629 bp, 28 predicted proteins | sample MGYA00380169_ERZ1026878 | MGnify/ENA primary metagenome ERZ1026878 (study PRJEB33269, sample SAMEA4719805) | human gut metagenome | biome: human-associated habitat; feature: organic feature; material: feces | place: Cameroon | collected 2013-10 ...
CCACGATTCAGAGTAATCTCAACAAATACCAGAAGTGAGGCATCCAGATAATGCGGGTTCAGCAGAGCTGTATAGCCCTGAATAAAACCCTGTCTTTCCAGTCGGCGCACACGCTCAAGGCACGGCGTCGGGGAAAGTCCCACACGTTTTGAAAGCTCGACGTTGGAAATACGCCCATCCTTTTGCAATTCATTAAGAATGTTACGATCGATACGGTCGAGATCTTTGCCAGGGCGCTTCTTGCTATCTACCATTATTATTGTCTCTCTGTATTCCTTCCCTACTCCTGCCTGGACCCTGTGCACATCACTGTTCAGAGCCTGTACCCGTTAGTCATCACATCGCCTGATTTTGTATTAGACGCGATGCGGATTCGGGTTCTGTTGGTAAGAAGACCGTTGCCCAAAGGCTGTCACCGACATCACGTATGGCGTCTGTCCACGCCATGCGTAGATTTCACTGACCCGGTAAAAATGGCATTTACGTGCATGCCTATGCGGCATACGGTTAACGCGGTTTTTTTTCTTCCTTGAATGTTTTCGCAAAAGCGCAGGGGATTGTCAAAGCAAAACATCGTTTTTTAGTACAACATGCCGGATATTCATTACGGCAGGGTATTAATCCTCATTTTATTGCCTTATAAACAACCGGTTTTCAGGAGAAAGCTTGATGTTATAGCGCGCCATTCATCGTCCGTGGCTATTACACAGATTGATATCAAAATTGCTGCGCTCTTTTTTTACGACAACAAATTCCCTACAATCCAGCCAAATGTCTGCCAACAACAATGGGGATCTCATGGGCACGGCCAAACACAGTAAGCTGCTAATCCTTGGTTCTGGACCTGCGGGATATACCGCGGCGGTCTATGCTGCACGCGCTAACCTGCAACCGGTATTAATCACCGGCATGGAAAAAGGCGGTCAGCTGACCACCACCACCGAAGTGGAAAACTGGCCAGGCGACCCGAACGACCTGACCGGACCGCTACTGATGGAACGTATGCACGAGCATGCTGCCAAATTCGAAACCGAAATTCTGTTCGACCATATTAACAAGGTCGATCTGCAGAACCGTCCGTTCCGCCTGACGGGTGACAGCGGCGAATACACCTGTGACGCGCTGATCATCGCCACCGGTGCTTCTGCCCGTTACCTGGGCCTGCCATCAGAAGAAGCGTTTAAAGGCCGCGGCGTCTCTGCCTGCGCAACCTGTGACGGTTTCTTCTACCGCAATCAGAAAGTTGCGGTCATCGGCGGCGGCAACACTGCCGTGGAAGAAGCGCTGTACCTGGCGAACATTGCTTCAGAAGTGCACCTGATCCACCGCCGCGATACATTCCGCGCGGAGAAGATCCTGATCAAACGTCTGATGGATAAAGTGGCAAGCGGCAACATCGTGCTGCACACCAACCGCACGCTGGAAGAGGTCACGGGCGATCAGATGGGCGTTGCCGGTCTGCGTATTCGTGATACCCAGAACAGCGATAACGTCGAAACGCTGGACGTGGCGGGCCTGTTTGTTGCTATCGGTCACAGCCCGAACACGGCAATCTTCGAAGGGCAGCTGGAGCTGGAAAACGGCTACATTAAAGTGCAGTCAGGCATTCACGGTAACGCGACCCAGACCAGTATCCCGGGCGTGTTTGCGGCGGGCGATGTCATGGACCATATTTACCGTCAGGCAATTACCTCTGCGGGTACCGGGTGTATGGCCGCGCTGGATGCTGAACGCTACCTCGATGGACTGGCGGAACAAAGTAAATAATCTTTACAAGTCAGTAACAAACGTAAATAAAGGCGGCGATAAGTCGCCTTTATTGTCTCCCCGTTGTAACATTGCGCTGCCCAATTTCTAATAACGTCACCTGCAAAGTACGCAATGGAAAAAACCCGTCAACAAGAGTTAACACGCTGGCTGAAACAGCAAAGCGTTATTTCCCGCCGCTGGCTTACCATTTCCCGTCTGCTGGGATTTGTTAGCGGCCTGTTGATTGTTGCCCAGGCATGGCTGCTGGCCCGCATTCTCAATCACATGATCATGGAGAACATTCCCCGCGAGGCGCTCCTGCTGCCCTTTATTGTCCTGATCCTGGTTTTTATCCTGCGCGCCTGGGTGGTCTGGCTGCGTGAGCGCGTCGGTTTTCATGCCGGACAGCATATCCGCTACGAGATCCGTCGTCAGGTGCTCGACAGGCTTCAGGAAGCCGGCCCGGCGTGGATTCAGGGAAAACCAGCCGGAAGCTGGGCGACGCTGATCCTTGAGCAGATTGACGATATGCACGACTATTACGCGCGCTATTTGCCGCAAATGGCGCTTGCCGTCTTCGTTCCGCTGTTGATTGTGATCGCCATCTTCCCGGTTAACTGGATGGCAGCACTGATTCTGCTGGGCACCGCCCCGCTGATCCCCCTGTTTATGGCGCTGGTTGGGATGGGAGCGGCGGATGCCAACCGCCGTAACTTCCTGGCATTGGGTCGCTTAAGCGGCCATTTCCTTGACCGCCTGCGCGGCATGGAGACATTACGCATTTTTGGCCGCGGTGAAGCGGAAACCGACAACATTCGTCTGGCATCGCAGGATTTCCGCCAGCGCACCATGGAAGTATTACGCCTCGCCTTCTTATCCTCAGGCGTGCTGGAATTCTTTACTTCGCTGTCGATCGCCCTTGTGGCCGTCTACTTCGGCTTCTCCTATCTCGGTGCGCTGGATTTCGGCCATTACGGCACGGCAGTGACCCTTTCTGCCGGTTTTCTGGCGCTGATCCTGGCCCCGGAATTTTTCCAGCCTCTTCGCGATTTGGGGACCTTCTATCACGCTAAAGCACAGGCGGTTGGCGCGGCCGACAGCCTGAAAACGTTCCTGGAAACACCGCTGGCGCATCCGGAGCGGGGTGACGTGATGCTAAATGCCAAGGAACCCGTGACCGTCGAGGCCCAGGATTTTTGCATCCTCTCGCCGGAAGGTAAGGTGCTGGCAGGCCCGCTGAACTTTACACTGCCGGCCGGACAGCGCGTGGTGCTCGTCGGCACCAGCGGTTCCGGGAAAAGTTCGTTACTGAATGCGCTATCCGGTTTTATGGCCTACACCGGTTCGCTGCAAATAAACAAAACCGAGTTGCGTAAACTCGACCCTGACGCCTGGCGTAAACAGCTCAGTTGGGTAGGACAAAACCCGCAGCTTCCTGCCTCCACGCTACGTGAAAATGTGCTTCTGGCGCGTCCGGATGCGCGTGAAGATGAACTGCAATCGGTGCTCGACCGCGCCTGGGTCAGCGAGTTTCTGCCGCTGCTCCCGCAAGGGGTAGACACCGTCGTCGGTGACCAGTCCGCCGGGCTGTCTGTTGGCCAGGCGCAGCGTGTAGCCGTTGCCCGCGCGCTGCTTAATCCATGTCAGCTGATGCTGCTGGATGAGCCTGCAGCCAGCCTGGATGCCCACAGTGAGCAGCGCGTGATGGAAGCGCTTAACGCCGCCTCACGCCAGCAAACGACCCTGATGGTCACCCACCAGCTGGAAGGTCTTGCCGACTGGGACCAGATCTGGGTCATGGAAAATGGCCGTCTTGTTGAGCAAGGCGATTACGCCTCTCTTGTTGCCGCGCAGGGGCCGTTTGCCGCCCTGCTGGCGAACCGTCAGGAGGACATCTGATGCGTGCTCTGCTGCCTTATCTTGCGCTCTATAAACGCCACAAATGGATGCTGACGCTGGGGATCGTGCTGGCGATTGTGACTCTGCTCGCCAGCATTGGTCTGCTCACGCTTTCCGGCTGGTTCCTGTCAGCCTCTGCCGTCGCGGGCGTTGCCGGGTTGTACAGCTTTAACTATATGCTCCCGGCGGCCGGCGTTCGCGGTACCGCCATCACCCGTACTGCAGGACGCTATTTTGAGCGGCTGGTCAGCCACGACGCCACTTTCCGCGTGCTGCAGCACCTGCGCATCTACACCTTCAGTAAACTGCTGCCCCTCTCCCCTGCCGGGCTGGCGCGTTTTCGTCAGGGCGAGTTACTTAACCGTGTCGTTGCCGATGTCGACACGCTGGATCACCTTTACCTGCGCGTGATCTCCCCGATTGTAGGCGCGTTTGTGGTGATTGTGGTGGTGACGCTGGGATTGTCTTTTCTGGATGTTCCCGTTGCGCTCACGCTGGGCGGGATCATGCTGTTGACGCTTATAATTCTGCCGCCGCTCTTTTACCGCGCCGGGAAATCCACCGGGGAAAACCTGACGCGTCTGCGCGGAGATTACCGCCAGCAGTTGACCTCCTGGCTTCAGGGGCAGGCAGAACTGACCATTTTCGGTGCAAGCAAGCGCTATCGCGCGCGTATGGAAAGTACGGAGTTGAACTGGCATGAAGCTCAGCGCCGACAGTCGGAACTGACTGCGTTTTCCCAGGCACTGATGACGCTCATTGGCGGCATCGCGGTGATTGCCATGCTGTGGCTGGCGTCCGGAAGTATTGGGGGAAATACACAGCCAGGTCCCCTGATCGCCCTCTTCGTTTTTTGTGCGCTGGCCGCGTTTGAAGCGCTGGCACCCGTGACGGGCGCCTTCCAGCATCTGGGGCAGGTCATCGCCTCAGCCCTGCGCATCACCCAGATCGCCGAACAGGAACCTGAAGTAACATTCAGTGCAGGGCAGACAGCGGTACCCGCGCAGGTTGCGCTGGCGCTGGATGATGTCACCTTCGCCTACGACAAACAGGCGCAAAACGCGCTGGAAAGCATCACCCTTTCTGTTAACGCCGGAGAGCGGCTTGCGATCCTCGGCCGTACCGGTTGCGGTAAATCGACGCTGCTGCAGCTGCTGACCCGCGCCTGGGATCCGCAGCGCGGCCAGATCCGTTTTAACAATACGTTGCTGACAGATTTCAGCGAGCAGGCCCTGCGTCAAACCGTCAGCGTCGTTCCACAGCGCGTACACCTGTTTAGCGCCACCCTGCGTGATAACCTGCTGCTGGCCGCACCGCACGCGTCGGATGACGCTCTTCGCGCCATGCTGGAGCAGGTCGGTCTGCACAAGCTGCTTGAGGACGAGGGATTAAACAGCTGGCTGGGCGAAGGCGGCCGTCAACTCTCCGGCGGTGAGCTGCGCAGACTGGCGATTGCGCGCGCGCTGCTGCACGATGCCCCGCTGATGTTGCTCGACGAACCCACCGAAGGGCTGGACGCGACAACTGAGAGCCAAATCCTTGATCTCCTTGCGAATGTGATGCGCGGGAAAACCGTGCTGATGGTCACGCACCGCCTGCGCGGTCTGGCGAGTTTTGATCGGATAATTGTGATGGACAACGGACAGATTATTGAGCAAGGTAGTCACGCAGAGCTGTTGACGAAACAGGGTCGCTACTACCAGTTTAAACAGCGTCTGTAGACTATATTTGTAGCGTCCTCACTCGCGTACTGGAGTTTTGCTGTCATGCGCCTGGTCCAGCTTTCTCGTCATAATATCGCGTTCCCTTCGCCGGAGGGGGCGCTACGCGAGCCCAATGGTCTGCTGGCCCTTGGCGGTGACCTTAGCCCTGCTCGGCTATTAATGGCGTACCAGCGCGGCATTTTCCCGTGGTTCTCCCCCGGCGACCCGATTTTATGGTGGTCTCCCGATCCCCGCGCCGTGCTGTGGCCAGAGCAGTTTCACCTGAGCCGCAGCATGAAGCGTTTCCATGCAAAATCACCGTACCGTGTCACCCTGAATCACGCCTTTGGTCAGGTTATAGAAGGCTGTGCTGAAGACCGCTATGAAGGGACATGGATAACCCGCGATATCATTACCGCCTATCACCAGTTGCATGAGCTGGGTTACGCCCACTCTATCGAGGTCTGGCAAGATGGGACGCTCGTCGGCGGCATGTACGGCGTGGCGCAGGGGACGCTGTTTTGTGGCGAGTCGATGTTCTCTCGTTCGGTCAACGCCTCGAAAACCGCGCTGCTGGTTTTCTGCCAGGCCTTTGCCCAATACGGCGGACGCCTAATCGATTGTCAGGTGCTCAACGAACACACGGCCTCACTGGGTGCCGTTGAAATCCCGCGACGCCAGTATATCGGGCATCTGGATGCCAGCCGTCAGGAGAAGCTCCCGCGCGACTTCTGGGTCCCGAGAACGCTCTTTATGCCCTATGCCTAAATGTTTTCCGCATATTTTTTGTGAGGGTGTTATAATTATGCCGCAGAGCAGCTTCTGCCTGTTGCCCCGCCGCCGTTTGGGACCCTCGCTTCAGATAACGTCCTGACGTTTATCCTGTTGTCTCCCCTTTACGAATGCGCTTCCTGTTCGGTTGTACCGTGACGCTTGGGCAATGCGCCGAAACTGTTTTGCTGCGTTTTAATCGCGCAATTCTTTACTTAATAGATGAATTTCGGCATTATCTTGCCGGTTCAAAACTTGGTAGTGATACCCCAGAGGATTAGATGGCCAAAGAAGACAATATTGAAATGCAGGGTACCGTACTTGATACGTTGCCTAATACCATGTTTCGCGTAGAGCTGGAAAACGGTCACGTGGTAACTGCGCACATCTCCGGTAAAATGCGCAAAAACTACATCCGCATTTTGACGGGCGACAAAGTGACTGTTGAACTGACCCCGTACGACCTGAGCAAAGGCCGCATTGTCTTCCGTAGTCGCTAATTGTTTTCGCCTGTAATGGCAGATGAATATTAAATAAGGTCGGGTTCTTCCCGGCCTTAAATTTATGGAAAACCCTTCCCTCTGTTATACAGCCGCTTTTGCTTTTCTTGCCGGGTGGCGCTGCGCTTACCCAGCCTACACGCCACATTGATATCAATAAATTGCACAACGCATTGTAGACCTGCGCAACCGTAGCGCCGCCAGGCGACGTGGTAGTAGGCTGGTAATATGTGAATGCTGTTTATTTCATTTTTGTGCTGCCTGTACGGCAGTGCACTCTTTTTATGTCCGTAGGACATGCTAAGCCAATTTCTAAGCTGCCTGTACGGCAGTGCACCCACACCTTTTTACCTGATGGCGGAACGAACATTTCTAAGCTGCCTGTACGGCAGTGCACTGAGTTAATTGAGGGTAGGTCTTTAACTGAATTTTCTAAGCTGCCTGTACGGCAGTGCACATCGCCTTCGGCGATTTTCTGAACAGCCGCCCTTTCTAAGCTGCCTGTACGGCAGTGCACCAACGGAGGCGGCAGCTTCAGCAGCTGAGGCTTTTCTAAGCTGCCTGTACGGCAGTGCACAACGATGGCTGTGTAATAGCACGCAGCGCCGATTTCTAAGCTGCCTGTACGGCAGTGCACCGCCTCCCACAAACTCTGGGGGACGCACGAAATTTCTAAGCTGCCTGTACGGCAGTGCACTCATCGACCGAACCTGCGAAACTGCCCTCATTTTTCTAAGCTGCCTTTACGGCAGTGCACTGTGTATACGTTCGGCAAATCCTTTTTCCAGCTTTCTAAGCTGCCTTTACGGCAGTGCACACTGACCTGGTTCTCATTGAGCAGGTTCGCAATTTCTAAGCTGCCTTTACGGCAGTGCACGTCGAGCCTGGGCGGGAAGAAACAGACTAACTTTTCTAAGCTGCCTTTACGGCAGTGCACTCGGTCGCTGCGACATGTGCTTTTCTTGTGACTTTCTAAGCTGCCTTTACGGCAGTGCACACCTACCCTCAATTAACTCAGTGCACTGCCGTTTTCTAAGCTGCCTTTACGGCAGTGCACCTCTAGTCATTACCCTTCCCTGTTCGATTCCTATTTCTAAGCTGCCTTTACGGCAGTGCACAAAGTCGCAAACTCTTCACCTGTAGCGGGTGTTTTCTAAGCTGCCTTTACGGCAGTGCACCTGAAATCTTATCTCTACACCATTATGATTTTCATACAAAAAAAGCTAAAAACCCTTTTTTAACCCTCTTTTTTACACATTTGAAATTACCACTTAAAATCAAAGAGTTATAAATAACTGAAAAATTAGGGTCATAACTCCCTTTTCTGATTTTACTACGTTCTAAAATCCGCCATTTCACAACACCAGACAAATGACTATAATAAACCATGACAAATGACAATCATCAGGAGGTAAAAATGAGAACATGGGTTCCTGCACAGAAGCCTGCTGATAACGCGCTCTGGCGATTTGCGGGGTTACCGGCAAACCGGGGTATGCGGTTGGTCGAGTATCTCAATCAGGGATTACCCGTTAGCGTCCTCGACAATATCCACGAGTGGACGGCGATGTCGAAAGCAGACATTTTGCGCGTGACCGGGATTAACGAGCGTAACGTCGCGCGCCGCAAAAGCGCGGGCCGTACGCTGACCCCAGATGAAAGCGAACGCGTCGCGCGTTTCGTTCGGGTGCTGGATGCTGCCGTCGATTACTTTGGCAGTAAAGACGAAGCCTGGACCTGGCTGCAATCTCCGGTGCGAGGGTTGGGGAACAGAGCACCTGTCGATTTAATTGCGACAGAAACGGGCGCGCTGGAAGTGACCGATTTGATTGGTCGGCTTGAACACGGTGTGTTTGCATGATTTTTTATCGGCTGGTGACGGGACGCTATGCCAGCGAAGCATGGAGTGGTAGCGGCGCAAACCAGTATGGCGGGCGCTGGAATCATAAGGGGCATCCTGCCGTGTATGTTTCCACCACCATCTCGCTGGCATCGCTGGAAATTCTGGTACATGTCAAAAAAGACAGCGTGTTGAATCAGTACCAGCTGTTCAGCATCGAAATCCCGGATGAGCAGATTGATTATCTGGACAAAGCATGGCTGCCCGATGACTGGCAGGAGAACCCGGCACCGGTCTCGACGATGGATCTGGGCACCGGTTGGCTACAATCCCGCAGCGCGCTGGCGCTTATCCTGCCTTCCTGCATCATTCCTTACGAAAATAACGCCATACTTAACCCATTACATCCGGTGTTTCAACAGGTACTGGGCACGGTTAAGCGACTGCCGTTTATTTTTGATCCCCGCCTGGCAGAAAAAACCGCACCCTGAAAGGAGGTGCGGCTGTGATTTTTCAGAACCAGGGGATCGTCGCCGTCGCACTTAAACCGTAGGTCGAAAACGTCCCTGCGACAGGTGCGCAGAGGACATCGCCATGGCGGATAAAAAGCCGGAATGACTGCCCCGAAGAAAGGCTACGCAAGTTAAGCCAGGGTAAATCAGTCCGCACCTCCTCCATGGTCAAAAGACGTTGTTGCGCCTCTTCCTCCGTTAACCATCCCTTTTTCACCGAGCGTCGCAGAAGCCGCTGAGCACTACTTTTTACCTGTACGCGGCTGACGCAGCGCCATTGTCTGACGGCAGGAACCGGCTGTATTGCCGAGGCCGCGCAGTAGTCGCTCAGTCCTTTTCGCCATGCCAGCGATTCGAGTTCGTTCAGCGCCTGACGATGCCCATGAAGACGTAAAACCGCACCAGGCTTAACGCCGTGTTCAGGGAAGCTAATGCCGATATCACTTTTGCCCCGTTGACCAAACGCGCGATGCAGTTTAGCCACCAGCGCTGCCATCAGCGTCTCTTCGCTGAACTCGGGATCAGGCAGCACGCGGATCTCAATGTAGTGATCCATCATGACTCCTTACTCGCTTTTCTCACCGAAGACACCGCCACGGATCAGGACAGCTATCACGTAATGCTGCTGTGCAACATCAGGCTTTTGCCCCTTCGTCACCCAGTTATCAAGGAGGGTGTAAAAATCCATTTTCTCTTTCGGCTGCCGACAGGCCACGCCCCGGCTGGTGACCGAGCCATACGGTTCAACGGCAATGGCACCCAGTTCATCCACCTTAGGATGCCATGTATCGATCGTGCGTAGCGCATTGCCGATTTTCTGCGAGTGCATACCGGCAATGCCGTCCACCTGATACAGCAAACGACTCTTACTGCTGTTGCTGTCAAGCACCAGCTCCTGCGAGGGGAAGACCTCCTGCCCTGCGCCAAGCAAAACCTGCGCCTCAACATTCAGCAGAACAAATCCTTCACCGCTCACCCCTTTCTCAATTTCCTGAGCCAGGGCTTTTAGGTTCTTATCACTGGCTGAGAAATCCCGCAGCGCATAACTGTACGCATCAAATGTCCAGGACTGGCTGCCGGTCACTTTCACCACGATTTTTTCCGCACCGACGCGGTTTCGCCATAAAAAACGGCCGTTCGCCAGGTTGGTCGCATAGCGGCGCGCCAGTTCGGCAAAACCGTGTTCAGCAATATAACCGTCAATCACCTGCTGGAGTTCATCCTGATACGCGCGGTCATTACACACCGATGGTGTAGACAGGTTTCCCAACACGCGCAGGGTGAATTTCACGTTCAGAGTGTCGGCATCAGCAGGCAGTGCCGCCACATCCACACGCTGCAGGTTCGCTTTCTGGATCTCGGCATCCAGTTTTGCAGGATCGTTGGTCAGGGCATTTTTCAGACGGTTTGAAATGGTGCCACGTACCGCCTTTTCCTGAATGCGAATGGGTTGCCAGCTTTTTCCCTCCCAGAGCCCTGAATACATCACAGCATCCGAGGTTGCCAGTTTACGTTCAAATGCCAGTACAGAAGCCGTTTTGACGGCAGTTGGAGCCTTTGCCATAAATAAGTCCTTTTTTAATTTACATGATCAGATGTCACTGGCGCCCCTGCGCCCTGACAGTAGTAGCCGGTTTCGGTCGTACGGTAACGCCAGAAAATCTCCTCAAGGGACTGGATTCGGTGCAGTCCGCACCATTCGCCCACACCATACACCGCTTCGGTAAATGTAAACGGCGTGTTTGCATCACGCGCATTCGCCACAACACCGGGGGCGTAAAGTGGAGAGATACGCTGATAGCCGATCATCACTGGCACCAGATAGCCTGGGTTAGGTTTTGGAACATACTGCCACCTGGCGGACTCGCCTTCGTGGATCTCCCCTTCTTCCGGTGTTTCGGCCTGCATTTTCAGGGCAGCGAAATCGAGCCAGGCATCGAGCAGCGTGGCATTCGGAGTATTTTCCAGAAGCCGTTGATGATGCTCTCCCAGCCAGGCGCTGCGATCGCGCAAGACAAAGCCCGGCATCAGCTGCCACTGTAATCGCCTCATCTCCTTACTGCTGGCGGGCATTGCCATAACCGAGATAGCCGCAATATCGACGATGATCCCCCCCGCTAGTCTCAGCGTCGGGCAAACCTGTGATAGATGCTCCGCAAGGTCACACTGACCATATTCTCCATTTGGGATTTCGCCGTGGCATTCCAGCAGTAACGAAACGGTCAGGTGCATGCGCCCTTCCTCATTAAAGGCGGCGGTTTTCGCATCTCTGGTGAGGGGATTTCGGGTCAGGGCGAACTGATAATCACGCCCGGAGGTATGCGCGTGGATCTGGTGCTTATGGTTCACGACTGCACAGCCCTCAATCTGCAGCCCGTGCGTTTCCGTTAGCCTACGCGACAACGCGTGAGCATATCCCAGAAAATGAGTGATAGCGGGAAAGCCATACGTCAGGCCAGCAACAGCATTGGCGTTTTCCACGCGGATGTGACGAAGCAGGATCAGAGAACTCATTTCAGCACCTCCTGAATGATATTTTCCATCTCGCGCAGGTGGGTGCGAAACCGTTCGCGGGTTTCCCATTCACGTTTTTCTACGCCTCCGACATCAGGCAACGCCTTGCGTAGTCGGGCGTTCAGCCACAGAGCAAAATCCTCCGCCACCTGTGTCTGCCAGTCGTCTTTTTCTCGTTCAAGACGGAAAGCGTCGTCGGTTTTTGTTCGCCAGGGATCGAGCCAGAGTTGTTGATGAGCTTTCAGATCCGGGCAGTTGAGCGTCCAGTTTTGCCACGCTTCACGTTGAAGTTGGGTCGCCACATCAAACAACTGATCGATGAGCGCATTAATATAGCCATCGCGCGCTTCACGAATACGGAAACTGGTGTAATCGCGGGTTTTAGTCAGCAGGGAAACAAGTCGCTGGATGTCGCTGTTTGCGCGTCGGTCAAATTGCTCGCCTGATTTGAAGATGGAACGTAAATGCATAGGAGGCTTCTCTGCTTTTTTCCACTGCGGCGGCTGGCAGGAAAGCAGCCAGAGACGCCCGCCCCTTACGCTGTTGAGATACGAAATATTCTGCGGTTTGGTGCCACCAAAATGCATTTCCGCAGAATCAGGGAACAGCGTTAGCGTACCTGGATGCCAGGTTTTCTCACGACGCGCTTTCCAGAGGGCTTTAACATCATCGCCAAAGCGCAAGGCAACCATTTTCTGGTGCATGGCATGGGCAAGCGAGGTGGAAAATAGCGGACTTAGCAGGTGATAACCGTCACCCACCGGGAAATAACTTTGCTTTGCCAGCTTATGTGAAACAGGCTCACCGGGGGTTAACGCGCGTGAGAATCCTGCAATCCACTCCTTTAGCTGATGAGCGTCGTCAGTAAATGAGGCCAATGCAGCGTGATCGCCTCGTTTCAGACAGGCCAGCAGGGAATCGCCATCTTCAACCCGCTTCTGCAGCAGTTTCGCCACGTCCAGCGCAGCGGCATTCCCCACGGCATCCGGTTCCAGACCTGACATCGCAGAACTGCTGAGATAACCTTCCTTCGCCACTGCCTCGGTGTAGAGACTGCTACTTTTTGAATCCCCGTGGGTAAACTTTGCTGCATGGGTCACGAGGTTAATTTGTCCGGCTCGCTTCGCGGCATCCGTCAGCCAGGCTTTCGGTTCATAGCGAAGTTCCATTTCCCGGCGTTCTGCCGCAAGCGTCGCGCTGTCTGTATCGCTGCGTTTTGCGGCCTCTTTATCAAATGCTTCCAGCTTTGTTTGCCGTCGTCCGGCAATGTACTCAGCGATAAAAGCGCGTAGTGCTTCAACTGACATATCCTCTCCTGATAATTTATAAATATTCCCTGAACACCCCCAACACCGGGTGATACAGCCATTGCTCGGTCTCCTCCTCTCTCCCGACTCTCAGCGTGATCTCGCCATACCTTCTTGATACAGCACTCAGTTCCATCTGCTTTTCCTCGGCCAGCGTCTGCAATACCTCGGCATATTCAATTTCAACCCACGGTTCAACGCCCTCAGCCACAGATAACGCCAGTTCACAAAACCGTCCCGTCGGCTTTAATCCGCCATCGTCCTGCATCAGGCAAAATTCGGGGGTATCGTCCTCCTCTTCCATGCTGATAAAGAAAGAGGACTCGGGCGATGCCCGACGAAACGGCGTCCGTTCCTGAAGTTCAGCGTTCCACATCAACGGCAGACGCCACCAGGACGCCGCAACCGCGTCGGATTGATCGTTCCCGTCCAGCAGCGCAGTCCGCAACCGCGCGTGCTCCAGCGCCGACAGGCCATTACCGGGCAATCCCTCAACAATGCGCGGGATAGCATTCAGTGTGCGGTACCCCGCCTCATCAATCAGCTCATGCAGGTCGTGATGCGGCAACGAATGATGCTCAGTTTCAAAACCAGGACGACAGTAGGCCACCTTCTCACCCCGAAGTGCGCGTATATTGCGTTGCAGGATCACCAGGTTTTCATGCTCCGGCACCTGCTGGCGATGGCGCTGAATGCGCCCGGCGAACTGGATGAGCGAGCGCATCGAACTCGGCTCGACGATCCCCCAGTCGGCATCAAAATCTCGGCCGACCTCCAGGACGGAGGTACCCAGCACCACAAAAAGATGGTGCTGTTGCGGCGAGGCCAGTGCCTGTTGCACTTCAGGCAACTGCCAGACCTGCTCCGGGTCATGTCGGGTAAAGGCCTCGTCCAGCCTTTTTTCGATGGCCGCGCGCACCGCCAGTGGGTGCTGGCTGTGATAAACGCAGTAGTGGATGCAGTAATTTTCCGGCGATGGTGTGGACATCAGCGACTGTGCAACGGCAACCAGCGGGTTGATGTTAGCCATGCGAACCAGGCCAAACGAGACCGTTTTGCCACCAGAATGTGTCGTGTGATGGTAATGATGCAGCGCCAGCATCTGCTGATGTAGCGTTTCTGAAACCGCAGCAATAATGGCCTCCGCACTCCCGGACATGGGCTCAACGGCGGCCAGTTTCCCCAGCCGAAGCCGGGGCTGATCGGGCAGGCGCTTGACCCGCTGACCGACAAACTCATCGTGTGCCTGACAAAACTGCTTTTTATCGACCACATCCCTCGCCTGCGCTCCGTATTCATCGAACCAGGCGCAACAGATGCTCATCGGTCTGTCACCGCGCCCGCAAGCGGCCTGCCAGGCCTTACGTCCTTCACGATAGGCTTCAAACAGCGCTTCCGTTAACGCCGGGGGCAACGTTGCCGAAGAAAGCAGCACGCGTGAGCCAAGCATTCCTGCCCAGTTCACTAGCCGACACAGGGCATGGAGGTCATCCACGTCAAAATCATCAGGCTCATCGAGTACCAGATCGCTGGTCAGCAGGCGCAACATCGCGGGGATCTGCCTTCCCCCGCGGACGCCTTCCGTCGCTGGCATCAGATGATCGACGGTAGTGACCAGCACCGGCGCACTGACAAGACGGTTCAGCGTCGGCTCTTCCGCCAGCCACTGCTGTGCAATGCCGCTCCCCATCGCGCCCTCATAATGAACATAGTGATGGCTGGCAAAAAAAGCTTCATCGCTGGCACTGCTGGTGTCCACGGTTTCATTGCCCTGATACAACTCTTTCACCGCAGCCGCTCCAGTTACCACCGCCAGCGCATCATCATCCAGCCCCAAACGCGACTGCAGCGCCTGACCCGTCTGCAGCGTCAGAGTGCGTAACCCCAGCGCTACGCTGAAGCGACAACCTGCCTGCTCATCCGCAAGGGCATACATAATCCGGGCATTAGCGAACGTTTTACCGCAACCGGTCGAGGCCATATTGACGCCGAAAAAGCCCTGCTCAGCACTTTTCTCCCGCAAGGCCGAGGCGACATCCCACGCTTTATTCTGCCAGTGAAAACGTTCGGGCTTTGCCCTTTCCCGAAAGGTTTTATGCCTGGCGATGGCAGGCAGCGTACGGCGTAAACCAGGCAAGGAGCGCCCGACCAGCAAAGCATGATGAGCGACACCGACGTTGTGCTCATCCAGCTTTTGCTTGAGCTGCCGGGTCTGCCGGTCGCTGTTGGCCCAGGTCTGGAGGCTTTCATCCTGCCACCCTGCATAAGCGGGCTGGGATGAATAAACGTGATCGGCCAGCATCAGGGAGAGCCGGGCAAGATGGATGGTGAACAGATTATCCAGCGAACCGTAATGCTGCAACGCAGGCAGGTTCCTGATGCGTTTGCCAATCTGCCGGGCCTTCTCGCGCCAGGTTTGGCTTCTTAGCGGCGTGCCGTGGGGAAATTTCCAGACGTTTTGTCTGTCACGTAACGTCCAGCTATGCTTCTCCAGCTTGTGGTTAAGTGAGTTCCAGTCCGCATTTAGCTGCCGTTCCAGCCAGCTTTCGCAATAAAGTAAGGTGGGATTTTTCGGATACGATTGAGGTAAACGATGGTGCGATAGCATCAACCACGCCACCACCTTCGCGACGGGAGGCAACGTCCCGAGCGGGCTGTTACTCCAGTCACTTTTGTCTGTCGTCAGCGCCTTCAGCATGGCCTTTTCGTCAACAGCTTTAAGCTGTGTCAACGATGTCAACCACTGCACATCGGTTTGCTTCCCCACGAAGGCCTCGAACAGACGAACCGAGATCCACTCATGGCGATACGGTTGGCAGAGGTGTTTACTTTCTCCCTTAAGTGTCTGCTGAAAGCACATCCCCGCTTTACCAAAGTCATGAAACAACCCGGCGATAGCGGCCAGCAAGGCAATGCTTTCCGCACTGTGCCAGCTATGTTCGCTGTCATTCCTGATGACTTGCAGGGTCGTGCGATTTGTTGGCACGCGGCCCTGTGCATTAAAGCGCCGCAAATTTCCAACAATCCACAGCAACTCGGTTTGCCCATTTTTCTTGAGCCAGTGGCAGGCCACGGCGGTATTACGGCGGGCGGTTTTGCGCAGCAGTTTACGCAATGTGTTGACACCTTCCAGGGTGATCGTCGTCTGCCAGGCAGCATCTCCCGTGCGCTCGGCAAACTGGTCGATAATCTGACAGCTTTTCTCGCGCGCATTTTTGGTGCAGCGAGAGATGATTAGCACATTCATTTCGCCACTCCCGCCAGGGACTGTGCGGTTTTCTGCAAGGTGTCGATCATCACGTCCAGCGCATCGGACTGCTGAAACGCGTTAATGCAGCGCTGACGAAATTCCTGATTATCCTCACCTTCCATTGCCGCAATAAACGCCTGCGGCATAATCAGGGCATCTTTAATGAGATCGGCGATGTCAAAGACCAGCCCGCCGCGTCGGGTTTTGCCGTGCATCACCGCCAGGCCATGGGGAATACCCGTTACCCAGGCGGCAACTGCCGCCAGCCCGTAGGCCAGATAGTTGCCCTGATCGAGGAAACGGTTAGCCATATCCGCGCCCCCTCCCCGTTTGGCCCGGGTAAAGCTGCCGTAGCCAACCGTCTGGCTTGCCAGTTTATAGAGTGATTTTGTGAGTTGTGCTTCATGAAGCATCAGTGCGGTGTGGTCGGGCGCATTTTCCATGCTCTGCCGCGCACGTTCGAGAATATTATTCAATGTTGGTTGAGCGGGTTGAAAAGATGTTTCTCGCTGCAACCGTCCCCTTGCCCACTGTTTTTCGATTTGCTGTAAACGAATAAACTGAAACTGTTTTGCCGCCTGCAGTCGTTTTTCTTCATCAAACCAGAACGAAACCCAGTTTTGTAAATAGGCCGTGGGTCGATATTCGCTTTGCGGGCTGAGCCAGGAGACGTCAATATCGACCTCATTCGCGGAATATAGCGGCGTGCCGTCCGTTCCACAAAACCCCACCATCAAGCCTGCGCGAGCGAATTCCCGCATCGCCATTTGCGTGACTGAGGTGCCCATTCCCAACATGACGGCAGTCGTATTGGCGATGGGAATATTCCAGTAAAACGACTCTTTCCCTTCCTGGGTGACATATTCCACGCGTCCGCCATTAACCTGAACACGACATTTTTCCAGGTAGTAGATATTGGCACGTTTAGAGTGGAGGATGGTTTTTAAATCTGATGATGTGATGCTGTTTGTGGGCATGTTAAGCACTCTTCAACCCTCTGGATGTACAGAATGTTATCGAAGGTTGAATAAGTACAAATGTGACACATATCAAATGAATAATAATTAATCCCATAAAGGAATAAAAACCACCCTTTTGCGAAATACATTATTCACATAGATAATATACAGGCAACAATATAATTTATCTGTGAATGTTTTTTATTTATTAAAAAAAATAATATCAGGTCATTATCTTAAAAAACGGAAATTGGTCATAAATATGATTTTGTTTGGATTTCAGCTTTAATGATGGGGATAGGCTGGTCCGAATAGCCGCCTCTACTCACCTACCAGTTATAGTACTGGAATGCATTCACAAGGCGGAGAATCACACTCAAAAAACGAAGGAGTATTGAAATGGCTATACCGGCTTACTTATGGTTGAAAGACGACGGGGGTGCATTGATTAAAGGCGGAGTTGATGTTATTGATCGAGAATATAGCATTGAGATCAAGGGCTTCCATCATAACCTCATGATCCCAACCGATAACGCGACCGGTAAAGTAACCGGTACACGCATGCACTCGCCTCTGTTGCTCATCAAAGAGTTTGATTGCTCAAGCCCGTATCTTTATAAAGCAGTCGCTACAGGCCAGAGCTTACTCTCAGCTGAAATAAAGTGGTATCGGATTAATTACTCTGGTCAGGAGGAGGAGTACTTTAATATGCTGCTGGAAGGTGTTCGGATCGTCTCTATCTCGCCTGCTATGGCTACTGGAGATAACCCTAACGAAAACCATATGGAAACGATTGAGTTGCGTTACGAGAAAATCACCTGGAAGCACAACGACGGGAACATCATATTCAGTGATGCCTGGAATGAGCGCCAGTCAGCGTAAATCTGCATAAGGGGCCCCCGCCCCTTAGTCATATAACCATCGGCCTGCTTTTGCCGACTCAATAATCATTTCCAGTGTCAGCGGCTTATACTGCCGATCACGGAACTGCTTTCTCAACCGAAACTGGTACCAAAATAGCTCCGGCTCAAAGTAGTTATCCATAACAAAGTTGCTGTACTCGATCCCGTATCGGGTGAAAAGGTCAAGCAGCATGTCTTCAAGATCTTCCGGCACGAGATTGAAATGTTCCTGGAAGGTCCATTCTTTCTTTGCCGGGCGTTTACGCTCACTGTAGTTCTCAGTAATGTAGTCTAAAAATTCTTGTTCATCTGGTAGCAACATTAGAACGATGTCCATGCAATACGATCTTTTGGCCGGGCGATGAGGTTATACTTGTTTCGAGTTTCTCTGGCAACAGTCATAAAGATAACAACCGCCTGAGTATAGCCAACAAACGGAACAGCCCTACCAACGACAGCCCCGACATTGTTTGTCAGGCGCAACTTACCCATTCCGATCGTTGTTTCTACCCTTACTCCCTCAGGAAAACGAGCGCCCTTCAAAATACGGCGCGCAACCTTCGAGGCAATGCTTGTTCGTGATCCAGATGCTCCGAGCACTTTGCGCTTAGGTACGATTGGTAAGCCGGCCAGAATTGTTGCAGCAGTCTCAACTGTCACTCCCATATGATTTGCCAGCCCTTCCGCAAAGATGAGCAAAAATAGCTCCTGTGGAGTCACGTTGGCATTACCGTGATAGAAATATGTGCCCCCCAACTCTTCAACTGTGTCCATGTCATCTCTCCTTACTTATATTTGGCAAGGTTAATCCCTTAATCAAACACCAGGATAATCCAGAAGTCTCATTTCCTTTAAATTCAGAAAAAAGGCCGAAACTTGTGTAGTTTACCAAGTGCAGTAAAGTCACCAACCATCAGTTTTTAAGCTCTCTACTGCGTTCGTCAGTCTTTTGGCATTTATAGATGAGCTCAGTTTTGCTCGTCTTTCTAAGCTGCCTGTACGGCAGTGAACACTGACGCATTCCTGGCTGATGTGCGGGCGCATTTCTAAGCTGCCTGTACGGCAGTGAACAGCAACGCCAATTTGCTGGCGGCGGACGAAAATTTCTAAGCTGCCTGCACGGCAGTGAACGTCGTACAGTGCAAATCGTTGGCAAGCTTCACTTTCTAAGCTGCCTGCACGGCAGTGAACACCAATATCATCCGTACTTGTTCCATCAGGGAATTTCTAAGCTGCCTGCACGGCAGTGAACAACCACCACCTGAACACTCTATTTCACCTCACTTTTTAAGCTGCCTGCACGGCAGTGAACATAGCGTCGCTGTTCCGCCTCATGCCGGAGCATTTCTAAGCTGCCTGCACGGCAGTGAACGCGCTCAATCAGTTCGTCGCGGATCGTGTTCATTTCTAAGCTGCCTGCACGGCAGTGAACCCAGGACTGACCCGACGAACGCCGCGCACCACTTTCTAAGCTGCCTGCACGGCAGTGAACGCGCTTAACAGCTGCGCCCGTGTGCGGTCCCTTTTCTAAGCTGCCTGCACGGCAGTGAACAGAACAGCTTCGAGCGCACGCTCCGCTGGAATTTTCTAAGCTGCCTGCACGGCAGTGAACACGGAAGTGGTTGTCGAAGGCCTGCTGAAGCATTTCTAAGCTGCCTGCACGGCAGTGAACACACGCCTGTACGACCCTGGCTGCTGCAGCCATTTCTAAGCTGCCTGCACGGCAGTGAACTTTCGTTCAAACGGACATGAGATTCGCGGACTTTTCTAAGCTGCCTGCACGGCAGTGAACTTCACTCATTCACATGTCAGAGGGCTTGTTATTTTCTAAGCTGCCTGCACGGCAGTGAACGAGAAGTAACTGTGTTTCCAGTTCTGATAGTCTTTCTAAGCTGCCTGCACGGCAGTGAACATGGGCGTTCATCATTCTGCTGGACGGCACTCTTTTCTAAGCTGCCTGCACGGCAGTGAACAAAATACAAAACAACCAAACGCAATCATAAAATTTCTAAGCTGCCTGCACGGCAGTGAACCTAATAAAGACCCATGCTAAACCCCAGCAGATTTTTCTAAGCTGCCTGCACGGCAGTGAACTGAGAGGAAACATCGCCATCTTATTGTTCAAAAAGAAAATAATCAATATTTTCACCATAAACCCTTTTTTCCAGACCGCAATTCGCCGCTCATTAAATCAATGAGTTATAAACACCGTCAAAAAAAGGGTCTGACTATTAAGCGTCGGGGTGACTCCCCGACGCAGTCCACAGCACTCATCAAATGATATGGATAACGGTTTCGCCACCACGAGGCGCAACCACATCTGCCGCCATCGAATGCGTAATGTCGTGCAGTAACCCCGTGAGGTGCGGCAACATATCCCGATCAAAATGGGACACCAGCAGCACGTGGTTTAATGCCCGGCAGTAATCGCATTTCGTTTCGGTGTCTTCCAGGAGCCACGCTTTTTGTCGCGGTTGTTCCGCTTCTTCCTCAAATTCCACCACCTGAAAATCACGCATGGATTCTGTCAGTCCAGTTTTGACTTCTTCGAGATATGCACCAAGACAACGACAAACGGGTTGGGTTTGCGGAAGTGATTTGCAGTCGAGCAGGATTTCGGTAAGCAGGTTGCAGCGCTCGGCGAGAATGGGGAGATCGGGGTTAAAGGAAAGTTCGCTATAGAGTTGGGAGATAGACTGGTTTTCCATATTCATAATTTCCATATTAAGAGCTGAAAACTACCACCAGAAACGCCAACTTCGGGTGGCAGACTGAACCGGTTTGGCGTACCGACCATATGGAAAATCGGTGCTTCAAAAGAAGCCCCGGTTCAGCCCACCATATTTGAAGATACGGATTATACCGCAGCTAAAAAATGAGTGAACGAAACCAGTGACATTGCTATGAGCAACATCTTTCCATATGTGTGTAATCAGGACGCCAATCCCGGCACCTGATTTTGCAGGTGCGCCGCCATTTTATTACTGTGGATTTATCCAGCAACTGACTTCGAAAGAAACTGGAAAGCGCCTCGCAAAATTCCTCTGCGGCCTGTTGCCCTCACCCCAACCCTCTCCCACAGGGAGAGGGAGAAAACACTAAAAACGACAACACTGTTGTCGTTTTGCTTTTACCTTGGCAGGCATAAAAAAACCGGGCTAGTGCCCGGTTTTTAGACCTACGTAAGAAATCAGTGAGCCGCTTCCGGCTTATGCTTCGCCGCACTCTGGAAATCGTACGTCAGTTCGTTCTTCGCCTGATCCAGCGCCACGGTCACCTGACCGCCGTCCACCAGCGAGCCAAACAGCAGCTCGTTCGCCAGCGGTTTCTTCAGGTTATCCTGAATCACACGCGCCATCGGACGGGCACCCATCGCACGGTCGTAGCCTTTCTCGGCCAGCCAGTTGCGGGCCTCCTGGCTCACTTCCAGCGACACGCCTTTCTGATCCAGCTGAACCTGCAGCTCGACGATGAACTTATCCACCACCTGATGGATCACCTCGGTAGACAGGTGATCGAACCAGATAATGTTGTCCAGACGGTTACGGAACTCCGGCGTAAAGATCTTCTTGATCTCTTCCATCGCATCGGTGCTGTTATCCTGGTGGATAAGACCGATGGATTTACGCTCGGTTTCACGTACCCCGGCGTTGGTGGTCATCACCAGCACCACGTTGCGGAAGTCCGCCTTGCGCCCGTTGTTGTCGGTCAGCGTCCCGTTGTCCATCACCTGCAGCAGGATGTTGAACACGTCCGGGTGCGCTTTCTCGATTTCATCAAGCAGCAGTACCGCGTGCGGATGCTTGATCACCGCGTCGGTGAGCAGCCCGCCCTGGTCAAAGCCCACGTAGCCCGGAGGCGCACCGATCAAACGGCTGACGGTGTGACGCTCCATATACTCGGACATATCAAAGCGCAGCAGCTCGATGCCCAGCGCTTTGGAGAGCTGAACCGTCACCTCGGTTTTCCCCACACCGGTTGGACCGGCGAACAGGAAGGAACCGACAGGTTTATGCTCATGCCCCAGCCCGGCACGGGCCATCTTGATCGCTTCGGTTAAGGCCTCAATGGCTTTATCCTGACCAAAGACCAGCATTTTCAGGCGGTTGCCAAGAGTACGCAGCGTGTCGCGGTCGCTCTGAGAGACGCTCTTCTCAGGAATGCGCGCAATGCGGGCCACCACGGACTCAATATCCGCCACGTTAACGGTTTTCTTACGCTTGCTGGCCGGCATCAGACGCGCACGCGCCCCTGCCTCATCAATGACGTCGATCGCCTTATCCGGCAGATGACGGTCGTTGATGTATTTCACCGCCAGCTCCACCGCCGCACGCACCGCTTTCGCGGTATAACGCACGTCGTGGTGCGCTTCATACTTCGGTTTCAGACCGTTGATGATCTGCACCGTTTCCTCGACGGACGGTTCGGTCACGTCGATTTTCTGGAAGCGACGCGCCAGCGCACGATCTTTCTCAAAGATGTTGCTGAACTCCTGGTAGGTGGTAGAGCCAATCACGCGGATCTTGCCGCTGGAGAGCAGCGGTTTGATCAGGTTTGCGGCATCCACCTGGCCACCGGAGGCCGCACCGGCACCGATGATGGTGTGGATCTCATCAATAAACAGGATGCTGTTGGTGTCCTGCTCCAGCTGTTTTAACAGCGCCTTGAAGCGTTTTTCAAAATCACCACGGTATTTCGTGCCCGCCAGCAGCGAGCCAATATCCAGCGAGTAGATGGTGCAATCGGCAATCACTTCCGGCACGTCGCCCTGCACAATGCGCCAGGCAAGACCTTCGGCAATCGCGGTTTTACCCACGCCAGATTCCCCCACCAGCAGCGGGTTGTTCTTGCGGCGACGGCACAGTACCTGGATGGCACGCTCCAGCTCTTTATCGCGACCAATCAGCGGGTCGATACCGCCAACGCGAGCAAGCTGATTAAGGTTGGTGGTGAAGTTTTCCATACGATCCTCCCCGCCTGCTTGCTCTTCATTGTTATTGACCTGATTGCTGGAATCCGATGCCTGGTTAGGCTCGTCTTTGCGCGTTCCGTGAGAAATAAAGTTAACCACATCGAGTCGGCTGACTTCGTGTTTGCGCAGCAGGTAGGCAGCCTGTGACTCCTGCTCGCTGAAGATGGCGACCAAGACGTTTGCGCCAGTCACTTCGCTACGTCCGGAAGACTGGACGTGAAATACCGCGCGCTGCAGCACACGCTGGAAGCTGAGCGTCGGCTGCGTGTCGCGCTCCTCTTCACTGGCTGGCAGCACCGGTGTGGTTTGTTCGATGAAGGCTTCGAGTTCCTGACGTAGCGCCACCAGATCCACGGAGCAGGCTTCCAGCGCTTCGCGGGCAGATGGGTTGCTAAGCAGTGCGAGCAGCAGGTGCTCGACGGTCATAAACTCATGTCGGTGCTCACGCGCTCTGGCGAAAGCCATGTTTAAACTGAGTTCCAGTTCTTGATTGAGCATAGGCACCTCCCCCAATTTTATGCCTTATCAGGCCTTTTCCAGCGTACACAGCAACGGATGCTCGTTCTCCCTCGCATAGTCGTTCACCATCGCCACTTTGGTTTCCGCCACTTCGGCTGTGAAGATGCCGCAGATAGCTTTGCCACGATAATGAACGGTAAGCATCAGTTGCGTTGCACGTTCTACATCATAAGAAAAGAACTTTTGTAGCACGTCAATAACAAATTCCATCGGCGTGTAATCATCGTTCATTAACATAACTTTATACATAGATGGCGGTTTTAGCGCGTCACGCACTTTGTCTTCCGCCAGCTGGTCAAAATCCAGCCAGTCGTTGGTCTTACCCATTTTGCATAACCACTTTGAATCTACCTCAGATGTTAGATAACAATCATCTATTACTGTCATCCGCGATGTCTGTCACAAACTGTTGCAATAGCGTTAACTGCTTCAAACTTTGGTTGATTATTGTCCCATCTCCAGCGCCAAACGCTTGACGACTTCTTTCGTTTCTCTAAATTGTACAAGCGTGAGATGGCGAGGTTTTGAACAGCCCCCACTCCACCACCGGTTCATTCCATCTTAACTTATAAGATTTACGAAGGATGTCGAAGCATGGAAATGGGTACTGTTAAGTGGTTCAACAACGCCAAAGGGTTTGGCTTCATCTGCCCCGAAGGCGGCGGCGAGGATATCTTCGCTCACTATTCCACCATTCAGATGGATGGTTACAGAACGCTCAAAGCCGGGCAGTCCGTCCGGTTCGATGTACACCAGGGACCCAAAGGCAATCACGCAAGCCTTATCGTACCCATTGAAGCAGAGACGGTTGCATAGCTCTCTGTTTTATTGTGTACATCCCGCAGTCAAAATGCCAGCCCGATCGGCTGGCATTTTTATTTTCAGCCTATTCGCGGGCCAGTGCATCCACCGGATCCAGCCGCGCCGCATTGCGGGCGGGTAACCAGCCAAACAAAATGCCGGTAAAGGTAGAACACAAAAACGCGGTAAGAATGGCCACCGGTGAGAAACCAATTTCCCAGCCGGGTAAAAAGAGCTGCAGCGCAAATGCGATCATCATTGAGAGCGCAATGCCCATCGCGCCCCCCACCAGACACACCAGCACAGCTTCAATCAAAAACTGCTGCAGGACGTCGCTGGCTCTGGCCCCGACCGCCATGCGGATACCAATCTCACGGGTGCGTTCGGTCACCGATACCAGCATGATATTCATCACCCCGATACCGCCAACGACCAGCGAAATAACCGCCACCAGCGTGAGGAACAACTGAAGAGTACGTGTGGTCTTTTCCGCCGTTTTCAAGAGGCCGTCCATATTCCAGGTGAAGAAATCCTTCTTCCCGTGGCGCAGGGTTAACAGCCGCTCAAGCTGCTGTTCAGCCAGCGCGCTGTCGTAGCCCTCCTTCACGCGCACGGTGATGGAGTTAAGCCAGGACTGCCCCATAATCCGCCCGGAGATGGTGGTATAGGGCAGCCAGACGCGCAGGATCTTGCTGCTGCCAAACATCGACTGCTTCTCTTCCGCTACGCCAATGACCGTAGCCGGCATATTGCCGACCAGGATCACTTCCCCCACCACATTCGCTTTATTGGGGAAAAGCTGTCTGCGTGAGTTCGCGTCCAGTACCACCACCTGCGCCCTGCCTGCCAGCTGTTCGGCATTGAAGGTCGCACCTTCACTGAAGGTCATACCGTAAACGTTGAAATAGTCCCCGCTGACGCCGTTCGCGCTGGCGGCAACGTCCACGTTACCCACGCGCAGGCGCAAATTTTGCGACACGGCCGGCGTCGCCGAGTTAACCCACGGCTGCTTCTGAATCGCCGCCAGATCGTCATATTTCAGAGATTGCTGATACTGCGGCTCGTCGTCGCCAAAGTCTTTGCCGGGATAGACGTCAATGGTATTGGTGCCAATCGCCCGGATATCGGCCAGCACCAACTGCTTGGCCGCGTCGCCCACCACCACAATCGATACCACCGAGGCGATACCGATAATGATGCCGAGCATGGTGAGCAGGGTGCGCATTTTATTCGCCGCCATCGCCAGCCAGGCCATGGCAAGCGCTTCACGAAAGCCGCTGGAGAACTGTCCCCAGCCGGTGGACGGTGGTAGCGCTTCTTTCGTCGCCGCCGCTCTGGACGCTCCCGGCGGCGGATTGCTGACCAGCTCGCCGTCGTGGATCTCAATAATGCGTTCCGCCTGCGCCGCCACCTGTGGGTCATGCGTCACGATAATCACCGTGTGTCCCTGATCGCGCAGCTGGTGGAGGATCGCCATCACCTCTTCGCCGGAATGGCTATCGAGCGCCCCGGTGGGTTCATCCGCGAGGATCACCTGCCCGCCGTTCATCAGGGCACGGGCAATACTTACGCGCTGCTGCTGACCGCCGGAGAGCTGTGAGGGCTGGTACTCCACCCGCTCCGCCAGCCCCAGACGCGTCAGCAGCATCTGTGCACGATCAAGACGCTTTTTCCGCTCCACGCCGGCATAGACCGCCGGCACTTCGACGTTCTGCGCCGCATTGAGGTGAGAGAGCAGATGGTAACGCTGGAAGATAAAGCCGAAGTGCTCCCGACGCAGCTTCGCCAGCGCGTCGCCGTCCAGCGTGGAGATGTCCGTTCCGGCCACGCGATAGGTGCCGCTGGTCGGTTTATCCAGACAGCCAAGAATGTTCATCAGCGTCGATTTACCGGATCCCGATGCGCCGACAATCGCCACCATCTCGCCCGCCTCCACGCGCAGAGAGATCCCTTTCAGCACCTCCACCGGGCCATCGCCCGAGGGGTAGCTGCGGCGAATGTCGTTCAGCTCAAGCAGCGCCGTCATTTCGCGGCTCCGGGCAGGTTTTCGCTGATGACAACCTCCTCACCCTCTTCCAGCCCTTTCACCACCACCACATCGGTGTCGTTGCGCGCGCCAATCACCACTTCACGCTCGCGCGTTTCCCCGTTGCGCAGCACTTTGACTTTATAGCGGTTATCCCCGGCGGACTCGCCCAGCGCAGAGAGGGGAATGGTCAGCACGTTCTTCACGCCGGTCAGCTGGATATGCACCTGCGCGGTCATGTCCAGACGCAGCACGCCCTGCGGGTTCGGCACTTCAAAACGGGCATAGTAGAAGATGGCGTCGTTAACCTTTTCCGGCGTCGGCAGAATGTCTTTCAGCACGCCTTCGTAGCGAGTCTGCGGATCCCCCAGCACCGTAAACCAGGCGTTTTGCCCCGGTTTGAGATGGATAACGTCCGCCTCGGAGACCTGCGCTTTGACCAGCATGGTGCTCATGTCTGCCAGCGTCAGGATGTTTGGCGCCTGCTGCGCGGCAATCACCGTCTGCCCCTGCAGGGTAGTGATCTGAGTGACTTCGCCAGCCATCGGCGCGACGATTTGCGTATAGTCGAGGTTGGTTTTCGCCGTATCCAGCGAGGCCTGGTTGCGTTTGATTTGCGCGTCGATGGTGCCAATCTGCGCCTGTTTTACCGCCAGTTCTGTGGTGGCCGTATCTAAATCTTGTTTCGAAATAGCCTGGGTTTTCGCCAGCGCCTGCTGGCGGGTCAGTGTGACCTGAGCCAGGTTACGCTCTGCCAGCGCCTGGGCGCGCTGAGCGCGCAGCTCCATCAGCGTGGCTTCCACCTCGCGGATCTGGTTCTCAGCCTGTTCAGGATCGATAACCCCAAGCAGCTGACCTTTTTTCACCTTATCGCCAATCTCTACCGACAGCGTTTTCAACTGGCCGCTCACCTGGGCACCCACGTCAACCTTGCGCAGGGCATCCAGCTTGCCCGTCGCGAGGACGTTTTGCTGCAGTTCGCCAGGACGAACAATCAATGTCTGATACTGTGGCACAGGCGCATTAAGCACTTGCCATAGCCAGTACCCACCGGCTAACACCACGACCGCCAGCAGCAGAAACAGCGTTCTGCGTTTTCCCTTAAGGTTCATAAATATTCCAATTAAATGTTCTGGCAATAATAAATGTTGATTCTATCTAAACGACTCCTCAACGAAACCCCCGTTCCCTGAAATCGTCACAATTTGTTTACGAGACGTTGAACGTTCGCCTGCTGAAATGGAGATATTCATCAAGAAGCAGGATCTATCATGTCTTCCATCGTCGATACACCTTTTTCCAGCCTGCCACAGCCTAAATCGGGCTGGCAGCTCTTCAAAAATCTGGCTTTCGGTACGCTCACGCCAGGGCTGGCGTGGCAGAACCCCGCCTATCGACGTAAATTCATGTTACGTTCGCTGGCGACACCCATTAGCACCGCGCGCCTGTTAACGAGCCTTGCTAAGCAACCGCGTCTGATGCAGATGCTGCAGGTCCAGCCAGGACTGCCGTGTCGGCTGCATCGCCCCTGGCTGACGGTGAAAATGGATCGTCAGCATGCGCTGGAATCGCTTAACTGGCACTATCAGACCCTGAGCCGCCAGCTTCCTGCGACGCTGCTTGCGGGTTACCTTTCTAAGCCAGGTTACACCCTGCTGACCTTAACCGGCAAAGAGGAACAGCAGTTCACCGTTCGTCTGTGCGCTGATGCGTTCCTGGATAAAGAAGGGGAAGCCACCCTCGCCTTCTGCGACAGGCACAACACGGTGCTGGCGGAAATGACCTTTACGCTCTGCCAGTTTGCAGGAAAAACGACGCTGTTCATCGGCGGTCTACAGGGCGCAAAAGCGCACGTTCCCCATGAGCTGATCCAGGGGGCGACGAAAGCCTGTCACGGTCTGTTCCCGAAACGTCTGCTGCTGGAAGCCGCGATGACGCTTGGCAGCGCTTTCCCGGTCGAGCAGATCGTTGCCGTCAGTAACGCCACACACATCTATCGCAGCTGGCGTTATCGCAAGAAAAAAGAGGGGAAACTGCTGGCTGATTACGACAGTTTCTGGGTCTCGATCGGCGGTGAAAAACAGGATAACGGTCACTTCCTGCTGCCGCTTGCCATGCCGCGTAAACCGATGGAAGAGATCGCGAGCAAAAAGCGCGCCGAGTATCGCCGCCGTTATGAACTGCTGGATAGCCTGATTCAGCAGGTCAAACAGGCAACCCAACGCTAATCCGCTTTCCCGCGCGCCAGCCACAGCACGCGGGAAAACATCTTACGCAGCAGAGTCGGTACCGCCTCCACGCCCCGCCTTCCCGCTTCTGTCGCCACTTCAATGGCTAAATCCGGTTTTGACGAACGATGAATGGCTTTGGCGATCACGCGCCGCATGTTCATCGGGACATCGACAGGCACCATGGCAATTCGGTGGAATACGTCGTCGAACCCCTGACGATACATAAAGTGCTCCATGTCCATCGCGGGCAGCATAGTTAAATGGTCGCGCTCTTCTTCCCGCTCGTTATTGAGCAGGCTACGCACGGTCGAAGCATATTTTTTGCCCGCCTCATCACCGTCGACCAGGACGTGCCACTCGATCCCCATCCGGCGTGCGAATTTAATCAACGGCTTTAATCCCGACTGGGCGAATTCGATCACCTTAATGCCTTCCGCATCAAAATGGTGACCACACTGGCGCGCCAGCTCGTTAATGACCCAGGTTTCCGTCTCTCCCTCCACCAGCAGCCAGCAGCGGGCAAAGAGCGATGACGCCCGGTTAAAGCGGATATGAAACGCGATGCGCCGCCCGTCTTCCGCGTTCATGCCGCCCGGCCCCAGTCGGTAAGCGGTGACACGGGAAGATTCACGCACCAGACGACAGACGTGTTCAACCGGCGTCAGGGATAATAGCTCACCGGAGTTGGTGGTCGTAATGCGCTGGAGCGGCAGCAGATTCAGCAGATGCCAAGCCACGGAGAGCATAATGGGATGCAGGCGGGTTTCAGGATCTTCCACCAGCAACAGCGGTCGGGCGTCCCGGTCAAGACGGACGGTGCCTTTGGCCTGCAGAAGCGTGGAGAACAGCCCCAGCAAAATCACCCGATGCGTACGCCCGCCGGGCCGGTCAATCATCCGGTTAATGATATCGAGATAGCGCCAGCTTCGTTGCTCATCATGAGAGCGGCGGCGCATCAGACGATGGCGGGACTCCGAGGTCCCCTGCTCGGAAAAATAGTGCTCCAGCAGTTGTACCATCGCGGACAACCCCTGGCGGATTTGGCCATCGGTCAGATTTTGTGGACGAGACACCAGCTCCCGCGCCAGAAAATCCAGCTCGCGAGCGGTGACTTCCACTTCCGGCATATTCGGTACGGTACCGTTACGAATACGCCGCATAAAACGCGCATCGCGCAAGCGTAATACCGGCGTCAGGCGGATCAGGTGGCGGGCCAGATCGTCAATATTGTCCAGCGGGATCGGATTGGCTTTCTCGTCGAGAAACTCACGCAGCGTGAGTACGCCCTCGTTCTCCGCCATCTCCCCTTCCAGCCGATAGAAAATCCGGTGGAAGCCGTCATCGCACGGCACCCAGCAGGGTGACAGCGGACGGAAGCGCCGCACGCGGTGACGGCCCGGTTCGGATTCCCGGAACGTCAGGATGATATGCAGATGCTTCTCGCGGCCATTGACATCACCGGGCGGAAACCAGAAATCGTCCCGGACGAAGTGATACAGATCGTCTTCGGGCGAAAGCAGTAACGTCAGCGCATCCAGCAGGCTGGACTTACCCCACGCGTTCTCGCCGATCAGGACGTTGTTCTGCTCCAGCTGCAGCGACAGGCGGTTAATACCGCGAAACCCGACAATTTCCACTCGTTCGAGAAGCATAAGTCCCCCGCGAAATAATCACTTTTTCCTTTAAGTTATCAGCAGTATAGCGGGAGGATGCCGCGCGGAACACTGCCAGAGGTCCTGATTATTCTGCGCCAGCACGAAAAATTAAGAATTTCCGTGGCAGGTTTCATTTGAAATAGTGTCAACAGCACAACAAACTATTGTCCGCAAATTGGACTATGCTGTATTCACCTCCAGTTTGAACAAGGATTGACATCACATTGCCTTAAATCAAATTAAACAAATTTATTTAAGTGGCGAAGGGATGTTATTGGTTTTTAAAATACAGGCTCTTTGAGTCGTCATCCCTTTATGGCGATATATCCCGCATGCGGGAAAGCGTGCGGAAATTATGTTGAGGTGGTTATGTTTAGAAAATTGGCAGCAGAATGCTTTGGTACATTCTGGCTGGTATTTGGTGGCTGCGGTAGCGCCGTTCTGGCAGCAGCATTCCCGGAATTAGGTATTGGTTTTGTCGGCGTGGCGCTGGCCTTTGGTTTAACCGTATTAACCATGGCCTTTGCCGTGGGTCATATTTCCGGCGGTCATTTTAACCCGGCCGTGACGTTGGGTTTATGGGCCGGCGGTCGTTTCCCGGCGAAAGAGGTGATCGGTTATATCGTCGCCCAGGTGGTGGGCGGTATTATTGCCGCAGCCGTTCTGTACGTCATCGCCAGCGGTAAAGCGGGCTTCGACGCGGCAGCCAGCGGTTTCGCCTCTAACGGCTTCGGCGAACACTCTCCGGGCGGATATTCCATGCTGTCGGCTATCGTGATTGAAATTGTGCTGACCGCTGGTTTCCTGCTGGTCATCCACGGCGCAACCGACAAACATGCACCTGCTGGTTTCGCGCCGATTGCCATTGGTCTGGCATTGACGCTTATCCACCTGATCTCCATTCCGGTCACCAACACCTCCGTTAACCCGGCGCGCAGTACCGCAGTGGCTATCTTCCAGGGTGGCTGGGCGCTGGAGCAGCTGTGGCTGTTCTGGGTCATGCCTATCGTCGGCGGTATTCTGGGCGGCGTGCTGTATCGCACCCTGCTGGAAAAACGCGATTAATCTTCCCTCCCTCTCCTGTGAGAGAGGGTCGGGGTGAGGGCAGCAGGCCGCACACACAGGCCGGGTAAGGCGTAGCGCCACCCGGCTTTCTTTTTGCCGCTTTACTGAACAGCCTTTATTGGGTAGTGTCTCTGGCGCTCAACAGATACTCACAAGGACCGGCTGTTCATGTTTTCAGGACTCCTCATTATTCTGCTGCCCCTGATTGTGGGCTACCTTATCCCACTGCATCAGGAATCAGCCTTACGGCTGATTAACCGTTTTCTCAGCTGGATTGTTTACGTCATTCTTTTTTTTATGGGAATCAGCCTGGCCTTTCTGGATAACCTGGCGACCAATCTGCTGGCGATCCTGCATTATTCTGCGGTCACTGTTGTGGTTATTTTGCTGTGTAATATTGCCGCATTGTTCTGGCTTGAACGCACTATTCCGTGGAAAAACCACCACCATCAGGAAAAACTTCCGTCCCGCATAGCGATGGCGCTGGAATCATTAAAACTGTGCGGCGTCGTGGTGCTCGGTTTTCTTCTGGGGCTGACCGGCTGGGTGTTTTTACAGCACGCGACAGAGGCCAGCGAATATACGCTGATCTTCCTGCTGTTCCTGATTGGTATCCAACTGCGAAATAATGGCATGACCCTGAAGCAAATTGTCCTCAATCGTCGGGGAATGATGGTCGCGGTTATTGTTATCGCCAGTTCTATGGTGGCGGGCGTGATTAACGCTTTTATTCTCGACCTGCCGCTGAAAACCGGTCTGGCCATGGCATCAGGGTTTGGCTGGTACTCCCTCTCCGGCATTCTGCTGACCGAGTCCTTCGGTCCGGTGATTGGCAGCGCCGCCTTCTTTAACGATCTGGCGCGTGAGCTGCTCGCTATCATGCTGATCCCGGGCCTGGTGCGCCGCAGCCGTTCTACCGCGCTGGGGCTTTGCGGCGCGACGTCGATGGACTTTACCCTCCCGGTACTGCAGCGTTCTGGCGGGCTGGAGATGGTCCCTGCCGCCATTGTTCACGGCTTTATTTTAAGCCTGCTGGTTCCCGTTCTGATGGCACTCTTCTCTGCCTGATACCTCTTTGGCGGTAGCGAACCTGCCGCCAAAATTGCGCTAAATCAAGCTCCCTCTATTTTGTCGTAGAAAGCCCTTTTCACCGTTCTGACACAGGCATAACCTTAAACATGTATATCAAATATAACTTTAACAGGTGTGATTATGTTTTGTGTGCAATGTGAACAAACCATCCGTACCCCGGCAGGCAATGGCTGCTCTTACGCACAGGGTATGTGCGGCAAAACCGCAGAAACATCTGACCTGCAGGACCTGCTGATTGCGGCCCTGCAAGGCCTTTCCGCATGGGCATCCAAAGCCCGCGAATACGGCATCATCGACCACTACGTCGACAGCTTCGCCCCGCGCGCCTTCTTTTCCACGCTGACCAACGTCAACTTCGACTCCCCGCGCATCGTCGGATATGCCCGCGAAGCAATTGCCCTGCGTGAAGCGCTGAAAGCGCAGTGCCTTAAGGCGGATGCGAGCGCCCGCGTGGAACACCCGATGTCTGAACTTCAGCTGGTGAGTGACGATCTGGGCGAGTTGCAGCGTCAGGCGGCGGAATTCACTCCAAACAAAGACAAAGCCGTGATTGGTGAGAACATTCTCGGCCTGCGCCTGCTGTGCCTGTACGGTCTGAAAGGCGCTGCGGCGTATATGGAGCACGCGCACGTGCTCGGGAAGTCAGACAATGAGATTTACGCCCAGTACCACAACATCATGGCGTGGCTGGGGACCTGGCCTGCCGATATGAACGCGCTGCTGGAATGCTCGATGGAAATCGGCCAGATGAACTTCCGCGTAATGAGCATTCTGGATGCCGGTGAAACCAGCACCTATGGGCACCCAACGCCGACCCAGGTCAACGTCAAAGCGACTAAAGGCAAATGCATTCTGATCTCCGGTCATGACCTGAAAGATCTCTACAACCTGCTGAAACAAACCGAAGGCACCGGCGTTAACGTCTATACCCACGGGGAAATGCTACCGGCGCACGGCTATCCGGAGCTGCGTAAATTTACGCATCTGATCGGTAACTACGGCAGCGGCTGGCAGAACCAGCAGGTCGAGTTCGCCCGCTTCCCGGGTCCTGTTGTGATGACCTCAAACTGCATCATCGACCCGACCGTCGGGGCATATGACGATCGCATCTGGACCCGCAGCATCGTTGGCTGGCCGGGCGTGAGCCACCTTGAAGGTGACGATTTCGGTCCGGTGATTGCGCAGGCGCAGCAGATGGCTGGCTTCCCGTACAGCGAGATCCCGCATCTCATCACCGTTGGCTTCGGTCGCGAAACCCTGCTCGGCGCTGCAGATTCCCTGATTGACCTCGTCAGCCGTAAAAAACTGCGTCATATCTTCCTGATCGGCGGCTGCGACGGCGCGCGCGGCGAGCGTAACTAC
>ERZ1026878.417-NODE-417-length-33484-cov-7.360136_pt1 | contig 33484 bp, 41 predicted proteins | sample MGYA00380169_ERZ1026878 | MGnify/ENA primary metagenome ERZ1026878 (study PRJEB33269, sample SAMEA4719805) | human gut metagenome | biome: human-associated habitat; feature: organic feature; material: feces | place: Cameroon | collected 2013-10 ...
AAGGTAAGACATATTTTGTTAAACCTAGATATGGAAGTGATAGTTTTGGTATATCGGAGAAAAGCATCTGTCGAACCCCAAAAGAGGTAATGGAACAGATAAAATACCTTAAAGAAGAGTTTGGAATGGAAAGTATTGTTGAGGAGTATATTGCTGGCTCTGATTGTACAGTAACCTGCATTAATAGCCAAAATAAGATACTTCTGTGTTCGATTTCTATTGATTGCGATGAAACCAATGGCATTCAAACACGAGATTGCAAAGTTGGTTTTAAGGAATGCTGCTCTGCAATGAATGATGACAGGTTAATGAGCTTGGCAGGCACTATATTCTATTACTTAGGATTGAAATCTCATGCAAGAATTGATTTCCGTAAGGGGATAGATGGCAGATATTATCCTATAGATATCAATCTGCTTCCTGGACTAGGTCCATTAGACCATCTTGCGAAATCACTTTTGTTGTGCAAGAATATGTCTTACATAGATGCTTTGAAAGCAGTCATAGCATCTGCAAGTTAGAAAGGTTGATTATGGCAAAGGTAAGAAGAACAGAATTGAATAAGATTGCTGCTGCTTACGAAAAGAAGGGTGGCAATATGGCTGCCACGGCAGTAGCTTTAGGCATCACACGCCAAGCCTTATATAACTGGCGAAAAGAGGATGAGAAGTTAGCCAAGATGCTGGATGATATAGATGAAGGCATCCTTGACTTTACGGAAAGCAAGTTGGTTGAAAAAGTGAACGAAGGCAACCTAACTGCAATCATCTTCCTTCTGAAAACCAAGGGTAAGAAGCGTGGTTATGTCGAGCAAGTAGATAACAGATTAGTTGAAAATCCATTCGAGAAGTTAATGAAGGAGCTTCCCGATGATGAAGAATGATAAATGTCAGAACAGAAAGCAATAAACAAAATGATTGCATGGCGCAAAGATTGGTGTCTCTTCGCCAAGGAAGTCTTAAAGGCTCACCTTGACGAAGAGCAAAAGGCTATATTGCGTTCTGTTCAAAAGAACAAAATGACAACGGTAGCCAGTGGAACTGCAAGGGGAAAGGACTTTATCGCTGCCGTAGCCGCTTTGTGTTTTCTCTACCTTACTCCTCGTTTTGGAAAAGATGGCAGTTTGGTAAAGAATACCAAAATTGCACTCACTGCTCCAACAGGAAGACAGGTAACCAACATCATGATTCCAGAAGTGGCACGTCTATACAAGAAGGCAGGCTTTCTGCCCGGTCGTTTGTTGTCGGATGGAATTAGAACCAATTATGAGGAATGGTATCTGACAGGCTTTAAATCTTCTGCCGACAACACTGAGGCATGGTCTGGATTTCACGCCGTAAACACCATGTTCATCGTAACTGAAGCATCGGGTATCTCAGACACTATCTATAATGCAATCGAGGGTAACCTGCAAGGTAACTCTCGATTGCTATTGGTATTCAATCCTAACGTTACAACTGGATATGCAGCAAATTCTATGAAGTCTCCCCGATTCAAGAAGTTTAGATTATCATCCCTTAACGCAGAAAATGTAGTCAGTAAGAAAAACATCATTCCTGGTCAAGTTGACTATGAATGGGTGGCAGATAAGGTATCTACATGGGCACAGAAGATCAGAAAGTCTGAGTTTGATGAAGGTCGTGGCGATTTCTTTTGGGAAGGTGGGTATTATACTCCCAATGACCTCTTCCGTGTTAAGGTTCTCGGCATGTTTCCAAAGGTATCAGAAGATACCCTCATACCATACGAATGGTGCGAGATTGCGCATAGAAGATGGAAGGAACTTAAAGATAGTGGCTTTATCACCCATAAACCTGTACGCTTAGGTGTAGATGTCGCGGGTATGGGTCGCGATAGGTCTTGCTTCATCCCTCGACAAGGAAACTATGTTCCCGAAATCAAGTGCCACAATTCGGGCGGTCATGCGGACCACATGGCAGTCGCGGGTCAAGTCGCGCACTACCTTAGTCTGAGTTCCAAGAATAAAGCCTTCATTGATACCATTGGAGAAGGTGCTGGAGTTTATTCAAGGCTTATAGAACAAAAGTATTTAACTGCATTCTCTTGCAAGTTTTCGGAAGGCGTGAGAAATAAGCACGATGTGACAGGCTGTTACTCTTTCGCTAACATGAGGGCTTATCTGTTTTGGTGCATACGTGACTGGCTCAATCCAAAGAATGGCTTCTTTGCAGCACTTCCACCAGACGATGAGCTAGATCAAGAGTTGTGTGAAGTGCATTGGCTGTTTCAGTCAGATGGCTCTATCATCATGGAGCCTAAAGACGAAATCAAGAAGCGTCTGAAACGTTCTCCCGATAAGATGGATGCTCTTGCCAATACCTTCTATCCATACGACTACGATAGAGATAATGATTTGCAATTATTAAATAGTATTGTATAAATTTGCTAGTTACAGAAAAGTTTTGTAACTTTGCAGCCGAAACGTTACCTTTAACGTTTCATTGCTCTTAGTGCACTCCGACCGTGAGGTTAGAGTGCATTTTTTAGTATTAACACTCCGTAACACCCTGTTAAAAGGCATTTTTGACTATCTTTTGTCAAATTAGCTTCCTGTATTATTTGGTAACATTCATTAAGTTAACGAAATGGCAAAAATCGCATCTAAGCCTTTCTAAGCTGTTCATTTTTCTTCTCCATATACTTATACCATTTTTCGGAATTAGCCTTACTCAGAGGAAAATAGGCTTTATTTAACACTCTAGAAATCAATAAGTTATATAAAGTTAACCAAGAAAAATAATGCTGTTAAAATTTGGTCAAATGCAAAAAAATGACTATCTTTGCACTATCAAAAATAAAATAACAATTTAAAGATAAGAGCAATGAGAACGTTAGACAAATCAGAGTACACGAAAGTATTTAAGTTTGATAACTGGAAAGAGATGCTAAAGCATGAAGGTAGATACGTAATGGTAGATTCTGATATGAAGGTTATTTCTTTACTTAAATATGAGTCTAAGAATGGCATAATAACAAATTATATCTACATAGATATAGCTGGAGTAAATTGCGATGAGGAGTATTTCTCTGAGTTGAAAGAAGAATTGGAAGGAAAAGAGACTTTCTTTGCCCTCTTAACAAAGCAATAAATCAACGCCGCAATGAGACAGATTGAAGCAAAGATAAGAAAGAATTGTTATTTAGACTAAAATAGAAGAGCAATGAAAAAGTTTAAATGTTACACAGTAGAAGCATTAGAGAGACGAATTATAAAGGCTTTGAAAAAGGTCAAGTTCGGCTATGAAGAAAAATACTTGTTTGAAGCAACTAATGCTGAATGGAGTACCTACAATTTCTACACTGCACTTTGCAACCTGCAACAGAAGGGAATTGTGGCATACAACGAGAATACAGAAAGTTACGAATTAGTTTAAAATATAGGAGGTAAGAGCAATGAGCGTTTACACAGAATCTGAAAGATATACGGTTTTACTACACGCATTCGATACTTTTGAAGGTGCTTGCGAGTATATGACTCAAATTATAAACGTAGGGGAGTGTAAGGTTCTCCCCCTCATAAAAGCATGGAAAGGTGGCGTGGTTACAGCAAAATGGATGGCTAAGAAAACCGAAAAAGGAGTAAAATTCGAATTGTTGGATGCTAATAATGGAGTTAGATATGAATAAGCAAGAATTAAAAGACCTCACCTATAAAATGGTAGAGGAAAGAGTTAATAAGGGGGTTGAGTTGTTTAATAGTTTTGTGTTCTTCCCTGTCTTGTATGGTGAACTAAAAAAGAAGTTTTCTAAGGAATACTGCGATATGTTCAGAAATGTTGTTCTAGACACCTGCATTCTTTATCCAGATTGGAAGGAACACGAAATCTTGCAAGAGGTTGCTTCCCAATTCGAGAGTAATGGTAATGTTTAATAGGAGGAAACGGATATGACTGTATATGAATTATCGGAACTTCAGAAAGAAGAACTCAAAATCGAAATGTTGAAAGATAAGTTTGGGTACAAACTTTCATTCAGAGAGTTAGCGTTTGCTAATGATTGTATCAGCGACCGAGAGTTGTTCGAGAAATACAAGGATCAGACCTTTACAGATAAAGACTTCATTGTTTCACGCTAAATGAATACGTATGGAAAGCAACTGCACAACAATAGATGAGCTGAAATCCGTAACCACGCAGGTTGGCGGTGATGAATGGAAAGACTTCTTCTCCCTCATCAAAAAAGGCTCGTATAGCCTTTATGGTTTCCATCAGTTTCTTAACGAGAGACCAGACCTATGTTTATTAATTCAAGGCATAGGAGATTACAAAACCGCCATCAAGGAAACGCTAGAGGAAATCGGATTAAATGATGGTGATATAAATGGACCAGGAGGAAATCATCTGAAACTGATTGTAGTAGACCAGATTGGTTTCATAGTATATGAAACGGAAGTTATGAACTTTTAAAAAATAAGATAGAGCAATGGAAGAAAATGTTATTATAGCAATGGATGCCGAAAAATCTAAAAAGATAAAAGGTATTCCTTCAAACTGGGAATGGGAGGATATTCATTTCTATCTCGTTACAGAATTGGGATTCAGTTTTGATGTCGTGTTCGACTATTTAAAAGACATAGAGGAGGTATCTTATGAAGGATAATGTGATAAGGACTATCAAGAATAACTCCATCACATCATACGCAAAGGAATATGGGGTAGAGTGTCTGAGTAACGAGAACCTTATTGCTTCTATTATCGGTATAGACCCTATGCTGCAGGGAAATGAACAAATAAGGAAAATCTTTGATGGTACCCATTCACTCAGAAAAGCAAGCAAGAAGACCTTATGGGAACTTACTTCTATTAAAGGAATAGGCGAAAAGAAGGCTATCTCTATACTCGCCGCATTCGAGCTTGGTAAAAGACTGATGAAGGAGAAGTCACAAGAGATAATAGATTTGGGTAGTTCTCTCGACATCTATAACTATATTTTGCCATACGTCAAGGACTTAGAAATAGAAGAATCTTATCTGTTCTGCATGGATAATAACTTCAAATTAATCAAAATGGTTCGATTGTCACAAGGTGGAATATCAGAAACTACTGTAGATGTAAGAGTTGTGTGTAAAGAAGCTATCTCCTGTAATGCTTCAATAATAGCATTGGTTCACAATCACCCAAGCTCTAACTGTTCCCCTTCAAGGTCTGATGATGAGTTGACATATAAGATAAATAAGGCTTGCGAAATTATGAGATTGTACTTTATGGACCATATTATAATCAGCAGTAAGTCAGATCAGTATTATTCTTATCACGACAGAGGAAAACTATAGTTTCTAAGCTGATAAAATACCTCAAACCTATAATTATATACTGAAATAAACTAACAGAAACACAGAAGATATTTTGCACGTTTAAGTGCATTTTTATTGCATCTTATCTTTTAAGGGAGGGCTGTGAAGTTCTCCCTTATTTTATGGAATGAAAATAATTTCTCACTTTTTTGCTAAAACTATTTGTTGATTAAATAATATTTCGTATATTTGCACCCATAAAAGCGTGTGAAGATGCACGTGACAGAACTTTTCGTAACATTGCTCTTACACCGAGTTCTACGTTTGGTCTGCCTGCATTTCGCTCGCAGACCATTTTTTGTTAAATAAAACTCAACAAGCAATGAACAAGTATTACAGAAAAGTTCTTGAAGCACTGAAAACCAATCGAGACATTAAGGCATTGGGGTTCAGTCGTAAGGAGTTAAAGGGTGTTGCTGCCAATGTTGCCAACAAACTTCAACTCAAAGATGATGCTACTGACGAAGAAGTTAGTGAAGGTATTAGTGACGCAATTGATGATGTCTTGCCGTTACTCCAGTTAACTCAGTCCGCAGCAGACCGCCAAGTCTCAGAGTACAAGAATGCTCATCCTGCACCAGATGATGACGATGTTCCAGATGATGAACCAGATGATGATGACGTGCCAGCACGTAGAAGTCCGTCACAGAAGGGCAAGAAGGGCAAGAAGGATAGTGATGATAACGAAGATTCCGCTACCCTCAACGCAATCAAGGAACTTACGAGGGCTGTTGCTACACTCCAAGGCGATGTAACTGCATTGAAGTCGGGCAATACCACCAGTAGCCGTACCGCAAAGGTAAGGGAGTTGCTGAAGGACACAGGTAAGTTCGGAGAGCGTCAGCTTAAATCTTTCTCTCGCATGAAGTTTGAGACCGAAGAGGAGTTTGAAGACTACCTCGATGAGTTGAAGGAAGATATTGAGGAAGAGAACAAGGAAAGACTTGAAAAGGGTCTTGAAAAGCTTGGACGAATCCCTGCTCCCGATACAAAGCCTCAGCCAAAGGAGGAAGATAAGTTAATGTCTGATGATGAAGTCAAGAAGCTGGCTAAGATGTAATCATCTATTGTTTCACTAATAAATTATTAGATTATGGTATCAGAAGACTACAAGCCAAAAAACAAAGGCTACGACATGGGTAAGGACGCTGTGGTTATCCGTCAGTATCTCGGTGGTATCACAGGCGGTAGAGCACTCGACTACGCCAATTTCAAGGATGAGGTTATTCAGGCAGGTCACATCATTGTCCGCAAGAAGGTTAATGATGTTTATGAGTATTCTCCACTTGAAACCGAAGACGGCAAGTACAAAGACAAGGCTAGCGAAGCAGAATTTGCTGGTGTTGTCGTTCGCTCACGCATGAAGGGTGAAGCGGTTGCCATTATGGATAATGGTCGCGTGAATGATGTGGCAATGCCTTATCAGTTCAAGGACGATACTCAGAGAACCGCCATCAAGACCGCTCTCCCAAGTCTTATTTTTGAGCATGACTAAGTTGTGCTCTAGTTTTTAACTTAAAAGATTGTTTATATGAACGAATCACTTTTTATTCAGTTTATCCGAGCTATCTTCCCTAAACTTAGCTTATATGTTAAGGAGAAGGAGAATCCGAAGGAGCGCACCTACCTCTATAAGGAGATGCTTACCGATGTGTATTCTCCCGATCAGAAGTGGGAAGGTTCATCAGCTAAGACCACATACGTAGCTGCCGACATCGTTGAGATGGATTCGGACATTCCTTTGAAGAAGCGTGGTCAAATCGCAACCTCTAATGGTAAGCTGCCAAAGATTGCGATGAAGAAGATTCTTTTCGAGTCTGATATCAACAACATCAACATCATGAAGGCTCAGTATGAGAACATTGTAGCGAGAGCCAATTCATTCCAGGCGCAAGGCTTAGTTGAGCAGGCTACATCTACACGACAGGCTGCTGAAACTGCAAAGGCTCGTATCATCAACAAGCTCATGAATGATGGTGTCGCTTGCTCTGTCGGTCTCGAAGAGCGTAACGAAATGAACTTCTTGGCAGGTCTCTCTAATGGTATTATTGCCGTTGAAGATGCAGACAATTCGGGTAAGGCTATCCGTGTTGACTATGGATATTTTAAGGCAAACTGCTTCAAAACAGCAACCAATGGTGTTACTACCCGTGATGATTTCGAGAAAATCTTCGATAAGGCAAATGCCGATAACAATACCATCATACAGGTTATGCTCGCTAAGACGCAGATTAAGAAAATCCGCAAGGAGCAATGGGCAAAAGAGCTTGTTGCCGACTACGAGGGTAAGACTTATACCGAAAATACCAAGCTCAAGACACCATCGGAGTCAGCTTTCTCGGAAGCATTCGAGGATGAGTTCGGTGCAGCCATCAAGGTTATCAACCGAACCGTGATTATCGAGAAGAACGGAATGCCAAAATCAGTTAAGCCATGGAATGAGAATAACATTATCTTCATCTGTAACACCAACGTAGGCTCTTTCGTTTGGGGTACCCTTGCAGAGGACACCAACCGAGTAGCAGGTGTTCAGTACTCTAACGTTGACAGCTACAAGCTTATCTCTAAGTACTCCAAGAATGAGCCATCTTTGCAGGAGGTTACCGCAGGACAGGCTATCTGCTTACCAGTAATCGAGGACGTAGATCAGATTTATATGCTCACTACCAAGTCTGAGGAGGTTGGTACGAATGCCGAGTCTACCGATGATACCGACAAGTATACAACTTACAAGGGTAAGAAGTATAAGAAGGCTGACCTCATCGCTGCTTTGAAGGCTGCTGGTGTCAATGTGAAGACTAACTCAACCGATGAGACTCTGATTAAGGCTCTCAACTCACTCAGCGATGAGGAGGAAGCCGAAGTTCTCTCTAAACTCACTCCAGAGGTTTAATTTGAATTGATATGAAGACAATAAAGCAAGCATTGATTGATGAAATCCACTACCCTATCCCTTTAGGATTCGTGGAGAATAAGATGATAGAACGTCAGCTTAATGGTGATGATGAATATACATTCGAGGTCGCTCAGTCCAAGGAATGGAAAGGTGCGCTTGCTGATTGTCTGTACTCTCTCATACAAGCTGTAAGCTTATCCGAGTCAGACAAGAGCATTGGAACACTATCTGACAAGGATAAGGAAAGGCTGCTAGTACGAATAAATGCTTTATACAAAACCATCGGTGAATCCCATGCACTGGGTCAACCGATGGTTTATATAGGAGGTTAAGATATGGCTGTATTGGATTTCGCTGCTCATACCCTAGATTACCTACACGTAACTGATGGGTATGAAGACGATAACGGAGACTATGTTCAAGGCTCAGAAGAATGGGTGGAGAACTATTGTAAGTGTGATATTGTTCCTGCTGGCAAGGCAAACGTTATCACTATCCCCGATGGTTCTGCAAAGAACTATTCCTACACCATCTACAACCTTCCTAGAGCATGCCGAGATTTCGAGTACGGAGACAAAATCCGTGTAAAGCTCTTCGGAAACGAAGTGAAGGAATTTGTTGTACTCGGCTTTCATCGTTATCAACTGCAATGTAAAATATGGGTGTAAAACTCTCAACCTCTCAGTCTGCGCTCGATAACTTTTTTCAGTCCGCTATGGCGATAATAAAGCAAGAAATCCTCACTGCTTATGCCAAGCTAGGAGAAGAATGTAATGCAAGGATAAGAGACCGCTCGGCAGAGGAAAGTTGGATAGACCATACAGGAAACCTACGAAGCTCCATCGGTTATGCCATCTTTGACTACGGAAGGAAACAAGTAGAATCAGCCTTCGCTTCCATAGGCAATGGTTCTAATGGTTCACAAGAAGGAAGACAAATGATAGCTGACCTAGCAAAGGAATACTCACAGGTTTACGCATTGGTAGTAGTCGCGGCTATGAACTATGCAGACTTTGTAGAAGCTAAAGAAAATAAAGATGTGCTTGCATCCACTGAGTTATGGGCTCGTTCCGTCGTTGATGGTAAACTAAAGCTCGCTGTGGATAAAGCTGTAAGTAGAATCAATCAGATTAAGTTATGAAATCGGATATTGATATTAAGGATGATGTGTACAACATTATCTCTTCTTCTAAATTAAAGACTGCTGTAACAGGTAGTCTTTGCAAGCGAGGAAGACCATTCTATGGCACTGGTAGGACTGGCAAGGAAGATATTTGCATCTCAGTGCTAGCAAATCAAACCTCGCAAATCCAAGAAGCTTTCGTGAATGTAAACATCTATGTTCAAGATCAAGCTATCACAAAGAAAGGCAATACCCGAAAGGAAGAGAATACGGCAAGGCTCCGTGAGTTATGTCAACTCTCTTTCTCTACCTTCGAAGCAGTTCATGGATCGGATTTCCGCTTGTCTATGAGTGAACAGAGGGTAATAGCTTGCGAGGGCACAAGTGAGCACATCATTAATAACAAATTATTGTACCAAACCATAAACGATTAAGATTATGTCAGTAATTACATGGGGAAAACCATCCATCTATGTTCGCGACCTTAGTACTGAGACAAATAACTGGAAGAAGCTTGATACTCCAAAGGAGGACACTACTCAGTTGAACCCTACCAAGGGTGATACAACAGAAGCTAAGGAAGAAGGTGGCGGTATTGTCGATTCCAAGACAGCTAAGTCCACCTACGAACTCGTTTATCAAGAGTTCATCAAGAAGGGCTTACCTCAGCCTTTCCATACCATTGATGGACTTATCGAAGGAAACTACGCTATCGCTGTTCAGCCGGAAGATGCAGAGAACCCTGGTTGCTATATCGGCAAGTCAACCGTAAGCGTGGAGGAGTCATATTCTTCAGCGGATGGTGCTTTGATGCAGTACACCCACAAGGCTCTTGTACCAGAGGGTGACGAAGTAGCAAAGACCACCAATAATAAGGGTGAGACCGTATATTGTCAGTTCCGTTGGCGCATCATCACAGCCAAGAAGGCTAAGGGAAAGACAGACGAATACGTTCTTACATTCAAGCATCCTGCAGGTGCTACAGACACATCAACGGAAATAACCGTTCCAACAAACGGACAGGTCGAAGGTGACGTTTAATGATTTCTTCTCACCCTTCAGCCGATTGAGGGTTATCAGTCGGCAATCTACCCAAGTAGCTCAGTTGGTTAGAGCGAGACCAAATCCTGTCCTGTAAAATCCACTTGGTCTTTAAAAAGATGGTTGAGAGACGCAGGTTCGAGTCCTGCCTTGGGTGCTAACAAATTTTATTGGCTTATGAAGAATGACATCGAAATTGGCACAAAGATAGCCATGGTGTTAACAGATACACCTATAGGCATACAGGTAGGTAGAAGACACATGTTTATCTACCCTCAGACTTTAGGCAAAATGTATTTGACTGCTCCATTGATTAAGCAGATAGGAATCAAAGATGATAACCTAAAACTGAATCCACTCATAGAAGCACTCCGTGTAGTAAGTGAGAACCGAAGTATCTGCTGTAAGCTAATAGCCTATCATACCCTTCAGAAGAAATCCGATATGCTAAGTTCACGCATACTGAAGGCAAGGGAAAACATTTTCTTCAAGTTCTGTGATAACGATGATATAGCTACCCTTCTCATCACCATACTCTCAGACAACAAACTTCATGACATTATCACAGAATGTGGTATAGACAAGCAAGCACAACGCATGGAGAAAATAAACAGAGCCAAAGACTCCAGTAATCAGTATATATTTGGTGGCAGAACCATTTGGGGCTCTCTCATTGATGCTGCTTGCGAGAGATACAAGTGGACCCTTGACTATGTTCTGTGGGAAATATCATATAACAACCTCACACTCATGATGAAGGATAAGATAACTTCCATCTATCTATCCGATGAGGAAAGAAAGAAGGCTCACATTCCATCGGCAACAGAGAAGGTCTTTAGCGGAGATAACAAAGAGGACATCATGGAGCTGATCAGACAGAGCGAAGAGAATCCAATTTAACCTCCAACACAAACAGCAATAAAGCCAAGAATAAAGGTTTGGATAAGGAGGTGTACCTTTACGTAATTGACAGAATAAAAAAATGCCAGGTTTAAAGTTTGACATAACAGGAGATAATTCAGCTGTACTGAGAGCCTTTAAGGGTGTGCAGGATGGTGTGGCACAGACAGCAAGAGTAGTCGAGCAGCAGGGTCAGAGCATTGAGAATGTTTTCAATCGCATCAAGTCTGTTGCATCGGTAGCTTTTGCTGGATTCACGGCAAAGGAAATCATCAGCACACTGGGTACTGTCCGAGGAGAGTTTCAGCAGTTTGAGATTGCCTTTGAAACCATGCTCGGCAGTGGACAGAAGGCTAAGGGAATGATTTCAGACCTCGCCAACCTTGCTGCTACCACTCCTTTTGATATGAAGGGTGTGGTAAATGGCGCAAAGCAGCTCCTCGCATACGGATTCGCAGCCAACGAGATTACCGATACCATGAGAAGGCTCGGTGATGTATCAGCAGGTTTGGGATTGAACCTACAAGACCTCACTTGGCTTTATGGTACCACGATGGTGCAAGGTCGATTGTTCACAAGAGACTTGATGCAATTCACAGGTCGCGGTATTCCTTTGACAGAGGAGCTTGCCAAGCAGTTCGGTGTCACCAAGGATAAGGTTTCAGAATTGGTGACCGCAGGTAAGGTTGGTTTCCCCGAAGTGAAGAAAGCTATCGAGAGCCTTACCAATGAAGGTGGCAAGTTCGGTGGATTGATGGAAAAGCAATCTCACTCTATTACGGGTCAGATAAGCAATATCCAAGATACCATCGAAATGGCTATCAATGACCTCGGTACCCAGACAGAAGGCTTGATGAATGATGCTTTGGATATCACATCTAAGGTTATTGAACATTGGAAGGAGATAGGTGAGGTTATTCTTGCAGCCGCATCTGCCATCGGTCTTTACAAGGCAATGGCGGTAAGTGTGGCAGCCTTCGACTCAGCTACAACCAATGCAGGCTATGCTGCCGAGTTATCCGCTCTTGAATCTTTGCTTCCTATGAAGGAAGAAGCTAAGAAGACAGACCTCGAAGAAGCTGTAGCCAAAGGTCAGTTATCAGCAGCCCAAGCAGAGTTGGTAGCATCCAAGCGTGAAGAGGTCGCGGCTTACGTTGCCGAACTACAGGCGCAGGCAAAAGCAAAAGCAGACGCAGCCACAGCAGCCGCAGAAGAAGTGAAGGCATTGGAGAACAAGCTTGCCATGCAGGATAACGAGGTCCAATCACTTCAAGACGCTTACGATGCTTTGCAATCCTATACCGATGGGCAGAAGGTAGAGACAGCAGAAATCAAACTCAATACTGCCGTTAACGAAAGAAACACCATCGCAAAGCAACTTCAAACGGCAAGAGAAACTGCTGCAACCGCAGCCACAGAAGCAAATACGGCTGCCAACGCAGCTAATACAGCATCCCAAGGCTTGAATACCGCAGCTACAGCGAGAGACACCGCAGCCAAAGGAATATGGGCACAGGTCACCCTTCTCTGCAAAAGGGCACAGGACGCATGGAACGCCTCAATGTTCTCTAGTCCTCTGTTTTGGATAGCTGCTACCATCGCAGCAGTAACCTATGCCGTATATAAGCTTGCTACCGCAGAATCAGCACATGAAACGGCTGTAAGAAAATCCAATGAAGCATGGGATGAGTTCGACAGCAAGGTCAAGGAACGTCAGCAGAATATCGAAAGCCTTATCAGAACTATTCAGTCTGAGACAGCTACAGAATACGAGAAGGCAGAAGCCTATCAAAAACTCTCCAACCTCGCACCTCAGTTAACGGAACAATACTCACAAGCTGAACTCGCATCAGCCGACTTTGCCAAGACCCAGAAGGAAGTTGCCGAGAGTATGGATGAGTTGAAGTACGACAAGGCTGTTGAGGAAGTTGAGAAGTATCGAAAGAAGGTAGAGGAACTTCAAATGCAGCTAAGGGCAGACGCAGCCAATGGAGGTCAAGGGAGCATAGCTATCTCATCACAGATAACCCAAGCCCAAGAAGACCTTGATCAAGCGGAAGAAAAGCTTTCCAACATCATCCAGCTTCGAGACCAAGCAGCCGAGAATGCAAAGCCTATCGAAGTTCGCTTGCAAGAAGCACAGGAAAATGAAAGTGTGCGTCAAGAAATCTTCGACTTCTACGATGAAGCAATCACTTTGGCTAACGACTGGCAAGCTGCCAACGAAACCATCAACTATGCTACTGGCGAAAGTAGGTTGGACGCATTCATCAATAAGGCTCAGAAAGAGATAGCAGAACTCCGTGAAGACATCAAGAACAATCCTGCTGATCTGAATCTCCGCATGCAGGAGTCTGAGAAAACAAAGGTTCTGAACAACCTCTTAACGATGAAGCGGAATTGGGCGGTCACTGGCGCTACGACCATTCCTTTGATTTTCAAGGCTCAATGGAACACCGCCAAACAATCCCTCAACCAAGCCAAAAAAAGAGCACAAGCGTTGGCTAACAATGGTTCTACGGAAACCTATCAGCAAGCTTACAACAGGACGCAGCGTGAATATAACGCAGCCAAGAGGAGGGTTGCTGCTATGGAGAGAAATAAGAGCAAATACACCGCCGTTCAGTACGAAACCGCCACCCAAAACTTGAAAGCAGCCAAGGATGCCTACTCGAAACTAGGTGGTGATGTAAGCGGAAGGGCAGCAAAAGCGGCAGTTACAGCTCGTAAGACTCGCATTAAGGAAGAAAACAAGACTATCAAAGCCCAAGAGGAGTTAAACAATCGCTTGAAGGCTTTGCAGCAGAAAAATACAGATGAAACTATCTCCCTCATGCAGGAAGGCACGGAGAAGAAGCTTGCTCAAATCAAGAACGACTATGCCAAGCGCAAAGCCGAGATTGACAAGCAGGAAGCAGAGTTCAAGAAGAAGAACAAGGAAGCTGGCAAGAAGGCATCCCTTACCTCCGCTCAGTCCGACGCCCTCAATAAGGCTAGAGACCTCGCTACCCAAGAGTACAACAAGAAGCTTGATGAGGTCAACAGGGAAGCCCTCACCTCTATGCGTGACTACTTGAAGGAGTATGGTTCACTCTATCAGCAGAAACAAGCCATTGCCGAGGAGTATGAAGAGAAGATTGCCAAGGCTCAGACGCAGGGCGAAAAGCTCTCTCTTCAGCAGCAGAGAAAGAAGGACCTCCAAACCATCGAGATAAATGCCATCAGACAGAACATCGGTTGGGGAAGCGTCTTCGGAGACTTCGGTGCTATGTTCAAGGACCAACTGGAGCCTACCATTGAGAAGCTGCAAGAGCTCTCCAAGAGCACAACAGATGTTAATGAGCAGAAGACCATACAGGAACTTATCTCCAAGTTACAAGGCTCTGCCACCATCTGGAATAGTGACATCTTTAAGAAGGTTTCGGACGACATCAACTCCTATCAGTCAGCCATGCAGGGCTATATTGATGCACAGGAGCGAGAGATTGAAGCCACGAAAGCTGTCACCAAGGCGCAGGAAGACCTCGCCAAGGCTAAGAAGAGCGGTGACAAGACAAGTATCAGCAAGGCTGAAGCCGACCTCTCTAGAGCGCAGGGCGTACTTGCTACCGCATCTAACAACGTTTTGGAGTTCGGTTCATCAGTTCAGAAGGCATCATCAGACTTGCAGACATCTGCACAGAAGGCAGTTTCTCAGTTCCAGCAACTTGAAAATGGTTTGCAGGGTCTTACATCGGGGTCACTCAAAGGCATAGGAAACTCTATCCTAGGGCTTGACAAGCTTTTCGGCGGCAACATGCAGAAGGACGTTGCTAACACGCTCGCAAAGGGCATCCAAGGGTTGCTCGGTAAAGATAGTGACGCAGCCAAATCTCTGACGAAAGCTTTAGGGGATAGCGGTATGGCAGGTGAAATAATCTCCGCAATACTCGGCATCCTCGATATTCTGAAAGATGGTTTCGGAACACTCATCAGCAACCTCATGGACACGGTCTTTGGCGCAGTAACGGGCATCCTCGATGATGCTTTATCGGGTGACATCGTTATGAAGCCATTGAAGAGTATCGGGAACAACGTTTCTCATATCCTCAACACGCTTTCATTCGGTGGCTTTAATAGTCTGTTCGGTGGAGACGGAAATGCAAAGAAGGTCAATGATACCATCGAAAGGCTGACGGATAGAAATACCCTCTTGCAGCAATCCATCGAGGATTTGACTGACGCAATGGAAAACTCCTATGGTTTCAAGGCAACCTCATACTACGAGCAAGCCTACAAGAATCAGCAGGAGACCAATCAGAACTACCTCGACATCGCAAAGGCACAGGCAAGCTATCACGGTTCGCACCACTCATGGAACGCTTATTGGGGTGGCTTCGGTAGTGACGAGATGGATTGGATCAAGAAGAACGTCAAGTCAGATTTCAATGGCGACCTCTTTTCCCTCAGCCCAGAGGAAATGAAGCTCCTCCGTGGCAACGTTGCCATTTGGGAGCATATCGAGAACACTGGCAAGGGTAACTATGGTGGGCGTCTGACGGAGAAGCTGAATGACTACATAGACCAAGCGGGCAAGCTGGAAGAGTTGTCAGAGCAGTTCAAGGAGAATCTTACTCAGATTTCCTTCAGTGGAATGAGAGATAGCTTTTTGACGGACCTTATGGACATGAAGAAGGATGGTAGCGACTTTGCTAGCGAAATGGCAGATGATTTCGCAGAAAAGATGCAGAAGTCCCTTCTCTCTTTCAGTATGGAAGACCTTATCAATGGAGACTTGAAGAAACTCTACGATGATTGGGCAAAGGCTATGAAGGATAAAAACGGAAAGCTAACCAAGGATGATGTAGATGCATTCTACAAGCGTTACGATGATATAGTCCAGGAAGGCTTGAAGAGACGTGACGAGTGGGCAAAGGTAACAGGCTACACTGGTTCCTCATCCTCATCACAGACCGCAACAAGCGGAGGATGGGCATCTATGGGGCAAGATACCGCGGACGAGCTGAATGGTCGCTTCACCGCCCTGCAGATTGCAGGAGAGTCAATCGCTCAGAACATGACTACCACCATATCACAGATGGAGAGCATCGTTACACTCGGAATCTCAACCAATGGCGCAGTATTGGAGATTAGAAATATGATGATTATGACAAACAGCTATCTCGAAGACATCGTGAAGTATTCAAAGCTCACTTACAATGACTTCGGAACTAAGCTGGATGACATGAACAGAAGATTAAAGGATATTTGACCTCTATAGGCTTTTCGCTTGTCAGTCCTTACAATTACACTCAACAATAGAAAAAGCGGCTCACAGCGAAGCCTATGAGGTTATTTAATGATTAAATAGTTATGCTTAAAGGACAACTTTACATAAATGGTAATGATGCCTACCTTACGTGGGGCATCTTCCTAGACGAAACTGCCCTCAGTGCGCTCATGACCCCTGCACCAAACAAGGAGTTCATCAGCAACAAGTATCGCTCAAAGGACGGAAAGTCGGTTATCAAGCACAATCCTAGATTGGATGAGAGGGAGATAACGCTGCCGTTCAATATGACAGCCAAGGACTCGGATACGTTCTTAACGAACTATGCTAAGTTCTGCGAGGAGGTTCTTGCCAAGGGAGAGTTGGTTATCCGCACTCGATTCCAGCCTAATGTGTGGTATCGGTGCATCTATCTCTCCTGCACTCAGTTTAGTCAGTGCATTCGGGAAATGGCAAAGTTCAGCCTAAAGCTCAACGAGCCAGACCCTAGTGACAGAGGTGAAACAAGTAAATATACAAGCTAATGATTCAGATTAAGAGAAATAACAAGGTATTCTTCACATTAGAGGACTTCGGTGAGGGTTCTAAGCTGTCATATCAGCTTATGGACCACCACTACATCATCTTGAAGTTCACTACGGCTACTCCTGTCTATTTCGAGATTGGGGACTCCGTAGAGATTCCCGACTTCGGCTACTTTGAGCTTACATCATCATACTTCCCTAAGCACAATGATAGTGATGGCTACGACTACGAAATGCAGATGGATGCCTACTATATGTCTTGGAAGAATAAGATTTGCAAGTATCGCCCTCAGCACGGAGCCAACGAGACCTCCTTCAACCTCACCACAACGGTAGGCGTACACATGAACGTTATACTCGGCAACCTAAAGGCACTAGGTCTTACGTATAATGGCAAGGATTTCTCTGTTGATTACACTACGTACAACAACAAGGCTTTCGATGTTCAGAAGAGATTCTTGATCGAGTACGGCTCCATCAGTATTCTTGATGCTCTCAACGCTATCTGTTCTGAAGACGCACTCAACTGCGAGTGGTGGATAGATGGCTCTATTATATACCTTGGATATTGCGAAATGGAAGGGCAGGCAACATTCGAACAGGATGTTAATGTTCTGTCTATGTCCTATTCGGAATCTAAGTCAACTTATATTACGAGACTGTACGCATTCGGCTCAGACAGAAATATTCCGAAGGGATATTTCACTGGTGCCGATGCAGACGTCACCACCGATGGTGTTGCTACTGATTACCTCATGCTCCCTAACAAGGAAGTGGATAGTGATGGTTTCTACGCCAAGGATGGCTACCTGGAGAACGTAAATGTCGTAAAGAACGACAAGCAGGCTATCGAGGGTGTTGTGATGTTCGAGGAAGAATACCCAAAGGTTGAGAGTGTTGTCAGCAGTATCAAGACGTATGATAGCACCGTTGATAACGAAGACGGGACGAAGACTACACAGACGTTTTGGCAGGTCACTTCTACAGACTCTTTCACTAATAGCTTCAAGGAGAGTTGGATAAAGAGTAACCTCACTTTAGGCATCAAGTTCACTAGCGGTGCTCTCATGGGTATGGAGTTCGATGTTAGTTTCAAAGTCATTGACAAGGTTAACTACTTTGAGATTGTTGCTAATGACACTTACGGAAGAACTCTTCCCGATGGCGTTATGTGCCCGAAGGTAGGTGATAAGTACTTCCTGTTCAATTGGGACGCAACCAAGATTACAGATACGGACCTCATCCCTACTGCTCAGTTATCTCTGTTCGATAGAGCGAAGCAGTACTATCAGAAGACCATGATCAGCAACTCAAACTTCACCTGCACGATGGATGGCGACAAGTTCTACAATGATGGAACATACGATTACCATCCTCTCGGTGAACAGGTAAAGCTGATTAATGATATGTTTGCGCAGGTGGATGCGGATGGCAAGCACTACCGAAACTCTCGTATCATTGGCATGGAGATACCTTTGGATATCCCTTACGACCACCCTCAGTACACGGTTGGCGAGAAGGCAGCTACTAGCCGGTTGGGTAAGTTGGAAGACAAGGTTGATTCCATCAAGGTGAATGGAATGCAGATAGGCGGCACAGGAAGCGGTAATGGTGGAGGTGTCTATGTAATTGGCATGAACGATACCACTCCTGCATCCGATAGTAACGTTTATTCTGCTAGACGTTCTAGGATGGAGTTTGTATCTAGGCTGCAGGATAACACAGCAAAGGGCACAATCACTTGGGAAAAGGTGCAGAAGTTCTTGCAGGGATTGACAGCAGAAGACTTATCCCAGTTCAAGAAAGGCGCAACCTTCGGAGAGTTCATTCAGGGAATGCTCTTCGGTGCTGGCGGCAGGATTGATGAACTGGGCAACGCTGAGTTTGAGAGTATCACATCTCGAAGCTCAATTATAGCGAAGGAACTCATCGTGAACCGACAGACAGCTATGGAGAGCAATTTCGTCTTCACAGAGAGCGGAATGGTTGAGTCGGTGACGGAGATTCCTGCGGCAACGGAGGGTGGCAACGTGACCTACGACTTGAAGCTTCAGAAACGATGGGGTAACGACTTTACGGCATTCAAGGAGAATGATGTTGTCTTGGCTTCCATCAATACCTTAGCCGAGAATGGCAAGTATTATGATATGTGGCTGCGAGTACTATCGGTTAACACAGTAACAAATACCATTACGGTAGTCTGCTACCCCGATGATGAATGTCCTAGCAAGAAGAACTATCCACCTTGCGAGCTGGCAAGATTGATACGATGGGGAAATGCGGTGGATGAAGACAGACAGAGCTGCTGGTATATATCTTCATCAGAAGGACTGCTTGTATGGCTCGACCACGTTACAAAGCCTATAATCGACAAGACGAACTATTCTCTTGCGTTGGGTAAGCTGCCAGATGCGCTGTCGTTCCTCTTCCAAGACTTCCCTACCGCCAATAAGCAAGACGGAGCGTTCTATGCTAAGTGGATGATGGCTGCATCATTCCAGCAGATAGACTATCAGGGCAACCCTATCTACACGACAAGAGACAGAGGTGTGTGGAGCTTGGCTGTGGCGCAAGGCGATAATCCTTACCGCAATGGAGACCGAACGATTGATACTGTATATTACCTCGGCTGCAAGTGGAAGTGTTTAGAAGACAAGACAACAAAGCCGCCAATCTACTCATCTACAGCTTGGGCATTCGTGGAGGGAAATCCGTATTTTACACTCGAAATACAATCATCGAAGCTGTGGAACTTCCGTCTCAACGACTTGATGGCAACGAATGCTGATGGCTCTTGGAAGGTATTCACTACTCTATCAGTAGTAGGAAGGCTCTACAATCAAGACGTAACCGACTCTATGTTCAATGTGGTATGGACTAGAGACAGCGGAAATCCAACGGCAGATAATAAATGGGCACTTTCTCATGCCAACTGCGGATTGTCGGTTGATTTGACCTATGAAGACCTTGGCGGTGCTGCATTCAAGATAGGTAGTGTAACATTCCGATGTGATGCCGAAATCAAGGATGGAGAGACGATGTATTCCGAAGATGTGAGTGTCAGTTTCTAATGTTGAACTTTAAAATTGAAAGATATGCCAAAAGAATTAGCAGTAAGTGTTGACAAGATGATGGATATACAGGCAACCGCCTATTCCCAGTCTTGCAGCATAGAGATAGTTGGAGACATCATCAACAGACAGCAGTATGACGGCATCGCTAACTCATATTCCCCGAATTACGCAATCCGTCCATGTACGATGTTTCCGTCATGCTTCCTCATCGACCCCGACAACCCTAACGAGACGGGCACATTTAACAGTCAGTTGGATTCATTCAAATGGTCGGAGGTTTCTACTAGTGGAATTGTCGTGGTAGCAACAAGCGAAAAAGCTAGTGTGGTAAGTGGTTATGAAGCCACAACAGAGGGCTTGAACAAGGGAACTCTCTTTATCAAGTCTAACTCAGTTATCAATAAGCCGAGAACAATGAGGTTTGAGGGTAATTGGACTGACCCGATAAGTGGTTATAAGTACACGTTCATAGCCAATAAGCCGCTCTACCTTGAAGACACCACTAATGCAAGGGCAGAGATTATGCTTGATAGTGCTCCTACCGTGCTTTGGAATCCACTCAAGCACGCAAGCACAAGAACCATCACGGCAAAGGTAATGGTCGGTGCTATAGATAAGTCGGCAGATACAAAGGCAAGGATATGGTGGTATCGCATCTTGGATAACGGAACGAAGCAGCTTATCTCTTCCGTTGACGATTCCGAGAACTACGAGATTACCGCCATGACAAAGGCTGCAAACGGTCAGATTACATCTATCACCATCAACTGTGATATGATAGGTGACGGAATCGGATATGAGGTAAGAGCCTGCTATATCTACGAAGGAAGTGTTCCATCTTCTCCTCGAACAGGAGACCCGAAGAAGGTTACCTATATCAAAAGAACCATTCCACCCCTCACTCCTCAGTTCGTAGGCGATGGCTTCGGTCTCAATTCTGATACAGCTTTCGTAACTTGTCGGGCTATCGTAAGTGACAACAACGGAGTCATTGAGCCTTCTGTGTGGAATAAGATTATCAGAGCGAAGTGGCAGAAAGTATCTTATGGCAAGGTTGTAAACAATGGCGTAGTCACCATGACTGAGAATGTCACGGTGTTAGGGTACGGAGAGACGTTTAAATGTCCTTTCGAGGCGAAGAAGAGTATCCGTCTGACAATCGAAGACAGAGGCGCTTACGAGCTGATTGTAGATGAGAATGGCAATACCCTTGTGGATGAGGATGGGAACTATCTTGTGTCAAGGGAAATTGACGAGAACAGCTAATTATTGTTGAACTTTAAAAATATACGATTATGAGATATTACGTTAAGGTAACTAAGGAAGTCGCAGAGGTAATCACCAAGGCTGGTGTTCCGCTTACAATGACGCATGACGGTAATTGCTTGCTCTATCAGAGTGAGATAAATGATGTTCCTGGTGTTAATCTGAGTGCAAGAGCTGCCTATGCTGGCGGTGCTCTCATAGAGGAGTATTCTGCTCTAGCTGAGATTGACGGAAGTGTAGCCAACCCTGCATATTGCTATACCCCAGTCGAGTATGGTGGTGAGGGTGATACAAGGAATAAGGATAACGGATTTGGCGTAGATATGCCAGACGTGTCTTCTGAATCTGAGGTATCAACAGATAAAAAGGAAAGCGAGGTTACAAATGAGTAAAGCATCAATAACAGGACAGATTGTTGTGACAAGCAACGGAACGACAATCTACCCTATCCTACAGTGTACGACAGGAGACGTTAATCAGAACTATGATGGCGAGTGGAATGCGCCTACTCAGATTTCGCCTGACTTCGAAGCTAGCGGTGCTAGGCATCCAGTCATAGTTATGCAAGCCTTTTCAGCAGAGCAGGGCGCGGGTAATAACTTCGACCTTACAAGAGGTTCTACAACATGGGTTGTCGGCGGTGTGACGTTGGTGTTCAATGGTTCGGGCGTTTCCACTAATTCGTTTGGTGGCGTGTCTGGTCATTTTACCATGGGGGCTGATGCTAGCGGCAATCCGACCCTTACTATCAATAAGAACCTTGTGAAAATCAATAGCGGTGATTCGTTCAACATCGAAGCAAGAACAAGTCTGTCACTCGAAAACACAAACATCAATCTTAAAGCTATGTACCCAGTCTATATAGCCAAGGGTGTTGTTAGCTCAAAGCGAGTGAACATTCTCCCTACTTCAAGTACGAATCTGTTCACTATCACAGAGAAGGGCGGTAGCTGTACCGTCAAAGCAGAGGTGACGGAAGGAACGTCCGTGACATCTAGCGGATATACATTCAAGTGGTATCTGCCAGACTCTACCAACGCATGGGTACTCAAGCAGGATAGCGACTCTCCTACATTCACCATCAATGAGACAGACGTTGATTCATCTATCCTCGTTATGTGCGAAGCATACAAGGCAGGAAGTTTTTATGCGTCAGATACCCAGACTGTCAATGACGTGTCGGATGAATATATCATATTCCCGAACCCTACGGATGGCAACGGAAATGCTGTAGCTGAGAACTTCATTCAAAATTCGGGAGGAAGCATCGTATACGTTCCGTACATGCGCAAACGTGGTTCTAAGACCAATATCGAAGATGTCGCATTCAGCATGACTTTATATTCCAACAGCGGTATTCCTATTTCGGGAGCACCAACGGTAAGCGGCAACAAGTTTACTGTTACGGAATCGGCAATACGTGCCTACAAGGGCGCAGTTTACGTAATCACAGGTGTTAAATAGTTAATAGCTTATGGTAAAGGTTTTAGCAGAAGTAACTGGCTCTATCTCCTTCTCTCTGAAAGGAGACAAAGGGCAAAAAGGTGCTCTTATGCGTGAACATGACGGTTTTGAATCGGGCAGCTATAAGTATCTTTCGGGTGCAGGAGAAGAAGCGTACATTGATGTTGTTTGTGTTAAAGGCAAGTGGTATCAATGTACTAAAACGTATGATGACGCTACTTCTTCGCCCAGTTTGACCGATGGGCATTGGACAGAGATGAGCAATTATAAGTCGATAGCAACTCATCTTCTTCTTGCCGAGAACGCTACCATCAATATGCTCGGAAGCAATCAGATTAATCTGTTCAATCCGACTACTGATGGTAATCCTGATGGTAAGATGTTTGGCTCGTTTAGGGTTGTTAGTGATGATAATGATTACGCTCTGTGGCTTGGCGCACCGAATGGGGCTGATGCTCCATTCAGAGTAACGAAAGATGGCTCGTTATATGCGTCCAAAGGTATATTTAAAGGTGAATTGCAAGGTGTGAAGGGGTCTTTTCAAACATTGTCAGCTATAAGTCCTGATGGAAAAACTACAGTTGGTACTCTATCTTTTAATTCGGACGGTTATATTGAAATTGAAGGTGACCTGCGTTTTCAAGGAATGGTAAATGGCAGAAGTGGTGTTTTGTATGGTGGTACTATTTATTCGCGTGGTGCTTTCGGGCATAGACTAAGCACGTTTGCACTGGTCGTGGGAAGTATGATGTATGTTTATCCTTTTGGTACTGACTATCCAGATAAGAGAGAGATTGTGTATTTAAGTTCGCAACAATATGATGGAAAGACAGTTTATAATATTCCTCTATATGGGGTTGGGAATTCTAAATATTCTGGTTGTCCTATAGATGTTGTTGCTTTTAAAAATAACACAGATAGATCTGAGTATTATTATGAGTTTATTCCAGGTGGTACTGGCAAGCGTTGGATGGCAGTTAATATTCGTGACACAAATAATGGCGTTTACTTCAGTGATGTTGGTGGATGGCATCAGCTCAATGGGGGCGAAACAATAAATCTTGTTTATATACAACCTGAAATGCTTACTCCTAGTCAAGAGAATAAGACGTATTATGGTCGTGGCATCTTCTGGAGTGGTGAACACGATTTGGATTGGAGTAGTAGATAATTATTAAAAAACAAAGAATATGAAAATTAAGTTAGAACATCTAGAAGTATTTATGACACTCGACAAGAATCGGTGTCAGGTAGTTAACGCACGCAAGCAGATTGCAAACATCATCTACTCGCAGGGAGCAGGATTGGGGCTGGCAGGACAAGCTCTTGCAGTGAAAATGTGGAACGGCAACGATGACACAGAGTACACCGATGATGAAGTGAAAATCATCAAGGAACTCGTTGAACGAACTACCGCTCCCTGCTTCATTGATGCAGTGAATGCCGCTATCAGCAATGCGGTATCGGCAGAAAACAAATAATAAGTAACAATTTAAAAGACATAAGATTATGGCTATTAAGACAAGAAAAATCAGCGATTGGCTGTCTGCTAATGGACAGGCGGTCACAAATGCTAGTAAGGCTACAATGGAGGATGCCATCAGAGCTGACATAGGTCAGTTATACGATGGAGTGTTCATTATGTTCCATCTTAAAAGAAATGACTATCCTCTTGCCGTCAGAGTAAGTTCTTGGGCATCGTACCAAAATAGTGGTGAGATAGCAGATGGTGTTCTTATTGTTGATGATGGAAGATTTCTTGTAATTGCTCCAACAGAAGGAACTTCGAAAAAGTGGAGTTCCAAACCTGTTTCTTCGTACGATACGTCTGGTTCTGTTCAGATTAGCGGAGTAACTACGACAGACGATAGAATAACCGCATTGAACGACTTTGCTGGACGAGCAAATACAACCGCTATCATTAATGGTAGTACATCAAGTAACGTTACCAATACAGAGGATTATGCCGCAGGATTCTGCAATAAGTATTCACGCACAAATTCCAACGGCAAAGGTCTGACAGCGGGAAGTTGGTGGTTGCCGTCTGAGGGCGAGATGGCGATGATTTGGGCTAACTTTGATAATATCAACTATGCCTTATCAAAGATTCGTGGTGCTACGCAGTTGCAAGCAAATTGGTATTGGTCTAGTACCCAGGCCTCGGCTACCCGCGCTTGGTTCTTGAATATAGACGATGGCAACATGTACGGCACTTCTAAGTTTGATATGGGCTGGGTTCGTCCTGTTTCATCATTTATAATTCGTTAGTAGTTAGTACTTTTCTCCCCCATGCCCTTAAAGGCGTGGGAGAGAAAGTTTTCATCAATTAAGTTATGATGGGGAGATTATTATGGAGACGGAAGAAGAAGCACCATAATCTTGTTACCATTTTATGCAATTTTGGTAACAATAAATAGGTAACAGAACTTTCAGATTGTTACTTTAGCAAAGTTTAACTTTAAATTTTTGCTCAAAATAAATATTTTTGTGCAGAATTGTTTATTTTTGAAGCACTTTCCTTATTATTAAGGAACTAAAGACAAATAATAAAACAAAAGGAGAAGAATTTATGACTAAAGAGGAAGAAGATGAAGTCCAACGGTTAGTTCAATCAGTCGGTGTTGTACAGTTGTCAAGAGTAATGTTTAAGGACATGGACGTTAGCGAAATGATAAACGTCATTATCCTTGCAGGTAGAGGCTACAGCGTAAAGCTACTCACTTGGTTCAAGTATTATTGTGAAGTTATGCCTCTTTTTATCATGCTTTTTCATGTGGCTTGTATGGTAACATTTGCGTCTCATGAAAAAGAAATGTGCGTATGGTTTAAGGAGAATTGGGTATCGGCAGCATTTATCTATTTTTCAGTTTACATCCATCCGCTTGTGCTTATAATTGCGAGCAGATTCTTTTGGCTCTGCTACAGATGGCGTATTCCGATGATTATATACCTATTTGGGATAAATGCTATTCATATCGTATACTGGAATGTTTTTACCACCAACGAAATGGTGGAAGCTAATGTTGTAATACTTGTAATGACTATTATATTTTATGTATATGGTTTTGCCGATAAGTATTTCTCAGGCAAGGGCTGTCAAAGTTTAATCTCTAGATTATAATGATATGGGAAAGTTATTTGGTTATCACACCTTGGGAGTGTTATTAAAATCGTTGTCTGACTCTTGCTTTCGAGCAGACGAGCAAGAGAAGAGAGGGGAGAAGGTAACTGCTTGCGGAATGAGTAGCGATGAGATAGAAGACCTTTGTGAGAACTATCTACCGTATGCTCTCAACCCGATGTTGAGCACCGAGGAAGTCAAAGAGAAGCTTCACGTTTCTGATGCTACTCTTAATCGTATGGTTGCTAGGGGTGACATTCCGAATGGCGAGTGCAAGAAGCGTGGGCACACCCGATATTTTAAGAAGTGGGATATACTGCACTTCATTAAGAGTAAGAGAAAATAATAGTTGAACATGTAAGTATTCCTTACAAGTTGAGTAAGAGAGGTAAGTGATTGCCTCTCTTTTTTATATGTTAGAATAAAGTTTTGCACTTTTTCGTGAAATCTATTTGATGATTAAATATTTTGTTGTATATTTGCAGCGTTATTGTTTAATCATCAAATAGTTATAGTATGGCAGATAGAATTAAAGATATTGTTGTAGGCGTAGTTCTTGCACTCCTCGCCTATCTTAAACCGATTGAAGGCGAGTTGTCTTCGCTTATGATCGTCTTCACCCTCAACTTTATTTTCGGTTATCTTAGTGGCATGATTGCAAAAGGAGAGAACTTCGAGTTGAAGAAAGCAGTTGTGTGCATCGGTCACGCTACCGTGTTCTTCGTTCTTTGCGCAGCAGTATATGCAATCGGGCGATTCAAAGGACAGATGGAAGGCTCGGTCCAATGCGTTTCCTTTATCTCGTACCTAGTATTATGGTTCTACGGATGCAATATTCTGAAGAACTTGAAACAGATATTCAAGAAGGGTACCCCTCCTTGGTATGTAGTGAGTTTCCTCTATTATCTCATGCGCTTCAAATTTATCGAGAAGATTCCATATTTGTCGGACTATCTAAATTACACGGAAAAGGAGGAAAAGATATGATGTTAGCGATTATTATGGTGGCAGTTATTATAGTAAGCATTATTGTATTTGGCTGCATTATTCAAAGAAATGATTATAGCGAGGAGGAGAAGTAAACATGGCTGATTCTAGTAAACTCGTTCCGTTTATCCTCAGTTGGGAAACGGACAAATATACAAATAACAAGAAAGATAAGGGCGGTCCAACAAAATACGGCATCACCCTTGCGACCTGGAGGAGAGTCGGGTATGATAAGAATGGTGATGGTGTCCTTAACGAGGAAGATGTAAAACGCCTTACTGAGGAAGACTTTCATCGAGTTTTTAGGCAGAACTATTGGAATGCTTGCAAGGCAGATAAAATACAGGATCAGAGCGTAGCCAATATGCTAGTAGACTTCGCTTATAATAGTGGAGTTAGTAAAGCTGTAAAACATCTGCAACTTGTATTAGGTATCACAGCAGATGGTATTATCGGTAATAAGACGCTGTATGCCATTAATAAATCCAATGGAGAAAGATTATTCGAAGCCTTCAAGAAAGATAGAAAAGCTTATCTAAAGAGAATTGCAGTCGGTGACCAGAAAGGTTTTCTTAAAGGGTGGCTTCGCAGACTTAGCTACATTACGTATGGTAATCTAAAATTGAATAAATAATGAAATGGTATGATATAAGATTTTGGAAATGGGCAACCATTACCCTAGTGGTAGGTCTTGCGCTTGTTTCTGTCTTAGGGTGCAGTACTCCTAGAGCAGTAACTACACAAACCTTCATCACAGACAAGCAGAGTGAAAAGAAATTCGATTCCCTCTTCACTACCCGATTGTCTTATGCCTTCGAGCAATGGCAACATATCCAAAAGCGAGAAACAGAAAAGGCTACCAAAGATAGCAGCTATGTAAAAGATAGCACAGCAACCCGATATGATGCGCAAGGGAATAAGATTGGTGAAGATCGTTTTCATTACGAGAGTCACTATTTATTTGAAAAGGAACGAAGAAAGCTACTCGATACCATCAGTATATATAAAGCATACAAAGATAGCTTTATATATTACAGAGAAAGATGTGACTCATTATCAAAGATTGGTACTTCTCAGTTCTATAAGATTAACGCTCCTTCTATAAAAGAGAAATCTCTGTCAAGTATGCAGAAGATATTCTTAAAAACGGGGCAGATGTTTTGGTTCTGCTTTATACTCATAGTTATGTACTTATTATATATATCAAGGAAGAAAAAGAAATGTTCTTAGAAAAGTTGTTTAATTAAGGTTTTAAGATTTATTTTTGGATAACTAGGGCGACTACTCGTGATGAGCGGTCGCCCTTTTTGTTTGCAAAGTAAATTCTTCCGTTCTAAGAGGATAAAAAATGAGTCTACCTACTATCACCATAAACCACTGATTTAGAGTCACTAACGAAAACTATGATAGCCTTATAGCTTATTTCAAAACAATTTTCTAACTTTGCACACGTAACGTTACAAATAGTGTTAGTTAAATATTAAGGTTAAATTAAAAATTCGGGATATGGAAAGTAAAACTTACGTGTTCAATCCAGAGAGCGGCACAAGCGGCACAGGCTCTAATGGAATCTTGGCTATGCTTCCTGCACTCATGCAGAGACAGGGTGTTGACCCAGGTCTTATTGCACTCTTGAACAACCGTGGAAACGGAAATGGTTGGGGTGAAGACATCTTTGCAATCCTCCTCTTGTTCATCCTTATGGGCAATAATGGTATGGGGTTCTTCGGAGGTAATCGCTGCATGGGTCCTAACGGACAGGGCGGTGTTGTGCCAATGCTTAACAATGATGCCAATACAGCCGTTATCATGCAGGCTGTTCAGCGCAATGGTTTCGACGTTCAGAGCTTGGCTACAGCCCTCAACACATCAAGTGACGCAGTCATGGCTGCAATCAATGGCTTAGGTCATCAGATTTGCAACCTCGGCAATCAGATGGGCATGAATGCTAATCAGATTTTGACTGCTATCATGCAGGGTAACAATGCCATCGCTACTCAGTTGGCAGAATGCTGCTGCAAGACCAACAATGCCATAACTGCTATGGATGGCAACCTCAAGTTGTCTATCTGTCAGCAGACCCACGCCATCAATGATACGGCAAATGCCAATGCTTTGATGCTCCGTGACAAGGCAGATGCTAACAATCAGTCTGTCTTGGCTAAGTTGGATCAGATGCAGACACAGGCAATGCAGGATAAGCTCGATGCTTTGAGAGAGAAGAATAGTGCCCTGCTTGCTCAGATTTCCAATGAGCATCAGACACAGGCTTTGCAGTCTTATCAGGCGCAGGTCATCACACCAGTAAATGCAGCTTTGGCTGCACTGCAGGCAGAGGTGGCTGGTATCAAGTGCAAGTTGCCTAATACCATCAGTGTTCAGTACCCTCAGTACGGAGTATTCAACAAGGACGTTTATACTGCTGCCGCCATGGGAGCTTATGCAGGTGATGTAGCGGCTTCTCGTTCAACTGTAGGATGCGGTTGTTAGGAAAGGAGGTAACTATGTTCCCTTTATATCCATTCAATCCATTTATTCCAATCGGTCAGAGAAACCAAATCAAACGTATTGATGTAGGCGGTATCTATGAGCTGAAGACAAATGCTCAGCAGGTCACAGATGCGAGTGTAGATTATGGTATCAATCCTTGCTACTATAATGCTTTGCCTTGCGAGTGCATCGTACTCTTGAAGATACATCAAGGAGTTGCCGCAGCAAGTGCAGCACTTCCTGTCACAATCGTAACTCCAAATAGTGGCTCTACCACTGTTAACGGAACTGCCAACACTAGCGGAACAGCTTCCGGTACAACAAAGGTGCCAGTTGTTGATCATGCGGGAAATGCAGTGACGGGAGCTAGCGTTTCTGAAACTACGGAGGCTTTGGCATACATTAATAAGAAGAGCGGTATTATCCGACTGCTTGGGTTTCAGCAGCCTACAGGCGGCTAACAGAGTATTAACTATGGGACAGACTGAAAAGTCTGCCCCTTTAAAAGAGAAAGAAAATGTTTCAAGGACTAAGACAGTCTTCTCTCTTCTACATCTTAGACAAGGGAGGAGAAAAGCCGACTCTAAGAATCGGTCAAGTAATATCGGTCAGCAATCCTCAGCAGAAATATCCTAGCTACGTGCCAGGACAGACTCCGACATTGGAGACGACCGTTGATGTTAAGGTACAAGTAGAAGACCAGCAGGTCAATTTCGAAAAGCTGCCATCTACGGCACAGATAGTGAACTTCGGCAATGAAGGTGTTGTTGTCAGTGACAGCAGAGAAGCTATGTGCGCAGAGATTGATGCTATGTTGCGACATTCAAAGGGAGTCGTGGAAAGTGTAGATTACCACAATGGAGTTATAAGCTCCTGCGAGGAAATGCTCACTAGAATCAACCCACAGATTGCTAAGGAAAAGCAGCAGGAAAAAGACATCAATAACCTCAAATCAGAGGTCAGCGGCATGAAGGGAACGCTATCCAATATTGAATCCATGCTGTCTAAGGCTTTGAGCGGTAACAATTTTAAAAAGTAATTGCTATGGGATATATGGTAGAAATTACGGAAAACAAGTTCGATGAGCTTGTTGACAACTGCGAGGAAATGGTTCGAGCAGGTGGCAAGGTTATGAAGTGCTTGGATAGTTTGAAGCGCGAGCGTATGGGTAATCGTATGCCAATGCCAGACTATCGTGACAAGTGGGACGATGAAGATTGGCGTGACGAAGACCGCTATGGAGAGCGACGCTACTATGGTCGCCGTGGCGGTGGACGTTACTAATGTTTAATTCGGTGGTGGGGATTTTTCCCTGCCACCCTTAAAAGAAAGAGCTATGGGAAAATGTAGAATGCCTTTGGATGCTTACGATATGAAGCCAGAAGGAATGATAGCATATCTGAGATATAATGGCTGGCACTTCAACAAGAAGGCTTGCGAATGGGCAGTCAGTCAGATGAGAAAATACAACCCAGTCACCAAAAAGGATGAGGAGGTTGACTATATGGATAAGGATAAGGTTGAATCCATCCTTACCAAGCAGGGAGTGACACTTGAAAATAATGTAGGCTATGATCATGTCTATGTGGCAAACATGGTTAAGGCTGATTTCTATAAGTCTTCCATCGAGGACGAAGCTCACATGGCTTTGTTCGTGAAAGATATGGTTGATGATACCGATCAGAAGGATGGCTTCATCTTTAACAGATTCTATGCCGATTGCAACCATAATGGCATCGGCATTCCATGGGATGATATTTTATGATAAGTCAAGAGATATATCTAGAAAAGTACGATTGGAAAGTTCTTGTGTTTTACGGTTTGGAATCATCAGATACCGATGAGGTATGCAACTCCCTTGTGCAGATAGGCTGCACAGAAAAGGCAGTCGAAAGCGCAAGGGAGCATTGCTTACGAGGAATACCGAACACAGGTCTTACCTACTCCAATCTTGCAGGTAGGAAGAGCGTGGTTGCTATTAGCAGGACCACATCAGAATATGAGTTCGTGAATACTGCCACACACGAAATGTTTCATGTTGTCACTCATATCTGCGAATCACTAGGTATTGACTTGAAAGACGAAGAGCCTTGCTATATGATGGGATGGCTCTGCCAGGCAGTTAGTAGGATATTCATTTAAAATTTAGAAATATGACGGACATTAAATTAATGGTGGATGCTGCAAGGCAGCTAAACCAAACTTGGAACGAATGCAGCAAGAATGCTGAAGAAGAAAGTACACCCGAGGTGTATAACGCTATGTGTGAGGTTGATGAAGCTGTTATCAACCTCGTTGAAAAAATCAGCCTTTGTTTAAAGGAAAAGGCAATTGTTGATATGTATGGAGTCTCAGAATTATCAAAAACGCATAAGTCAATTATCGAGAGAAACAAGGTTTAAAACCATGTAAAACAAATTTACTAAACTTCAATAGTGTTCTATAAACAACTGACAGCCAATTAGTTGCCGTTTTAGTTATAGTTAACACCATTGAAGTTTAGTTAAGTTAACCAAAAGTTAAATCTTTATTTTAAGCCTATCTAAGACCGCACATTTTCTTACTTATACATCTACATCAACCACAAAAAACAGCGCAATAAGCTAGAAATCAACTATTTATATCATTTCTAGATTATTTTGTAATATCATTTTACTGAAAGATATAGTCTATAACCTTCCTATTTGCATCATCAATTTTTTGCTGATTGAAATTGATGTAAACCTGTGTCACTTTTGCACCTGTAGAGAAAGAATGTCCGAGGGCATGGCTTATCACATCAACGGGTATATCGAGTTCGCTAGCTATTGTTGCCCAAGTATGACGAGCCCAGTAAGATGTTAGATTTTCAAAACCTTCAATGCTTTGCAATATTTTTCCCCATGATGCAGTAAACGTATGGACGCTTGCGTATTGATCGAGAATACAGAGTAGATACTTTCTCCCTCTATATTTGTCTATGATGGCTAATGCTTCGGGCTCAACCTTGATGCTATATAGCTTCTGTGTCTTTTGTCGTTTATAGTGTATATAGCCATCTTGCCCTATCTCAGTGAGGTTGCAAAGGTCAGCTACATTGATGCCTATAAGAAACAAAGATAGTTTGAACATATCGACAGCCATGGTTTGCTTCTCGCTCCCATGGAAAGAAAATAATCGGTGCAATTCGTCAATAGTCAGAGAACGCTTAATTGTAGGCTCAGACTTAATCTTGAATACACGAAAAGGATAAGACATCGTTATCTCATTCGCCATGGCATCACGGAATACAGCTCTGATATTGCGAAAATGAATACTCCTTCCATTTACAGACGGAGAAGATTGAAGAAGAAACGCATCAAAACCACTAAGCCAATCCTTAGTAATATCCTCGAAGGTTTTCGTCTTAATCTTAGCATCATACTCAGCCATACGTTTTGCAGTTACAAGATAAATCTCCTTCGTCCTCTTAGCAGTGCGCGATTCTGCATAAGACAGGAAACGGCTGTAAAAGCCATTTGCGGTTACTGCGGTTGGCTCCATGATTTCTACAACCTTGTTTTTAATTTGTGTAGCTGTCAATTTGGTTAACTCACCTTTCTTCAATAATTCGAGAACGATATTTGATACTGTACTTTTTTGGGTATCAATATAGCTCTGCAGGTTTGCTTTGTCTGGTCTATTCTTGATACGTTCCTTACTAGTGTCCCATTGAGTTGGTAATATCTTCACACCAAGATTGATGTACGCAGAAGAGCCCTGTTTGTTAATACCAATTTTAAGAGGGGCTTCATCACCTCTCTTAGAACTACGCTTATCTAAGTATATGTGAATTGTTACTGCCATATCTCTTCTTTTTAATGTTGCGGTTTATTTGCGGTTTTTGCGGTTAATCTGCGGTTGATTTTACCCAACTTTACCCAAAAGTATGAAAATGTATCAAAAAACACTTTTGGCAAATCCCCTTAAAATAAAGGAGTTTAGCGGAAAGAGGGGGATTCGAACCCCCGATTCCCTTTAGGGGAATACACGCTTT